>Ga0209676_1000183_pt1 | contig 145352 bp, 133 predicted proteins | sample AraplaCvi_mLB_r2_FD_184282 | JGI IMG/M metagenome (GOLD analysis project Ga0209676, IMG submission 184282) | Arabidopsis root microbial communities from North Carolina, USA - plate scrape MF_Cvi_mLB_r2 (SPAdes) (version 2) | ecosystem: Host-associated > Plants > Roots > Endosphere | place...
TCGGGCTGGTCGGGCTTGTCGGGCGGGTCGGGCGGGTCGGGCGGGTCGGGCTGGTCGTCGTGATCGGGCGGGTCGGGCCCTTCGCGTCCCAGCCCGCTTCAGCCACCGGACGGCTGCCGGGGCGGGCTCAGGACCATTCGGCATCTTCCTGCTTGCGCCGCTGGTCGCGGTCCTGGCGGAACATCTCCTCCAGTTCGTCGCGCGCCTGCTTGGCCAGCGAGACCAGCTTTTTCTGATCCTTGTAGTACGGGTAGAAGCGGTCGATGGCCTCGATATTGTGGCGCCGGAAGCGCAGCGCCACGCCACGCGCCTCCACCCGGTCGAAGCCCAGCCCCTCCAGCACCTTGCGTCCCAGCATCAACGAACCCTCGAACATCTCGCGCTCGTAGTTGTCGATGCCGATGCCGCGATCCATGAGCTGGTAGACGTGCGACACATGCCGCGCCCGCGTGTAGATCTTCAGGTCCGGCCAGCGGTGGCGCACCTTGTCGATCAGCCCGAGGTTGTCGTCCAGGTCCTCGATGGCCACGATCAGGATCTTCGCCTCGCCGGCGCCGGCCGCTTCGAGCAGGTCCATGCGCGTGGCATCGCCGTAGAAGATCTTGAAGCCGTACTGGCGCAGGAATTCGATCTGGTCTGGATCATGGTCCAGCACTGTCACGCCAATGCCCTGCGCATACAGCAGGCGCCCTATGATCTGGCCGAAGCGCCCAAACCCGGCAATGATCACCGGATTGTGATGATTGGTGATCTCGTCGTCGGGCCGCTTCGACATCGCGTTGAGACGCGGGGCCAGCAACTGGTCGAACAGCAGCAGCAACAGCGGCGTGGCCACCATCGACAGCGCCACGATCAACACCAGCAGCGCCTCGGTTTCCCTGGGCAGCAGGCCGACCGTGCGCGCCTCGGCAAATACCACGAACGCAAATTCGCCGCCCTGCGAGATCAGCAGGCCAAACAGCAGCCACTGCCCGCGCGACACCCGGAAGCGTTTGGCCAGCAGCGTCAGCACCGCGGTCTTGATCAGCACGAACGCCGCCACGAAGCCCATCACCTTGCCGGGCTGCTGCGCGAGGATGCCGAAATCGATCGACATGCCCACCGCCATGAAGAACAGCCCGAGCAGCAGGCCCTTGAACGGCTCGATGTCGGCCTCCAGCGCGTGGCGATATTCCGAGTCCGCCAGCAGCACGCCGGCCACGAAGGTGCCAAGCGCCATCGACAGGCCCACGGCGTCCATCATCAGCGCGATGCCGACCACCAGCAGCAGCGAAAACGCGGTGAACATCTCGCGCATGCCGGTGCGGGCAATCACGCGCAAGGCCGGCCGCACCAGGTAGCGGCCGCCCACGACCACCGCGCCAATCACGGCCACCGCCTTGGCGGCGGTCTGCCAGTTCTCCGGGCCGTGGGCCGTGGCACCCGCGCCGTCCGCCGCCAGAAGCGGCAGCAGCGCGATCATCGGAATCGCGGCGATATCCTGAAATAGCAGAATGCCGAAGCTGGCGGCGCCGGCGCCGGTCTGCATCAGGTTGCGCTCTGCCAGCGTGGCAAACGCGATGGCGGTGGACGACAGCGCCAGGCCCAGCCCGGCGACGATGGCGACCTGCCAGGGCGCGCCGAACAGGGCTGCAACAATGCCGATGGCCAACGCGCACGCCGCCATCTGTATCGAACCGTAGCCAAAGATGCTCTGCTTCAGCGCCTTGAGCTTGCGCGGCTCCAGTTCCAGCCCGATCACGAACATCATCAGTACGACGCCGAACTCCGAGAAATGGAGGATCGACTCGACGTTGGTCACCAGGCGCAAGGCAAACGGGCCGATGGCGGCACCCGCGATCAGGTAGCCCAGCACCGCGCCCAGCTGGAATCGGCGCGCGACCGGCACGGCCACCACGGCCGCCACCAGGAACACCAGCAGGGCAATCAGGAAGTCATGCTGGTTCATTGCGCGTCCTCCCCGCTGACCTCGGATGCCGGCCATTCCTGTGTTTCCGGGGGCAGCGGCGGGGCTGCCAGATGGCGCGCCACGTGTTCGATGTGCAGCGCCACGGCGTCGGTGTCGGCGCGGTCGGCGTCGTGCAGCACGATCGGGGGCATCCAGCTCATGCCGCACTGCAGGGCGGTCTGCTCCAGCGGCAGCAGGAAATCGCCGATCGGATGGCCGTGGGCGGCGTCGGGACCGTAAGCATCCGCCTGGCCGCCCGCGCTGACCACGGCCAGCATCGACTTGCCCCGCAGCGCCGTGCCGCCGGGCCCGTAGGCCCAACCCATTTCGAGCACGTCGTCGAGCCAGAGCTTCATCAGCGCCGGCACGCTGTACCACCGCACCGGGAACAGCAGCACCACGGTTTCGGCGGTCGACAGCAGCCGCTGTTCCGCTACGACGTCGATGTCGTAGTCGACATAGAGGTTGTAAAGCTCACGCACCGCCACATGGGGCAGTTCGGCAAGGGCTTCGGCAAGGGGATGGTTGACGCGTGAGCGTCGGGGCGCAGGATGCGCATAGATCACAACAATCGGTGGCTCGTTCATGAATGGGGCTTTGTCTTTCCCTTGGGGGATCGATGCGACAGACAAGCCAGCCGGGTGCGGCGTTGCAGCAAATCCACAACCCACACACCGTCGACGTCCCAGCCGCGTTCATAACTTATTGAATTGTCAGTATTTTTCTATCTGACCCGCTTTCGCGCCACGGTTTGGCGGACGGGTAGCTTACGCGAGACTGACAATTCCACTACAATACTTTTCGCGCCGCAGCAACCTAGTGTTTGCCCGAATCCAGCATTCTGGATCACAAATCCAACTCATGCCGCACAGAGTTGGATGAAAGAGCAGGGACGACCACCGCGACGGTGCTATTTTTATACCGATCACTGAAGAAGGAAACCAAGTGAACCCGCTCGAACTGAGCAAGGCCGTCGGCGCAGTCACCGACGAAGATCTTCGCCGCGCAGCCGAGGCGAGCCAGGCAACCCAGCGTCACACCACACTGGTGCGCGAACTGGCTGCCCATCATCGCTCGCGTCTGCAGAAGCATTTTCTCGCCCTGGGCGAGGAAGATCGCCTGCTCCGTTTTGGCCAGTCGGTTGGCAACCACGTGATCGAAGCCTATGTGGAAAGCATCGATTTCGACCACGACAGCGTGTTTGGCGTCTATGACGAGCACCTGGAACTGGTTGGCGTCGGCCACTTCGCAAACCTGCGCGACAACGCCCAGGGCCGCGTTGCCGAGTTCGGCGTGTCGGTGTCGAAGAGCGCCCGGGGCCGGGGCATCGGCAGCGCCTTGTTCCAGCGCGCCGCCATGCACGGCCGCAATACCAGCGTCCGCACGCTGTACATGCACTGCCTGTCGCGTAACGCGGCGATGATGCACATCGCCAAGAAGGCCGGCATGAAGGTGCAATACGCCTATGGCGAAGCCGATGCCTACCTGGAACTGCCGCCCGCCGACACGGTGAGCCGCCTGACCGAGGCCATCGACGAACAGGTGGCGGACCTCGACTACATGGTCCGGCGCAATCTGCGCGATGTCCGCCGATTTGGCCTGCGTTTCTGGCGCTCGCTGGTGCCGCAGAAAGGCACCGCCTGACCCCGTCCGGCGACCCCGAATGAAAAACGGCGCACCCGCAAGGTGCGCCGTTTCTATTTGGTGCGGACCCAAGTGCGGCCTGCGCGGCTGTCAGGCTCCCCCGGCCACGGGCAGCTCCGTGGTGTCCTTGATCGACTCCAGTGCAAAGCTGGAACGCACATCGATCACCGACGGATGCGCCAGCAATTGTTCCTGCATGAAGCGCGCAAAGTGCTCCATGTCTTCGACATAGACCTTGAGCAGCAGATCCATCTCGCCCGTCATGGCGTGGCAGGCGGCCACTTCCGGCCAGGTCTGGATGGCGGCACGGAACAGGTCCAGCGGCGCCTTGCCCTTGGGCGTGCCGCCCTGCTTTTCCAGCCGCACATTGATATAGGCAAGCAGGCCCAGCCCGATCTTGTTCGGTTCGAGCAGCGCCGCATACTGGCGAATCACGCCAATTTCCTCGAGCCGACGGATGCGGCGCAGGCAGGGGCTCGGCGACAGATTCACGCGCTCCGCCACTTCCAGATTGGTCAGCCTCCCGTTGGTCTGCAGGACCTCCAGAATCTTCCGGTCGATCTTGTCCAGCTCCACCTTGCTCACGTTTTGTTGCTCCGCAATATGTTTGTCGGCAATTTTTTTGCGCAAATTTAGCAAGTCGTGCACAAGTCCGCAAATTATTTCATGCAGGGACTAGTACGGCAGTCATATGCAGCGGGCGCATGCGTCACGTGGGCAAGGCAAGGATGGTGCCAGCCAAAACAAAAAAGCGCGACCCGAAGGCCGCGCCTGGCTGTTGCCGGGGCAAGGGTTTAGTTGCCGCTTGACGACGGAACGGACGGGGCCGAGGCTCCGTCAGGGCCGCGACGCTGCATGCGATCCATCCGGTCCTTGTGCATCTTCTGCATGTCCGACTGGATTTCAGCCATGGTCACCTTGCCGTCGCGGTTGGCGTCGAGCTTGTCGAAGCGGTCGGCCATGCGCGGAAAGGCAGCCTTGAACTCGTCGCGCGTCAGCGCACCGTCGTTGTTCTTGTCCGCAGCCTTGAACTTGGCCTCGAATTCGGCCTTCATCTCGGCGCGACGCTGCTCCCAGGCAGCCTTGCGATAGGCAGCCAGCTCGGTCTTGTCGAGCTTGCCGTCGTGGTTGGTATCGATCTTGTTGAACATCGCATCGGCTTCGGCCTTCGAGATCGTGCCATCGCCGTCGGTGTCGACCGACTTCATCCACATCATGCCGCCATGGTGGTGCTCGCCCGGTCCGCCCATGCGATGGTGAGGCGCGGGGCCGCCCTGCGGAGCGGCCTGCGGCGCAGCCGGGGCCGGCGTGGTTTGCGCAAAGGCGGCACCCGCGGCCATGAACACGGCCGAGGCGGCGATAAAGCTCTTCAGGATGTGCGTCTTGTGATTGCGTTGCATGTCTGTGCTCCTTTTCATCACGTTGGGCATGTACGGATTAGAACGCAGACAACCACGCCAAGTTGGCAGTTTTAATACGATGTTACGGGCCTCACAGAATCGACTCGGGCCGTAAACGGCCGCAATACAGTCAAAGATTGCGCAATATTGTGAAACTCGTATTTTTACGATTTGATCAGTCTTTTGGCAGCTGGTTCTCGGCGCCGTGCGGCGGCACTGACTGGAATTGCTGCGGCGCGAGGCCCTGCTGTTGGGGTGCCTGCGGCTGGAACTGCTGAGGCGGCTGCTGTACCGGCGCACTGGCCACAGGCGGCGGTGCCGACTGCACCGGGGCCGGCATCGGCGTCGACAACGGTGCGGCCGCACCGGACGGCGGCGCCGCCGGTGCATTGCCAGGACGACCGACCGATACGGTGTTCTGTAGCGGCAGCGCAATTTCCTGGCGCACGCCGTTGCGCTCGATCACGATATTGCGGCCATGAATTTCGGTGAGCCGGATCTGGGGCGAGAGGGAGGCACCGGCGCGCACCGCCTTGGGCGGCCCGCCATCCAGCGACAGGATGGCTGCCGCCGGACCCACGCCATCGACGTCCGCCACCACGCCGATCAACTGGACATCCCGCACGCCCGATTGCGCACTGCCGCCGAACAGCGTGGCCACCGCACCGGTTTCCACGGCCTCGGTCTGGGCGATACGCGCCGATTTGGGTACGGGAATCGTCCGCATCGCGCTGAACACGAGCACCCAGTGCGTGACCAGTGCGCACAGCGCAACAAATAGCAACAGACTGGCCGCGCGCGGCAGCCAGGAGGCGGACAGGTCGAAGCGGAAGGCAGGCCGGGTCAGGGTTGGCACGAGCGATACGCCAGGCGGCGGAATCCAGGAGGTCGCCTAGCGTACCAGACGCATGCGTCGATTGTCTGTCAGTCGTGCCAGCCCAACTGCTGGCGCCGGGGGGCGACGAAGATCAGAGCAGGTCGTCGAGCAGATCGGGGCCGAACACTTCACGGTGGATATGACCCACCGGAATCCCCGCTTTGATCAGTGCATGACGTTGGGCCTGCATGAAGCCCAGCGGGCCGCACAGGTAGAAGCGGGCATCGTTGAATGCCGAGGTCTCTTCGGCCTTGAGCATCGATTCGATCGGCATCGTGCCGGCGTGGTCGAAGTCGCGGCCCGATACATCGGTAGCCTGCGGGGTTTCGTAGCTGATGTGGGTACGGAGGTTCGGCATCCGTTCGCGCGCCCAGCCCAGGTCGCCGCGATGCGCATGGTGCCCGCCATGGCGTGCCGCGTGCGCGAACAGCACCGGACGATGCGGATTTTCCCTGGCCAGCGTGCGCAGCACGGACACCATCGGCGTCACGCCGATGCCGGCCGACATCAGCACGATCGGGCGGCGGTCATCGATGGCCGGCGCGAATTCGCCCCATGGCGTGCTGACGTGCAACGTGGTGTCGACATGCGCGTTGTCGTGCAGCCAGTTCGATACCGCGCCCGCCGGCGTTTCGGCGCCGCCGTCCTCGCGCTTGACCGAAATGCGCCACGTGGGCAGGCCGCGCTCGCCAGACAGCGAGTACTGGCGCAACTGGCGATGGCCGTCGGCTAGGATGGCTTCCACGCTGATGTACTGGCCCGGGGCAAAGTCGCGCAGCGGCTTGCCGTCGGTGGCCGCCAGCGTGAGCGAGACCACCTGGTCGCCCTCCTGCTCGCGGGCGATCACGCGCACGCGCTGCAGTTCGCCGGCCTTGACGCCGTGCCGGTCATACAGGCGCGCCTCGGCGGCGATCAGTTCGCCGGCCAGCAGCCAGTAGGCCTCGTCCCAGGCCGCCAGCAGCGGCGGGGTGGCGGCATCGCCCAGCACGGCGGCAATGGCTTCGAGCAGATACTTGCCGACGATCGGATAGTGGGCCGAGGTCAGGCCGACGGCCACGTGCTTGTGGACAATGCGCTCCACCACGGGCGCCAGCACATCGGCGCGGTCGACGTTTGCGGCATAGGCGAACACCGCGGACGCCAGCGACTGCTGCTGCGATCCGTTGGCCTGGTTGCCCATGTTGAACAGATTCTTGAGCTCGGGGCGCGCCGCGAACATCTCGCGATAGAAGTGCGTGGTAATGGCAAGACCGTGCTCGCGCAGCACGGGGACGCTGGCATCGATATAGGGGCGGGAAGCAGCGGACAACATCAGCAAAAACTCCTGTGAATTCATGCATTTCCAATGCATGTTTTTACCCACGATAAAGCCGGCGTCAGACTGTGGCAGGGGTCTCGCCCGCTGCCTCAGGCCGCGCGCCGGCTCAGGAAATCGCGATGCAGACTGATGATCGACTCGGCCGTCCGGCTGTTGCCGGAAACTTCGGCCAGCGTGACGCCGTCAAGCGCCTGGTAGAACGCCTCTTCGGCCTGGTCCAGCGCACGCTTCAGCCGGCAATTGCCGTTCAGCGCGCACGGCGGGTCGGCGCAGTCGATCACCGACTTGTGCCCTTCCAGCTCGCGCAGGACGGTGCCGATCGACAGCTTCTCCGCACCCGGGCCCAGCTGCAGCCCGCCATGCCGCCCACGCGTGGCCGAGATCCAGCCCAGCTTCGACAGCCGCGCCGCCACCTTCACGAGGTGATTGTGCGAGATGTCGAACTGCTGGCCGACTTCGGCGATCGTGATCGGACGGGTGCCGTCGCCGCGTGATACATACATCAGCAGGCGCAAGGCATAGTCTGAGAATCGGGTCAGTTGCATCGTGACGGAATCATAGATAACGTGCATCCTGAATGCAAGATTTTTATTGCAGTTGCACATTGGTACATTTATGCGGATCTGATACCCCGGCAGCACACCAAACGGTCATCTGGCGGGGGTTATACTCTCCGACCATACCTCGACCAACAAGGCACACAACCGATGCGCAGAACCGTCACCCAGACTGCCGCCCTCCGGACGCAACTTCCTCGCCGCCTCGCCCGCGGCTTCACCCTGATCGAGATCATGGTGGTGATCGTGATTCTGGGCGTGCTGGCGGCGCTGGTGGTGCCCAAGATCATGAGCCGCCCGGACGAGGCCCGTATCGTCGCCGCGCGCCAGGACATCTCGTCGATCATGCAGGCGCTCAAGCTCTATCGCCTGGACAACGGCCGCTATCCGACCACCGAGCAAGGCCTGGCGGCACTGGTCAACAAGCCGACGACCGAACCGATCCCCAATAACTGGAAGGGCGGCGGCTACCTGGAAAAGCTGCCCAAGGATCCCTGGGGTCATCCGTACCAGTACCTGAACCCGGGCGTGCGCGGCGAGATCGACGTGTTCAGCTTTGCCGCCGACGGCCAGGCTGGCGGCAGCGGCAACGACGCCGACATCGGCAACTGGGAATAAGCCCGTCCCCTGCCCTTCATGACTCCGGCGACGCCGCGCGGCCAGGCCGCCCTACTCCAGCGCCGCCGGCTGCACGGCTTCACGCTGCTCGAACTGCTGGTGGTCATGGTGATCGCCGGCATCGTCATCTCCCTCGTGGCGGTCAACGCCACCCCCAATGATCGCGGCCGCGTACTCGACGATGGCCAGCGCATCGCCCGCCTGTTCGAACTGGCCCAGGAAGATGCCCAGCTCGGCGCCCGGCCGCTGGCCTGGGAAGGCGACGCTTCGGGATGGCGTTTTCTTGAATCCACGCCGCAGGGCTGGGTTCCGATGCGCACCGACGTCTTTGCACCAGGACGCTGGCGCGTGCCACTGGATGGCGCGGTCGTCGTGCAGGGCGGCCGCCAGCTGGGCACCGGGCCGATACGGCTGATCTTCGGCCGCGAGCCGATCGACGAACCGCAGCGGCTGGTCCTGACGCGCGGCGAGATCCGCGTGGACGTGACTGGCGACGGCAGTGGCCGCTACGTGGCGACGGTGACGCAATGATCCGCCCCCCCTTCCCGACCCGCGCCGCGGCCTGGGGATTCACGCTGATCGAAGTCCTGGTCGCGTTGACCATCCTGGCCGTGGCCCTCACCGCCGCCATGCGCGCGATGGGATCGATGGTCGAGTCCAGCGCGTCGCTGCAGCAACGCATGCTGGCCGAGTTCAGCGCCGAAAACCACCTGGCCTCGCTGCGGCTTTCCAAGACCTGGCCCGAACCCGGCACGCGCGGCTACGACTGCCCCCAGGGCGGCGTGGCATTGTGGTGCGAGGAAACGGTCTCGGGCACGCCCAATCCGTCGTTCCGTCGCGTGGAAATCGCCGTTTATCCATCCGCCGGCAACAAGTCCGTGCGGCTTGCGTGGCTGGTCACGCTGGCGCCCAATGAAACCCGCAATGTTCTCTGAGCGCCGTATCCGGTCCGGTGCCCGGCGCGGATTCACGCTGCTGGAGATGCTGGTCGCCGTCACGCTGCTGGCGGTGATGGCCGTCATCGGCTGGCGCGCGCTCGATTCCCTGACCCGCAGCCGCGAGCGGCTGACCGACCACGACGCCCGGCTCGATGCCCTGAAGGTGCTTTACGGCCAGTTCCAGTCCGATTGCGAGCACCTGGCCCAACCGGCCCAACTGCAGGCCAGCCCCGTCGAGATTGGCGCCAACCAGCTGCTGCTGGTGCGTGACCGCCGCGACGAAGGCCTGCCGCCGTCCTGGCAGGTGGTGGCCTACCGGCTCGACGGCAATACCGTCGTGCGCGCGGCCAGCCGCGCGGCCTATTCCCGCAACGACGTGCAGGGCGCGCTGATGGCCCTGCGCCAGCCGGGCAGCGCAGGCCTGCAGATTCGCCGCCTGCTTGGCGACGCCGACCAGCTGTCGGCGCGTGCCTGGGTCGAGCCGGCAGGCTGGCTGGTCGATACCGGCCGCGTACGCACCGCGTTGATGCAGGGCAGCGCCGTGGCCAATGCGGCCGAGGCCGCGGCAGCGGCCACAGCGGCCGCCACCGGCGCCAGCGATGCCCAGGCCGGCATCGGCACGATCTCGAACAGCGTGGCGGTGCGGGCCGTCGAACTGAACGTGTTCGCGCGCATGGGCGATGGCGATGCCACGCGGCAGTTCCAGAAAATCTGCATGACGGGGATGTGATGACACACGCGTCCTTCCCCGCCTCGCGCATGCGCCCCCGCCGCCAGCAAGGCGCCGCCGTGGTGACGGCCCTGCTGATGGTGACGCTGGCCGTGGTCGTGGTGTCCGGCATGCTGTGGCGCCAGCAGGTGCAGATCCGCTCGATCGAGAACCAGCGGCTGGTGGCCCAGGCTGCCTGGATCGAACGGGCGGCGGTGGACTGGTCGCGCCTGATCCTGCGCGACGACCAGCGCCGCTCGCAGGTGGACTACCTGGGTGAACCGTGGTCGGTGCCCGTGGCCGAAACCCGGCTGTCCGACTTCCTGGGCGCCGGCGTCAGTACGTCCGAAGGCGGCGAGACGTCGTTCGTGTCCGGCCGCATCCTCGACGCGCAGGCGCGCTTCAATCTGACCAACCTCTATATCTGGCAGGCCGACGGCACCGGTCGCGTGGCCAATATCGATCAGCCGTCGCTGCTGGCCTTCAGACGGCTGCTTCAAACGCTGGGCATGAACGCCGGCCTGGCCGAGCCGACGGCGCAGTATTTCCTGCGGGCGGCCCGGGGCGTTTCGGCAAACGGCCAGCCCGCGCCGCGTCCGCCCGACAGCGTGGAAGACCTGCTGGCGGTGCCCGGCTATACGCCGGCGATGGTGGCGGTGCTCGAACCGTTCGTCACGGTGTTGCCCGAGCGTACCAAGGTCAACGCCAACACCGCCGAAGCCGAAGTCCTGTCCGCCGTGATCGACAAGTTGCCGCTCGACCGGGCACGCGAGCTGGTGCGCCAGCGCGACCGCAGCTACTTCAACAACACCGGCGACGTGACGTCCCAGCTGCAGGGCATCGCCCCGCAGGCGGTCAACCCGGGCGACGTGGTCGACGTGCGCACCCACTATTTCCTGATCTACGGCCTGGTCCGGCACGAGCGCGCGCGCCGGCTGAAGGTGTCGCTGGCGTTCCGGGCCGACGTGCTGGGCAGTGGCAATACCACCCGCATCATCTGGGTCCGCGACGCCGACGCCATGCCCGAGCAACGCTGAAACAGGGCCGTGCCGCAAGCCGTTTTTGCCCGGATGCGTGTAGGAATCATCGTTCTGCAGAATCAGTCCGACCACTATTGACGCGCGTAAGTCACACAGGCAAGGTATGCTGCTGCGCCGAGCCGGGTCCGGTGCAGCGAACTGCCGCCGGGCCAGAGATTGTGCCCGCCAGTCCGCCCCAGCCTGCCCCGGCGCATGGCGGCGGGGCGCCAACGGGCAGCTGATCGGCCAGCCACGCGTCTCCAGCGCATCTTCGCCACAGACAACAGGGAAATCTTGAGTACCACGCTCTACGTCCGCCTGCCGCACCGGCCGCATGACCAGCCGCAACCGTGGCAGTTTGGCGCGATGCCTTTTGCGCTGGTACGGGCATCCGCGGAAAAAAGCCGCGCCGGCGGCCTGTCGCCGACGCCCGAGCTGTTGCGCGAAGGCCACGCCCTGGCGGCGGAAATGCCGGCGGCGGATCGCCTGGTCCTGATTCTGGCCGCCAGCGATGTGCTGCTCACGGCAGCCATGGTGCCGCCGCTGCCGCCGGCCCGACTGCGGCTGGCCCTGCCGAACCTGGTGGAAGACATGCTGGCCACGGACGCCGCGCCGTGCCATATCGCACTGGGCCCCGCACTCGATCCGGCCGCCCCGGCACGCGGCCCGCGCCGTCGCCTGCTGATGGTTACCGACCGCGCGTGGCTGCGCGCCGCGCTCGACCAGTTCACCGAACACAAGCACCGCCGGCGCAACGTGCTGCCGGCCCAGCTGTGCCTGCCACTGGAAGAAGGCACCGCGCCGGCGCCGACGCCCGCCGATGCGGTCGATGTCCCGGCACCGGTGCTGGCCGGGGACGCCACGCCCGCCCCCGCGCCGCAGCCGTCCGTCCCCGTGGCACCCAGCACTGCCGATGAATCGGCCCAGCCGGCCACGCTGGTGGTGGAAGCCGCGACATCGGCACTGGCCCAGTCGGCCTCGCTGCTGGACGCCGCCGCGCCGCCGCCGGCCGCCGCCGACACGGCCCGACTCTGGCAGCTGACGGTCCGGACCGGCCCTTACGATGGTTACGGCCTGTTGCTCAATGACCAGGCCCTGGCCGCCTGGCAGGTGCTGGCCCCGGCCGGCGCATGGCATGGCGACCCCGCCGCGCTGGCCCACGCTCCGGTCCCCGCGCTGCGTACGCAGCGGCCGGTCGCACGTGCATCGCGGATTTCCGAAAACTGGCGCATCTGGCTGGCGGGCGCCGAAGCCTGCCTGCGCGATCCGCAGATCGACCTGGCGCAGTTCGAGTTCGCCCAGGGCCGGATGGACCGCTGGAATGTGCTGGCCTGGCGCCTGCCGGTGGCGCTGGCCGTGGGGCTGGCACTGGTGCAGATTATCGGCATGAACGCCCAATGGCTGATGCTGCGTCAGGAGTCGAAACGCATCGATGCCGCCCAGATCGATATCCTCCATACCGCTTTTCCGAACGTGCCGCCGGTGGCCGAGCCGCCGCTGCTGATGCGCCGCCAGATGGAACAGCTGCGCACGGCCAGCGGCCGCAGCACACCCAGCGATTTCCTGCCGCTGGCCGATGGCTTCGCCCGCGCCGCCCACGACCTGCCGCCCGATGCGCTGCTGCAGCTCGACTATCGCGCCGGCGCGCTCTACGTCACGCTCAAGCCGGGCACCAATACCAATGCGCTGCGCACCGCGGCGCGGCAAGCAGGCCTGCAGATGGAAGAAGACAAGACGCCGCCGGACGCCGCCGTGCGGGCGGGCGGCGCGCCGACCGCGCCCGGCTCGCGCTGGACGATCAAGAGCGACGCGCGCGCCGACAGCCCGGCGCAAGGCAGGGCCGGCGCATGAAGTTCGGTAAATCCGCCAATCGCCCCGCCGCCGGCACCGCCGCAACGGGTACGTCCGCCGGCCGACTTGGCAGGCTGCGCCCGCGCGTGCCCGACGCGTGGCGCGAACGCTTCGACACTTTCTGGAACGCCCGCAATCCGCGCGAGCAGGCCATCCTGGGCGGTGGCGCGGTGGTGCTGGTGCTGGTGTTCGGCTACCTGGTGCTGTGGGAGCCGGCCGCGACCGGCCGCGACCGCCTGATGCGCAATCTGCCGGCGCAGCGCGCCGACCTGGCCGAAATGGAAACGCTGGCGCAGGAAGCGCGCGGGCTGCAAGCCAGCCCGGCACCGTCGCTGCGCGGCGATGCGCTGACTCAGGCGCTGCAGGACAACCTCGGCCAGCACGGCCTGAAAGCCACGCGACTGGCGGCCACTGGCGACAACGCCGTGCAGGTCCAGCTGGACAAGGTGGCCTTCGGCTCGGTGGCCAGCTGGCTGCAGGATGTGCGCGCCCAGCAGCGGCTCAAGGTCACGGACGCCCGCATCAGCTATGTCGGCGCCACGGCGCTGGTCAATGTCACGGCAACGCTGCAAGGCCCCGGTGCCGGTGGCCGCAACTGATGGCGCGGCTCGAAGCCCTGCGCCTGCCCCGCCGGCGCGCCCGCGCGTCGCGCGGCTGGCAATGGCTGCGCTGGGCGCTGCTGGGCGCGGCAACCGTGGTAGTGACGGTGACGGCTTCGCTGCCTGCCACGTGGATGGCCGAACGCATCGCCACGGAAAGCGGACGCCGCGTGCTGCTGGCCGATGCGTCGGGCACGCTGTGGCATGGCAGCGCCACGTTGGCGCTGTCGGCCGGCACGGGCAGCCAGACATCGACCGTGCTGCCGGGACGGCTGACCTGGCGCGTGGCGTTCTGGCCGTTGCTGACGGGCACATTGCGCCTGGTGCTGGAACAGGACATGACGATGGCCGCGCCGGTAACGGTGGCGGTGACGCCCACCGGCTGGAGCGTGCAGTCGGGCGGCATCCGCCTGCCGGCGTCGCTGCTGGAAGGCATCGGCGCCCCGTTCAACACGCTTCGGCCGGACGGCACGATGCGGATCGACTGGACGGCGCTGCAGGGCAAGTTTGCCGGCAACCAGACATTCGGGCATCTGACCTTGCAACTGGATCAGATGTCGGCGGCGGTGAGCCGCCTGCGCCCGCTGGGCAGCTATCGCGCGGACGTCGACCTGGCCGGCGCCGACGGCCGCCTGCAATTGAAGACCACGGCCGGACCGCTGCACCTGGAGGGCAGCGGCACGCTCGGCCGGCAGTCCCGCTTCGAAGGTACGGCCCATGCCGACCCCGAGGCGGCCACCCAGCTGGCGGGCCTGTTGAGCCTGCTGGGACGAACGGAAAACAACGTGACACGGCTGCGCTTCTGATAGCCGAAGCCCTGGCCTGAAACCGATGATGACAACGCAAGCACACCACCACCTCGTCCGCACCGTCTGCGCCCGCGCCACCGCGCTGCTGTGCACCCTGTCGCTGCTGTCTCCCGCCATGGCGTGGGCGCAGCCGCAGCAACAGGTACCGCAACCCAACGACATCTCGCCGCGCAACCGTGACCAGGTGGTGTTGAACTTCGTCAACGCCGACCTCGAATCGGTGGTGAAGGCGGTGGGCCAGGCCACGGGCAGGAATTTCGTGATCGACCCGCGCGTGAAGGGCACCGTGAACCTGGTGACCGAGCAGCCGGTGTCGCGTGCCCAGGCGCTGGAAACGCTGGGGTCGGTACTGCGTATGCAGGGCTATGCGATGGTGGAATCCAACGGCTTCACGAAGGTGGTGCCCGAGGCCGATGCCAAGCTGCAGGGCTCGCCTACCGTGATCGGCGCCGGCGTCGGCCGCGGTGACCAGGTGGTGACGCAGGTGTTCCGGCTGAACTACGAGTCGGCCAACAACCTCGTGCCGGTGCTGCGGCCGATGATCGCGCCCAACAACACCATCACCGCCTACCCGGCCAACAACACGCTGGTGATTACCGACTACGCCGACAACCTGCGCCGCCTGGCCCGCATCATCGCGGCCGTGGATGCGCCGGCATCGGGCGAAGTCGAACTGGTCCCGCTCAAGAACGCCGTGGCCAGCGATGCGGCCGTGGTGCTGCAGAAACTGCTCGACCCATCGGCGGCGGGCGGTGCCGGTGGCGGGGCGGCGGCCGGCGATGCGTCGCTGCGCACGACCGTCGTCGCCGAGCCACGTAGCAATTCGCTGATTATTCGCGCCACCAGCCGGGCCCGCGTGCAGCAGGCGCGCCAGCTGATCGAAAAGATCGACCAGCCCTATGCGCGCCCCGGCAATATCTGGGTGGTGCCGCTGAAGAACGCCGACGCGGTGAAACTGGCGGCCACGCTGCGCGCCATCGTCGCTGCGGATAGCAGTTTCGCGAGTTCGACGCAGGGCGGGCAGGCCGGCGGCATCGCCGGCGCCACGGGCGCCACGTCGCAGACCACCTCGCTGCCGCAAAGCGGCCAGTACACCGGCGGCAGCAGCAGCGGCTACAACCGCAGCGGTTCGGGCTCGTCGGGCTTTGGCAGCTCGGGCGGCGGATCGAATGCGTTCTCGTCGTCGTTTGCCGTGAACCAGCAGCCCACCACGGGCGGCATCATCCAGGCCGATCCGTCAACCAATTCGCTGATCATCACGGCCAGCGAACCGGTCTACCGCAATCTGCGCGGCGTGATCGAGGATCTGGACGCGCGCCGTGCCCAGGTCTACATCGAATCGATGATCGTCGAAGTGACCTCCACCCAGGCCAGCGAACTGGGCATCCAGTGGCAGGGCCTGGTCAACAACGGCGGCAGCGTCACCGGCTTTGCCGGCACGAACTTCGGCACGGGCGGCCAGAACATCGTCAACCTGACGGCGGCCGGCGTGCTCTACGGCGAGAACAAGACCGCCGGCCTGGCGGCGATCCAGCAACTGCTGCCCACGGCGGGCGGCCTGAACCTGGGCGTGGTGAACAAGGCCCTGGGCCTTGGCGCGCTGCTGCGGGCACTGGGCACCAATGGCAGCGTGAACCTGCTGTCCACGCCGAACCTGATCACGCTGGAGAACGAAGAAGCCAAGATCCTGATCGGCCAGAACATTCCGATCACGACCGGCTCCTATGCGCAGACCGGCAGCAGCGCCTCGGTGACGCCGTTCCAGACCTTCGACCGCAAGGACGTCGGCATCACGCTGCGCGTGCGCCCGCAGATCAGCGAGGGCGGCCTGGTCAAGATGCAGATCTACCAGGAATCGTCGTCGGTGGTCGCGGGCACGCTCGCCAACACCTCGGGCCCGACCACCAACGTCCGGTCGATCGAGACGAACGTGCTGGTCGACGACGGCCAGATCATCGTGCTGGGCGGCCTGATCGAGGACAACTACGGCGACGGCGTGCAGAAGGTGCCGCTGCTGGGCGACATCCCCTGGATCGGTTCGTTGTTCCGCTACGAGAACAAGAACCGCGCCAAGACCAACCTGCTGGTGTTCCTGCGCCCGTATGTGATGCGCACGACAGCCGCCACCGACCGCCTGACGCAGGACCGCTACGACTACATGCGCACGCAGCAGCAAGGCTTCGTGTCACCTAACATGATCGTGAATGACGCGGTGACGCCGGTGCTGCCGCCGGCCAACGCGCCGACCACGCCGTTCGTGGATCCGCGCGGCGGCACCCTGCAGCAGGGCCCGCTGCCGCTGGACCAGACGCCTGGCCAGCCGGGTTCGCAGCCGGGCTCGCAGCAGCCGCAGCCGGTGCCGCAACAGGCGCCCCAGTCCGTGACGCCGCGGCCGCTGTCGTTCAACGACGAGGCGTTCGCGAAGCGTCGGGCCCCGCAGAGCTGAGCATCATCGACATGGCCACCGAAACACTCGCCACCCCCGCCACCGGAGCCGAAGCGCCCCTGGAGCCGCCGTCGCCGATGGCGGCCCGGCTCGTGTCGTATTCGTTCTCGCGCGAGGCGCCGCTGCTGATCGCGCACCAGCGCCCGGACGGGCTCGAAGTCTGGGTCAGCCGCCAGACGTCGCCCGCCGCGCTGGCCGAGGTGACGCGCGTGCATGGCGCGCTGCACCTGCGCGTGCTGGAGCCGGCCGCGCTGGACGCGGCGATGTCGGATGCCTACAACCGCCAGGATGGCTCGGCCGCGCAGGTGGTGGGCGAGGTCGAGGGCGAGGTGGACCTGTCGCGCCTGATGCAGGACATTCCCGCCGTCGAAGACCTGCTGGAATCCGAGGACGACGCGCCGATCATCCGCATGATCAACGCGCTGCTGACCCAGGCCGCGCGCGAGCAGGCATCGGATATCCACATCGAGCCGTTCGAGTCGGCGTCGGTGGTGCGCTTCCGGGTGGACGGCACGCTGCGCGACGTGGTGCGGCCCAAGAAGGCGCTGCACGGCGCGCTGATCTCGCGGATCAAGATCATGGCGCAGCTGGACATTGCCGAGAAACGTCTGCCGCAGGACGGCCGCATCACGTTGCGCGTGGGCGGACGCCCGGTGGATGTGCGGGTATCGACGCTGCCCACCGGCCACGGCGAGCGCGCGGTGCTGCGTCTGCTGGACAAGGAAGCTGGCCGGCTGGACCTGGCCAAGCTGGGCATGGCGCCCGAAACACTGGACGGTTTCGACCACCTGGTACGCCAGCCCCACGGCATCGTGCTGGTCACGGGGCCGACCGGCTCAGGCAAGACCACCACGCTCTACGCGGCGCTGTCGCGGCTCGATTCGCACACGACCAACATCATGACCGTGGAAGATCCGATCGAGTACGACCTCGACGGTATCGGCCAGACGCAGGTCAATCCGCGTATCGACATGACGTTCGGCAAGGCGCTGCGGGCGATCCTGCGCCAGGACCCCGACGTGGTGATGATCGGTGAAATCCGCGACCTGGAGACCGCGCAGATCGCTGTGCAGGCATCGCTGACCGGCCACCTGGTGCTGGCCACGCTGCACACCAACGATTCGGCATCGGCCGTCACGCGGCTGGTGGACATGGGCATCGAGCCGTTCCTGCTGTCGTCGTCGCTGCTTGGCGTGCTGGCGCAGCGGCTGGTACGGCGCCTGTGCCCGCACTGCAAGCGCGAGGAAGTGATCGAGGTCACGGCGACGGATGCGGAAGCCCTGCACGCGCAGGGCAAGCCGCTGCAGCGCGTGTGGCATGCGGTGGGCTGCGACAAGTGCGGCCATTCGGGCTACCAGGGCCGGATGGGCGTCTACGAGCTGCTGACCGTCGACAGCGAGATCCAGACCATGATCCATCGCCAGCAGCCGGAATCCGAGATCAAGCAGGTGGCCCTGTCCAAGGGGATGCACACGATGCGCGGCGATGCGCAACGCTGGATCGACAGCGGCGCCACCTCGCTGGAAGAGGTGCTGCGCGTGACGCGCGAATAAGCCGGGGACCGCAGCATGCCCGCCTATCGCTACGAAGCCGCTGACGCCACCGGCCGCGCCGATCGCGGCGTCATCGAGGCCGACAGCCCCAAGCAGGCGCGCGCGCAACTGCGTGCGCGCGGCCTGACGCCGCTTACCGTCGATCCGCTGGCCGGCGCCGGCCTGGCCCAGCGCAGCAGCAGTACCGTCTTTGTGCGGCGACTGTCGACGCAGGAGCAGGCGCTGTTCACCCGCCAACTGGCCAGCCTGATCGTGTCGGGCCTGCCGCTCGACGAAGCGTTGGGCGCGCTGGCCGACCAGGCCGAGCGCCAGTACGTGCACGAACTGCTGGCTGGCATCCGGGCCGAGGTCATGGGTGGCAGTTCGCTGTCCGTGGCGCTGGCGCAGCATCCGAAGGATTTTCCGGACATCTATCGTGCGCTGGTGTCGGCGGGCGAGCACTCGGGCCACCTGGGCGTGGTGCTGGAGCGGCTGGCCACCTATATCGAGACGCGCAACCAGCTGACGTCGAAGATCCGACTGGCGTTCACCTATCCGGCCATCGTCACGTTCGTGGCGTTTGCCATCGTGATCTTCCTGCTGTCGTACGTGGTGCCGCAGGTGGTCAGCGTGTTCGCCAACACCAAGCAGAAGCTGCCCACGCTGACCATCATCATGCTGTGGCTGTCCGACTTCGTGCGCAACTGGTGGTGGGCCGCGGTGGCCGTGATCGCGGTGATTTCGGCGATTATCCGCAGCTTGCTGAAGCAGCCCGACATCAAGCTGTCGTGGCATCGCTGGCTGCTGACCGCGCCGCTGGTGGGCAAGCTGATTCGCGGCTACAACACCGCGCGCTTTGCCAGCACGCTGGCCATCCTCGTGTCGGCCGGTGTGCCGATCCTGCGCAGCCTGCAGGCGGCAGGCGAGACGCTGACGAACGTGGCGCTCAAGAACAACGTCGACGACGCCACCACGCGGGTGCGCGAAGGCGCGTCGCTGGCCCGCGCGCTGGCCGCGCAGAACCAGTTTCCGCCGGTGCTGGTGCACCTGATCCGGTCCGGTGAAGCCACGGGCAACCTGCCCATCATGCTGGAGCGCGCCGCCACCGGCGAAGGGCAGGAACTGGAACGCCGCACGCTGTTCCTGACCAGCCTGCTGGAGCCGCTGCTGATCCTGACGATGGGTGTGGTGGTGCTGCTGATCGTGCTGGCGGTGCTGATGCCGATCATCGAGATCAACCAGCTGGTGCGGTAAAGCGGTAGCCGTTCACGCGCCTGGCCCTCGCCCCTAGCCCCTCTCCCGCTGTGCGGGAGAGGGAAAACCCAATAGGTATTTCGACCGCTGGTGGTTTTGCTCCCCTCTCCCGCCAGCGGGAGAGGGGCCGGCGGAGAGGGCGCGGCGCCTGCGGACCAGCTAACGCTTATTCCGCAGCCTTGGCCGCCTTCTTCGCCGGCGCCCGCTTGCGCGGGGCGGCCTTCTTCGCGGCGGGCTTTCGCCTGGCCGGTGCCTTGGCCTCCGTATCGGCTTCGGGCGACGATGCCCCGGCGACATCGGCGGAAGCTTCGGCAGGCTCGGCCGCTGCCGCCGGCACTGCCTCCGTCGCCCGCGCCGCCAGGACCGTCGTACCCGGTGCGGCGAATACCGACTGATCGATCGGCCATGGCGTTTCGCTGAGCTTCACGTCCGGACGCCTGGATCGCCTGCCGCGCGGTGCCGGCGTCTCATCGACGGCTTCCACGGTTTCGGGGATCAGCGTCGAGGCCGAGCCGGCTGCCTCGTCGTCTGCCGACAGCGCAGGCGCGGGTTCGGGCATGGCTTCCATGTCCACCACGGGCGCGGGCGTTTCCACCGGGGGCACCGGCTGCGCCACGGTCTGTGTGGGAATGGGCGCGGGCGCCGGCTTCACTGGAGCCGGGCGCGGGGCCTGCGGTTGCGGTTGGGCCTGCTGCGGCTGGCCACCCTGCTGGGCCTGGCTGCCCTGCTGGCCACCCTGCTGGCCGCCTTGTCCGCCCTGGCCGCCCTCGCCCTTGCCGCGCTTCTTCAGCCGCACCCAGATCGTCTTGTTGTTGCCGCCGTTGCGGGCTTCCACTTCGAACAGGTTGGTGGCGGCAACCAGCTCCGACAGCTTGCCGTAGCCGTAGTTGCGCGAATCGAATTCGGGTGCCTGCTTGGCGATGTAGTTGCCGATGCCGCCGAGCGTGGACCAGCCGTCCTCGTCCGATACGGCCTGCGACGCGCTCTGCAGCAGCCGCACCAGGCGGGAGTCCTGCCGCAGCTCCTGCGAACTGCGCCGGCGCGTCGGCGCCGTGCCGGCGTCGGTGTCGGCATCGGCGTCCGTGTCGGCATCGCCGCGCAGCACATCCGCGTAGATGAATTTGTCGCAGGCGGTGACAAACGGCTTGGGCGTCTTGCGCTCGCCGAAGCCGTAGACGGTCAGGCCCTGTTCGCGGATGCGCGACGCCAGGCGCGTGAAGTCGCTGTCGCTCGACACGATGCAGAAACCATCGAAGCGGCCCGTGTAGAGCAGGTCCATGGCGTCGATGATCATGGCGCTGTCGGTGGCGTTCTTGCCCACCGTGTAGCGGAACTGCTGGATCGGCTGGATCGAGTGGGCCAGCAGGCGGTCCTTCCAGCCCGACAGGTTCGGGCGCGTCCAGTCGCCATAGATGCGCTTGACGGCGGCCACGCCGTACTTGGCCACTTCGGCCAGCAGGCCTTCGACGATGGCGGGCGCCGCGTTGTCGGCGTCGATCAGCACGGCCAGGGTAGCGCCCTGGCGGGGGGAATTGGTCATGTTCGGTTCTTCTGGATGGGGCCGGGTTGCACCGTGGCGGCGCCCCCGGCGTGTGGCGCGCAGACATCATCGTTCACACGCGCGCGCCATTTGGATGCACCGCAGTGTACACGTGCAGCATAGGCGTATACGGGAAAGCACGGGGGTATCTGGCGCGTTTTATGCTGCATCGCACGGTACCGCGGCCTGCACGCCGGTGCTACCATGCCGCGCAGAGACACGGCCGCTTGACGCCTCCACAAGAGACCACGAACGGCTGCCCATCAATGATGTGTCGGTGATCCCGACAGCATGCCCCACGCAGGGCCCAAAGAGGAGCACATATGAATGCCCCCCTGACCCCACCGGTCAGCGACGCCATCCGCCGCGCGCTCGAAAACGTTTCCCTGGAAGACAAGTACACGCTGGAGCGTGGCCGCATCTACATCAGCGGCACGCAGGCACTGGTACGGCTGCCGATGCTGCAGCAGGAACGCGACCGCGCCTCCGGCCTGAATACCGCCGGCTTCATTTCCGGCTATCGCGGCTCCCCGCTCGGCGCCCTCGACCAGTCGCTCTGGAAGGCCAAGAAGCACCTGGCGGCGCACAACGTCGTGTTCCAGGCCGGGCTGAACGAGGACCTGGCCGCCACGTCGGTCTGGGGCTCGCAGCAGGTCAACATGTATCCGGACGCCAAGTTCGATGGCGTATTCGGCATGTGGTACGGCAAGGGCCCCGGCGTCGACCGCACCGGCGACGTCTTCAAGCATGCCAACTCGGCCGGCTCCAGCAAGTACGGTGGCGTACTGGTGCTGGCCGGCGACGATCACTCGGCCAAGTCATCCACGCTGGCGCACCAGTCCGAGCACATCTTCAAGGCGTGCGGCCTGCCCGTGCTGTACCCGTCCAACGTGCAGGAATACCTGGACTACGGCCTGCACGCCTGGGCCATGAGCCGCTACTCGGGGCTGTGGGTGGCCATGAAGTGCGTGACCGACGTGGTGGAATCGTCCGCCTCGGTCGAACTCGATCCGCACCGTGTGCAGATCGTGCTGCCCGACGATTTCATCCTGCCGCAGGGCGGCCTCAATATCCGCTGGCCCGATCCGCCGCTGGAGCAGGAAGCCCGGCTGCTGGACTTCAAGTGGTACGCCGGCCTGGCCTACGTGCGGGCCAACAAGATCGACCGTATCGAGATCGATTCGCCGCACGCGCGCTTCGGCATCATGACCGCCGGCAAGGCCTACCTGGACACGCGCCAGGCGCTGTCCGACCTGGGCCTCGACGACGCCACCTGTGCCCAGCTGGGCATCCGCCTGTACAAGGTGGGCTGCGTATGGCCGCTGGAAGCCCACGGCGCGCGCGCGTTCGCCGAAGGGCTGCAGGAAATCCTGGTGGTCGAAGAGAAGCGCCAGATCATGGAGTACGCGCTCAAGGAAGAGCTGTACAACTGGCGCGACGACGTGCGCCCCAAGGTCTACGGCAAGTTCGACGAAAAGGACAACGCGGGCGGCGAATGGTCGATCCCGCAGAACAACTGGCTGCTGCCGGCGCACTACGAACTGTCGCCGGCGATCATCGCCAAGGCCATCGCCACGCGCCTGGAAAAGTTCGACCTGCCCGCCGATATCCGCGCGCGGGTCGAATCGCGGCTGGCCATCATCCATGCCAAGGAACGCGCACTAGCCACGCCGCGCGTGACCGCCGAGCGCAAGCCGTGGTTCTGCTCGGGCTGCCCGCACAACACGTCGACCAACGTGCCCGAGGGCTCGCGCGCGCTGGCCGGCATCGGCTGCCACTACATGACGGTCTGGATGGACCGCAACACAAGCACGTTCAGCCAGATGGGCGGGGAAGGCGTGGCCTGGATCGGCCAGGCGCCGTTTGCCGGCGACCAGCACGTGTTTGCCAACCTGGGCGACGGCACCTACTTCCATTCGGGCCTGCTGGCGATCCGCGCATCGATCGCGGCCGGCGTGAACATCACCTACAAGATCCTCTACAACGACGCCGTGGCCATGACCGGCGGCCAGCCGGTGGACGGCCAGCTGTCGGTGCAGGACATCGCGTTCCAGGTAGCCGCCGAAGGCGCGAAGAAGATCGTCATCGTCACGGACCAGCCCGAGAAGTACAACAGTGCGATCAAGCTGCCCGAAGGGCTGACCGTGCATCCGCGCGAACAGCTCGACACGATCCAGCGCGAACTGCGCGAGGTGCCGGGCTGCACGATCCTGATCTACGACCAGACCTGCGCCACCGAGAAGCGCCGCCGCCGCAAGCGCGGCACGTTCCCCGACCCGGCACGCCGTGCGTTCATCAACGACGCCGTCTGCGAAGGCTGCGGCGATTGCTCGGTCAAGTCGAACTGCCTGTCCGTGGAGCCGCTGGAAACCGAACTGGGCACCAAGCGCCAGATCAACCAGTCGTCGTGCAACAAGGACTTCTCGTGCGTGAACGGCTTCTGTCCGAGCTTTGTCACCGCCGAAGGCGCGCAGGTGCGCAAGCCCAAGGCCAGTGGCGTGTCGATGAGCGGCCTGCCCGACCTGCCGCTGCCGGTGCTGCCGCAGATCCGGCGCGCGTACGGCATCCTGGTGACCGGCGTGGGCGGCACGGGCGTGGTGACGATCGGCGGTCTGCTGGGCATGGCGGCGCACCTGGAAAGCAAGGGCGTGACGGTGCTCGACATGGCGGGGCTAGCGCAAAAAGGCGGCGCGGTGCTGTCGCACGTGCAGATCGCGGCCAGGCCGGACGACCTGCACGCCACGCGCATCGCCATGGGCGAGGCGGACCTGGTGATCGGCTGCGATGCCATCGTGTCGGCCACCGACGAGGTCATCTCGAAAACGCAGTCGGGCCGCACGCGCGCCGTGGTGAACACCGCGCAAACCCCGACTGCCGCCTTCATCAAGGATCCGAAGTGGCAGTTCCCGGGCCTGTCGGCGGAGCAGGATATCCGCAACGCCGTGGGCGAGCAGTGCGACTTCCTCAACGCCAGCGCGCTGGCCGTGGCCTTGCTGGGCGACACGATCTACACGAATCCGCTGGTGCTGGGCTACGCGTGGCAGAAGGGCTGGATTCCGCTGACGCTCGAGGCCCTGGAGCGCGCCATCGAACTGAACGGCGTGTCGGTCGACAAGAACAAGGCCGCCTTTGACTGGGGCCGCCACATGGCTCACGACCCGGACCACGTGCTGTCGCTGGCCGGCAAGCTCAAGACGCAGACCGAGGGCGGCGACGTGGTGAAGCTGCCGACGTCGGGCGGTGCGCTGCTCGAAAAGCTGATCGCCAATCGCGTGGACCTGCTGACGAAGTACCAGAACGCGGCCTACGCCGAGCAGTATCGGGATGTCGTGAACCGCGTGCGCGCGGCCGAGAGCGCGCTGGTGGGCGCCGGCAAGCCGCTGCCGCTGACCGAGGCTGCAGCGCGCAACCTGGCCAAGCTGATGGCGTACAAGGACGAGTACGAGGTGGCGCGGCTGTACACCGACCCGATCTTCCTCGACAAGCTGCGCGCGCAGTTCGAAGGCGAACCGGGCCGCGACTACCAGCTGAATTTCTGGCTGGCGCCGCCGACCACGGCCAAGCGCGACGACAAGGGCAACCTGGTCAAGCGCCGCTTCGGCCCGTCGACCATGACGCTGTTCCGCATCCTGGCCAAACTCAAGGGGCTGCGCGGCGGTGCGCTGGACATCTTCGGCAAGACCGAGGAACGCCGCACCGAACGCGCGCTGATCGGCGAGTACCGGGCGCTGCTGGACGAGCTGTCGAAGGGCCTGACGGCTGCCAACCATGGCACCGCCGTGGAACTGGCCAACGTGCCCGACGACATCCGCGGCTTCGGCCACGTGAAGGAAAACAACCTCAAGGCCGCGCGCGGCAAGTGGGACCGCCTGCTGAAACTGTTCCGCGACCCGCAGGCAGGGCAGCGGGCGGCGTAATCGATCGTCGTGGGGTCCGCGAGCAGTCCTTGAAATGCCAACGGTTCTCCCCTCTCCCGCCCAGGCGGGAGAGGGGCCGGGGGAGAGGGTGGGCCTTTCAACATCCGATCGGTCATGGCTACACTGGGAACCCGTATGACTCCCAGCCAACCCATGCAGCTCCGCCCCTACCGCCCCGCCGATGAATCCGCCGTTGTCGCCCTGTGGAAAGCCTGCGGCCTGACCCGGCCGTGGAACGACCCGCACAAGGACATCGCGCGCAAGCTGACGACGCAGCCCGAGCTGTTCCGCGTGGGCGAAGTGGACGGCCTTCTGGTGGCCACGGCGATGATCGGCTATGACGGCCACCGCGGCTGGGTCTACTACCTGGCCGTGCATCCCGGGTTCCAGGGCCGTGGCTACGGGCGTATGCTGATGGCGCACGCCGAGGCCCTGCTGATCGAGCGCGGCTGCCCGAAAATCAACCTGCTGGTGCGCGACACCAACGACGCCGTGCTGGCGTTCTACGACCGGCTCGGCTACGGCCGCGATGCGGCGGTCAGTCTGGGCAAGCGGCTGATCCCGGACCAGTGATCGCCCCCAACCAGACTCGGCAAACCGGAGACACCCATGACCACGTACCAGGGAAGCTGCCACTGCGGCCGCGTCGCCTTCGAGGCGGACGGCGAAATCACGCAGGTGCTGCAATGCAACTGCACGATATGTCGCCGGCGCGGCCATCTGCTCTGGTTCGTGCCGAAGACGAACTTCCGGCTGAAGACGCCCGACGAGAACGCGTCGACCTACCGCTTCAACACGATGAAGATCGCCCACCGTTTCTGCCCCATCTGCGGCGTCGGGCCGTACTCCGAGGCCACCGACCCGCAGGGCAATCCCACGGCCGCCGTGAACGCGCGCTGCCTGGACGGCGTGGACCTGGCCAGCCTCAAGGTCATCGAGTACGACGGGCTGCACAAGTAGCCACGCACGGGATTCCACGCGCCATGTTCGCGATCCGCGGTATCGACCATCTGGTGTTGCGCACCGCCGACGTCGCGCGGATGGTGCGTTTCTACGTCGACGTGCTGGGCTGCACGGTGGAAAAGGAACAGCGCGCCTTCGGCCTCACGCAGCTTCGGGCCGGCAGCGGGCTGATCGACCTCGTATCGCTGGACGGCCCCATCGGCCGGGCCGGCGGCGCAGGCCCGGGTACGGAAGGCCGCAATCTCGACCATTTCTGCCTACGTATCGATCCGTTCGATGCCGACGCGATTTTTGAGCACCTTGATATTCACCATATCGATGCAAGCCCGGTCGAACGCCGTTATGGTGCCGAAGGCCAAGGCCCGTCGATCTACGTCAAGGACCCCGACGGCAATACCGTGGAACTGAAGGGCCCGCCAGACGGTGCCGGTTCTGGCGGCTGACGCCGATACCCCCCGGCGTGCGCCTTCCCTCACCCGTGGCTGCGCCGATACAATTTCCGCTCCACTGACTGCACCGCACCGGCGCCCCCCTAATCGCGCCGGGCGCGCCATGACCGCTCCCGCCCCCGATTCCACCGCCGCCCCGGCCCAGCTATCGCCTCGCCAGATCGTCTGGACCCTCGGCATCACCGAAATCGTCAGCTGGGGCACGCTGTACTTCACGTTCACCGTCTTCATCGGCCCGATGAACGACTCGCTGGGCTACGGCAAGCCGTTCCTGGCGGGCGGGTTCTCGCTGGGGTTGCTGGTGTGGGCGATGTGCTCGTTCGCGGTGGGCCGCCTGCTCGACCGCGTGCCGGCGCGCAAGGTCATGGGAATCGGGTCGGTGCTGGCCGCCATCGGGCTGCTGCTGTGGGCGTGGTGCCCGTCGCCGGCGCTGTTCCTGCTGATGTGGATTCCGCTGGGGCTGGCCATGGCGTCCACGCTCTACGAACCGGCCTTCGTGGTGCTGCGGCAGGCGTTCGGCGATGGCTACCAGAAACCGATCGTCCACGTGACGCTGTTCGCCGGCTTTGCCAGCACCCTCTTCATTCCGATCGGCCAGTGGCTGGTGCTGCATTGGGGCTGGCGCGAGACGCTGGTCATCTTCGCGGCGCTGAACCTGTTTGTCTGCGCGCCGCTGCACGCCAGGCTGCGCTACGCGGTGCATCCCAGCTATTCACATACCGGCGCACACGCCAGCCCCCCGCTGCCCGGCGCCGCGTCGCCAGGCATCGCCCGTACCACGCTGCGCCAGCCCGTGTTCTGGGCCGTGGTGCTGGCCTTCACGGCCACCGCCGTGATCGCGTCGCTGCTGGGCGCCCACCTGATTCCGATGCTGACCGAAAAGGGCCTGCCGGTAGGCCAGCAACTGGTCGTCGCGGCGCTGATCGGGCCTGCGCAGGTGGCGGGCCGTCTGGCCATGGCGCGGTTGCCCATCGATCACCCGGTGCGGCTGTCGATGCCGGTGTATATCGTCATGAGCCTGGGCCTGCTGTGCCTGACGCTCGGCGACGGCTACTGGCTGATGGTGGCGGCGGTCTGCTATGGCTGCGCCAACGGCGTCAACACCATGCTGCGCGCGATGGCCATGCCCGAGTTGATCTCGCGTCATCACTATGCAACGCTGAACGGGTTAATGATGACCCCGGTGTTGCTGATGCAGGCCGCCGCGCCGTGGATTGGCGCCCTGCTCTGGCGCGTGGCCGGCGGCTACTGGCTGATGCTGTGGGTCATGGTGGCGCTGGCGGTAGGCGCGCTGGGCGCGTTCGCCTTCGCGCTGCACCAGCGCGGCCTGCTGCGGCCTGGCGCCGCGCCGGCCTGAGTTTTTTCTGATCTGTGCCTTGTTGTACCGGCCGTGTCCGGTTGTCCTGATGTCCGATTATTCGATCGAAACCACTTCGCCCTCCGTCTCCGCTCCCGCCCCGTCCCCGTCGGCCGTCTCGCGCGCCACGCGCGGCACCATGGCGCTGTTCTTTGCCAACGGCGCCACGTTTGCCACCTGGGGGGTCCACATCCCAACCATCAAGGCCCGCTTCGGGCTGTCCGACGCCATGCTGTCGCTGGCCATGCTGGCTGTTGCCGGCGGCGCGATCCTGGTCATGGGCCCGGTGGGCCGCTGGGTGGGCAAGATGGGCAGCGCGCGGGCGTCGATGCTGGGCGGTGTCGCGTTTGCCTGCATGACGCTGGTGATCCTGGCCATGCCCAGCTTCGCGCTGCTGCTGCCGGCGCTGCTGGTGTTCGGCATGGCCAACGCGATGTTCGATGTCGGGATGAACGCGCAGGCCGCCACCGTCGAAGCCAGCCGCAGCACACGGCCCGTGATGTCGGCCCTGCACGGCATGTTCAGCCTGGGCGGCATGATTGGCGCGGCATTTGGCGGTCTGATGCTGAGCCTGCAGGTGCCGCCGCTGCTGCACACGGCGCTGATCGCGGCCATGACGGCCGCCGTGGCGCTGGGCACGCGTCGCGGGCTGCTGGCCGACCATCCGGTGCTGCCCACGGCCGACCACCACAAGGACCACGCCACGCGCGGATTGTGGCTGCTGGGCCTGATGGCGTTCCTGGGGCTGGTGGGAGAAGGGGCCATGTACGACTGGACCACGGTCTACATGCGCGAGGTGGCCGAGGCGCCGCTGGCATGGATCAGCTTCGGCTACGCGGCCTTTTCGGGCGGCATGGCCTGCGGCCGCTTCGGCGGTGACCGCCTGCGGGCCCGTTTCGGCGATGCCCGCACGCTGACCGGCAGCGCCTGGCTGGGCTTTGCCGGTATCGCACTGGCCATTGCCGTGCCGTGGCCGCTGGCCGCGCTGATCGGCTTCAGCCTGATGGGCCTGGGCGCCGCGAACATGGTGCCGATCTTCTTCGTGGCGGCGTCGCGCCTGCCCGGCGTGACCGCTGCCGAAGCCATCGCGCGCGTGGCGCGCTTTGCCTACGTGGGCCTGCTGCTTGGCCCGGTGATGATCGGCGGCGTGGCGCACCTGGCCAGCCTGCGCATCGGCATCGCCGTGGTGGCGCTGACGATGGGCTATATCGCGCTGTTCGGCGCGCGGTCGGTGCGACGCTACCTGACGACCTGACCGCCAGCGCGGTCCGGCCAGGATCAGGCAGCGATCAAGGCGCGTTCAGGCAGCGATCAGGCAGCGCTCAGGCCGCCTTGGGCAGCGGTGCGTGGCCGGTGCCGATGCCGTCGAACACGAAGGTGTCCATGGCCAGCACGCCGTACGTCACTTCATCGGCCACACGGGCGACGCTGGCGTCCTTGCCTGTCGCCGCGTCCGGGCCGATGGCCGCACCCAGCGTCATGTAGAACGGCAGCAGGTGCTCGTCGGTCGGATGGGCCCGGCGCGCGAAGGGCGCCTGGGTGCGGTAGTCGGCGATCCGGCTCACGTCGCCGGTGGCCAGCGCATCGTTCAGCGCATCGGCCATCCAGCCCCGGAAGGCATCCACGTACGGCTCGGTCTCGGGGCCATGCTGGGCCTTGCGGGCGCCGCCGCCAAACACTTCCTGCAGGTTATGGGTAAAGCTGCCCGATCCGATCACCAACACGCCTTCGGCGCGCAGCGGCGCCAGGGCGCGGCCGATCTCGATCTGGGTCGCCGGGCTCAGGTATGGGTTGAAGGCCAGCTGCACCACCGGCACATCGGCATCGGGGAAGAAGTGGCGCAGCGGCATCCAGGCGCCGTGGTCCAACGGGCGGTCCGGGTCTTCGGCCACGAAGCCGGCACCCGGAATGGCGGCGGCCTCGATCAGCGCCTTCACGCGCGCGGCCAGGTCGGGCGACCCCGGGGCGTCGTAGCGCAGCGCGTACAGTTCGCGCGGAAAACCGCCGAAGTCGTGCCAGGCTTCCTGGCGCGAACGCGTGCTGACGGCCAGCGTGCTGTAGATCCAGTGCGCGGATATCACCAGCACGGCCTTCGGCTTGAGCGCGCGCAGACGGACCCCCAGCGCGTCAAACGCGGCGCCGGTGGGGCCGGGATCGATCGCCAGCATCGGCGATCCGTGTGACACATAGATGGCGGGCAAGAGGGTAGTCATGGCGTCGGGCCGTTAAGCGGAGGTATCCAATGGATGCAGTCTGGCAAAGATGTCGCGCTGTGACGCATGGCTTTTGCGGACAAGTCCTGCAAAAAACTTGAAGGTCCCGCGCCCCGGGCATGTTGGGCGTTGGATACCGCACACACCCCGGACGGTTTCCCCAAACACCGACAGCGGCCGTAACACGAATCGGCCTATGATGTCCTCCAGAGATGCGACGCACGCATCCGCCGGAGAAAGCCCGTGTCCAAGCGTTTCGATCCCCTGCACGCCCTGCCCCACGCGCTGTGGTGGCAGCCCGGCGTTTACGGCAGCGGCCCGGCCGTGTTGCTCTGGATCGTCGCGCGCCTGCCCGCCGACATGCTGGCCGAGGTGTTCGGCACGCCGCTGGCGCCGGCCCTGCTCAACCATGCCGGGGACACCGTCTTCGTCATCGGCTGGGTCTCGAGCGCCGCCTGGCTGTGGTTCACGCGCAAGCGCCCGGCGCCGGCCCGCGACCTTACCCCGCTCGACCTGGCCGCCCCCACCCAGACGCCGCACACGCCCAACCATCATGGGCACGGCGTCGGATAAGGCCGTCGCGGTTCGGGGCCATCGGTATCAGGTGATGGATCGACAACCTTCGTCGGCACCTCCGCATGACAAATTGATGTAAGGAATCGCTTAAGATGCTGGCTTGCGTCACCGCCGGGGCACACTGGCGGGGGCATCCACCGGTTCTTTCATCGTTGTAGCCAGCCTCATGTCCGTTACTGCAGCATCCGCCAACGACCTGTCCAAAGCCACCCGACGCCGCGCGATCATCGCCGCCACCATCGGCAACGGCCTGGAATGGTTCGATTTCACCGTCTACAGCTTCTTCGCGGTCATCATCGCCAAGCTGTTCTTCCCCACTGGCAACGACCTGACGTCGTTCCTGCTGACCGTGGCCACGTTCGGCGTGGGCTTCTTCATGCGCCCGGTCGGCGCCATCGTGCTGGGCGTCTACGCCGACCGCGTGGGCCGCAAGGCCGCGCTGACACTGACCATCCTGCTGATGGCACTGGGTACGGCCATCATCGGCCTGGCCCCCACCTATGCATCGATCGGCCTCTGGGCACCGGCGCTCATCGTGCTGGCGCGCCTGATCCAGGGCTTTTCGGCCGGCGGCGAAGTCGGCGGCGCCACGGCGTTCCTGATCGAACATGCGCCCGACGAGGAGCGCGGCGCCTACGCCAGCTGGCAGCAGGCCAGCCAGGGTATTTCGTTCATGCTGGGCGCCGCCATGGGCGCACTGGTCACGAATGGCCTGGACCAGGCCCAGATCGACGCATGGGGCTGGCGCATTCCGTTCCTGTTCGGCCTGCTGATCGGCCCGGTGGGCATGTACATCCGCTCGCACCTGGAAGAGCCGCCCGAGTTCGAGCAGCGCCAGGCCGAGCGCCGCGCCAACAATGTGAAGTTTTCGCCGCTCTCGCAGGTGCTGCGCGACCATCCGCGCGAAGTGCTGGCCGGCCTGGGCGTGACCATCCTGTGGACGGTCTGCACCTATGTGCTGGTGTTCTACATGCCGTCGTACGCCAAGCAGCAGCTGGGCCTGCCGCTTGGCGCGACGTTCCAGTCGACGGCCATCTGCGGCGCCATCATCCTGGTGCTGTGCCCGCTGATGGGCATGCTGTCCGACCGCGTGGGCCGCAAGCGCATGCTGAGCGTGGTGGCGCTGGCCATCCTGGTGCTGGCCTACCCGCTGTTCCACTGGCTCAACGTGTCGCCGACCACCGCCACGCTGCTGCAGGTGCAGATCGTGCTGGGCATCCTGCTGGCCGCCTTCACGGGCCCGGCGCCAGCCGTGCTGGCCGAGCAGTTCCCGACCGAAGTGCGTTCCACCGGCCTGTCGCTGGCCTACAACTTCGCCGTGACGATCTTCGGCGGCTTCGCTCCGCTGATCGTGACGTGGCTGATCGAGTCGACCCACAACAAGCTGGCCCCGGCGTACTACGTGATTGCCGCCGCAGCCATCAGCCTGGTCGCGCTGGCATTCATGCACGACCGTACGGGCAAGAAGCTGGCCTGACCGGCCGGTTTGCCGCCCCAAAGAAGCCAACCTTCGGGTTGGCTTTTTTTTCGCCCGCATTGCTCCGCCGTTTGTCAGTTGGATGTCCGGATCCGGCCGGCTGAAGTCTTTACGACGTGGCCTTCCGGGCGCATGATCGCTGCGGCGCCCGTGTGCGCCATAGACCAAGGAGCGAAGGCGAATGACGACGAAATCCGCGCCGCAGACACCGGTACGCTGCGGCTGGTGCGGTGATCTGGAGGACTACTGCCACTATCACGACAACGAATGGGGCTTTCCGGTGGACGACGACCGGCGCCTGTTCGAAAAGCTGTGTCTGGAAGGCTTCCAGTCCGGCCTGAGCTGGCTGACCATCCTGCGCAAGCGCGAGGCCTTCCGCAAGGCCTTCGCCAATTTCGAGATCGACAAGGTGGCGCGCTTTACCGAGCGCGACGTGGAGCGGCTGCTCGGCGATGCCGGCATCGTGCGCCATCGCGGCAAGATCGAGGCGGCCATCCACAACGCGAAGTGCGCGCAGGAACTGCTGAAAACGGAACCGTCGCTGGCGGCCTACTTCTGGAAGTTCGAACCCGACCCGAAAAGCCGCCCGAAGACGCTGACGCCGGAAGTGCTGCGCACGATGGCCATCAGCCCGGAATCGACGGCGCTGTCGAAGGATCTCAAGAAGCGCGGCTGGAAGTTTGTCGGCCCGACCACGATGTACGCGCTGATGCAGGCCATGGGGCTGGTCAACGATCACATGGACGGCTGCTCGACGCGCGCCGCGGTACTACGGGCCCGCAAGGCGTTCAAGGTGCCGCGCTAGGGTGCGGCACCCTGCCACAAGACGGCTGTTGCGCTTGGGCCAGTTGGCAGCCACAACCTGGCGCAACGTCGACGTCGTTCGCCATCCAGATCGTCTCGCGCAATGGTCCGTATACGTATACCGACATTGTTTACGTATACATAAATAGTAGTAGTAATGGTTAACACTGCCCCGTAGCCGTGGATAACCCCGTTTCTTCCTTTCCAATCATGGGGTTACGAAACAGATAACCCTCTGGGAAACCGTGCGGCGCAGACGTGGACGGGCGTGGGTAAATGCAGGAGGAGGCGGGGGCGCTGACGTATACGTGCCGGGTTGTACGTATACGTCCCACAGCCGCCCCACAGGCGGCCCCAGGCCCGCCCACAGGTTTGTTCACCCGGTTATCCACAGGAAGCGCGTGCATATCGGCGCGAATCGGCTCACACTGGCGCCTCGCCAATGCGGCGCCTTTCCGGAGCGCGTTTCGATGGACAGCACAACCCTCTTTCTCTACCTGATTGCGGTGGCCGCCGTCATGGTCACCCCTGGCCCGACGATGTTGCTGGCCCTGAGCAACGGCGCCACCCGCCCGATGCGCGTGGCCGCCTGCGGCATCGCCGGCGCCGCACTGGCCGACCTGATCCTGATCGGCGCCGTGGGCTGCGGGCTTGGCGCGGTGCTGCAGGCATCCGAGCACCTGTTCACGGCGATCAAATGGCTGGGCGCGGCCTACCTGTTTTACCTGGCTGTCTCGATGTGGCGGGCGCCCACGCGGGAACTGGTGGCGACGTCGGATGCCACGTCGGCCAGCGGCCGCGCCGCCTTCCTGCGCGCGCTGTTCGTGGCCCTGTCGAACCCCAAGACCATCCTGTTCACGTCGGCCTTCGTGCCGCAGTTCGTCCACGCGGACAAACCCGTGGCCGTCCAGTACGTGATTCTGGCCGTGATTGCCGCGCTCATGGATATCGTGATGATGGCGATCTACGCGTTCGGCGGCCGCCACGCGGTGCGGACGCTGTCGGCGCGGGCCGTGCAGTGGATCAACCGGGGCTGTGCCGGCATGCTGGCCTTCCTGGCCGTGGGCCTGAGCCTGTACCGTCGTAGCGACCTACGCTGACTCGGCTGACACCGGCTGCGTGCGTGGCACCCTGACCGGGTCCACATGCGTCATGACGTTCAGGACGTCGTCGCGCTCCATCGCACGCCGGCGGGCCTCGGTGGCAATCGCGTGGCCCTGCTCGACGGTCAGGTCGGCCTGGATCTCCAGATGCACGTCGACCAGGATCATGTCCCCCATCTTGCGCGTCTTGAGGTCATGCAGACCCAGCACGCCGGGGGTATCCAGCATCGCGTCGCGCAGGCTGGCCACCACATCTTCGTCGGCGGCGCGATCCATCAGATCGTTCATCGCATCCCAGCCAAATCGCAGGCCCATGCGCGACACCATCAAGCCCACCACGATGGCCGCCACGGGATCGAGCACGTGATACCCGAGCAGGTTGCCGCCGATGCCCAGTGCCACCACCAGTGACGACGCCGCATCGGACCGCGCATGCCAGGCATTGGCCACCAGCATGCTCGACCTGACTCGCTCCGCCACGCGCAGCATGTAGCGGAACAGCCCCTCCTTGGCCGCCAGCGCCGCTAGCGCCACCCACAACGCCACCGTCTGCACCGGCTGCGCCCCCTCCGGATGCTGGATCTTGCCAACCGCCGCCCACAGCATGCCCACGCCCACGGCCAGCAACAGCGCCCCCAGCGCCAGCGACGCCGCCGTCTCGAACCGCTGATGCCCGTACGGGTGATCGGTATCGGCCCCCTTGCGGCTGTGATGGCCGGCAAACAACACGACGAAATCGGAAACGAGGTCGGACAGGGAATGGAGCGAATCGGCCACCAGCGCCTGCGAGCCTGCGACGACCCCGATCACGCCCTGGGCAATCGTCAGGCCAATATTGACGAAAACACTGACCAGCGTGGACCGCCGCCCAGCGAGGTGGCGGGCTTCGGCATCAAGGCTGTCGGCGCCAAGGGCGGGGGCGACGTGGGGTTCGCGCATGGACGGCAAAGGATGGTGGGCGATAGGTGGAACGGTAGCATTTCTTGTGCGAGGCACGGACCGCACGCTGAAAAATCCTGGGCTTGGAGTCTTCAGACCCGGCCGCCGACCACGCTAACCATCGTCAGGAGACCTGCGGCCGCACGAATCGCAGGATCTGCATCGACAAGCCGTAGGTGCCGACGAGTGCAACGAATGCGAGCCCCGCAATCAGGCAAGCCTTGCTACGTTCGGTTGGACTCACCCACAGCAAGTGCAGGAATCCGGCCAGGCCTGCAATGCCGATGGCAAGGTCGAGCAAGAGCACCAGCGCCGTATAGAAGCCAACGGGCCCGACGAAGAAGTCGTTTTTGGTTGGCCTTACGGCGATGTAGTAGAGCGCCAGACCGATAAAGGACCCTGGGATCAGGGTGGCGGCGAGCAGGAAGAGCGATCGTCCCATGGTCAGGCAACCCCTTCGGCAACGATTCGGGCCGCCAGCGCATCAAGCCTCGCCGGCAGGTCTGACGTCATGTCGGCATAGTAAAAGTGACCATATCCCATCTGCGCTCTCATCTGAGCCGCGAGCACCGGCGACGCGCCGATCAGTTCCAATTGCGACATTCCGGCGAAAATGGGATCGCCATGCTCGAGAAGATCGATCACGATCACCTTGCGGATGTGCTTGTGAGTGCGCAGCTTGCGCAGAAACTTCGCATCGATTGGGCTACCAATCAAGACCAGATGATCCACAAAGTGACCACGTGACGCGTAAAAGTTCGCAGTCTGCGCAGCCAGGAGAGAGCCATAGCTGTAGCCGATCAAATTGAACTGCGCTGCCGATGGACTCATCCCTGACTTGATGACCCACTCGCCGCTATCCTCGTACCGGATGGTGAGGCCAGCCCGGAGCGCGTCCACAAACGTGCCAGCATCGCCCAGGAAGGTCTTTGTGGCGGTATTCGTGAGCCCGAGACGAAACGAGGAAATGCCCGCCAATTTGAACGCCTTTGCAGTCGGCGATATGTAATCGCCGTCGAGGCCCGCACCGCCCCAGTACAAGGTGCCCCGTGGGCGAAGCACGTAAACCTTGGCCGGTGCACGGTCTTGGGCTGGGGTGAGCCGAACTTGAATTGTCTTGATCGGTTGCATTAGCACTTCCCACCGAAGATCTCGACGGTAATCGTTGCCGCGTGGTTGGCCGCGACGCGCTCTGTCATCCCTATCTCGTCCGTAATGCCTTCGAGCGTCTCGATTTCACCTGACAGGCGGTAGTGCACGCCGGCCAGCGGTTGGCCGGAAAGTTCGTCAAGAATTTGAATGCGTTGGTCGTATGGCTCCGGTGCGCTGGCGACGATTTTTGAAGGCTCCGCCGCCGCACGGAAATCTCGCGGATTTCCGAGTTGAAGGAACATCCCCGGCGCCGCACCGACCATGACCCGATTTTTGCCGCACGGACAAAGCACACGGTCGCCGTCGATTACGACGTCCCGCCCTTGCTCGGATATGCCCAGGCCGGTTCCCAGAATGCGGTGAGTGCCTTTGCACTTGCCACAGGTAGCTTCATCCCCGCTTAGCGCAACGCGCTTTCCGTCGTCAAAGATGGTGGATGAGAGGGCGAGCACAACACCACCGGTGGTGGTTGGGTCAGCATGTCTGACGGCGGCTTTACGCATCCGCGCCTCCGGTCTTCGCTCCGGGGCGCGATGGCGAGACATAGGTCGGGTCGAACAGGCCAGGGATCGATTCGCCATTGGAGACGGCAATCCCGGCGCCGTCCTGCGCACCCTTTGTGATTTTGTCGCCGTTGCTCAGAGTCGAGCCGACGAGCGCCACCGGCTTGCCGTCCCAGACGGCGGCCGAGCCTGCGCCATCGGTGATGATGGCCGTGGTCCCATCGGCGTATGTCACGGTGTCGCCGACGCGCGCAAGTCCAAGTCCATTGATCGCGGTTTGCGTGCTGACCTTGGTTACGGTTCCACCGCGTTCCGTCTGTGCGCCGATCGTGGCGAACGCATGGGTGATCGATTTTTGAATCTTTTCGTTCCGCATTGGGATCCTCCGGTTGTGCGCTCAAGAGCGCCCTCTATGCGACCGGAGGAATGCGATGCGATCAATCGTGGTTCGCTTGAATCGTGATGAGGGGTCGTGAAAATCGCAGCGGTGGAGCGGGCAAATCAAACGCTCGACGGCTTCTGGCAATGTGCAAAATGCCTGCCCAAAAGCAAAACAACGCACCACATCTTTCGACGTAGTGCGTTGTTTTACAAGGAAAATCGTGGTGGACCGAAGGAGGATCGAACTCCCGACCTCTGCATTGCGAACGCAGCGCTCTCCCAGCTGAGCTATCGGCCCGTCGCGACTGATTGTAGCCGAATCGCGAGCGGCCTTTCAATCGCATCGAACCAACACTTTGGCCCGTGTTTCAGGTCGCCGCCATGCCGGGATTGCCGTCCATGCCGCGCACGGTGGGCAGGTTCAGTGGGCGGGCGCTAACTTCCTTGGTGGCGCGCAGCCACTGGGCCATCACGTCCCAGATCGGGGCGCCGCCGGTCTGGCGGGCGTCTTCCGAAACCGGCGCCCAGCCGGCTACCTTGTAGGTCTTGCCGGCGTCCACCGGCTGGCCGGCCAGGCGCATGTCGGTGATGCGTTTGCCGATCGGCTGGTTGGGGTCGATCGTGTATTGCAGGCCGCCCACGCGCACCATGTCGCCGCCCTGCTGGTAGTACGGATCGGGGTTGAACAGGTTGTCGGCCACGTCTTCGAGGATGGTCTTGATCGTCTCGCCCGTCATCGGTGTCACGGTGGTGTACGGGTACGTGATGGCGGTCTGGTCCATCAGCGCTTCCATCGTGATGTGCTCGCCCGGCAGCAGTGTCGTGCCCCAGCGGAAACCTGGCGAAAATGCGATCTGGGCGTCTTGCACGGCCATCAGGCCATCCAGGATCAGCTGGTCGAAAGTGCCATTGAAGTTACCGCGCCGGTACAGCAGGCCGCGATTCACGGCCAGCACTTCGCCCAGCTTGTTCTCGTAGGGTGCGCGCACCTTCTGGATCAGCTTGTTCATCGCCGGATCGGCCGGCAGGTAGTTGGCGAAGACCGGTAGCAGCTTGTAGCGGAAGTCGGTCACCTTGCCGTTGCGCACGTCGAAGTCCAGCACACCCAGGAACTTGCCGTTGGACCCGGCATTGGTCACCAGCGTGACCCCGCCGGCGTTTTTCACAGGCACCGGGGCGGGCACGCCGTCGTGGGTGTGTCCGCCCAGGATGGCGTCGAGCCCGCGCACACGCGACGCCAGCTTCAGGTCGACATCCATGCCGTTGTGCGACAGCAGCACCACCACCTTGGCGCCCTTGCCGCGCACCTCGTCGATCACCTGCTGCAGGTTCTCTTCCTGGATGCCGAAGGTCCAGTCCGGCACCAGGTAGCGCGGGTTGGCGATGGGCGTGTACGGAAACGCCTGGCCGATGATGGCCACGGGCACACCATTCATCTCGCGAATCACGTAAGGATCGAAGACCGGGTCGCCGAAGTCGCTGGTCTTCACGTTCTGGGCCAGGAACGCCACCTTGCCCTTGAAGTCGTTGTCGACGATCTGCTTCACGCGATCCGCGCCGAGCGTCATTTCCCAGTGCGGCGTCATCACATCGACGCCAAGCTGCAGCGCGGCATCGACCATGTCCTGCCCCCTGCTCCACAGCGCCGTGGCCGATCCCTGCCAGGTATCGCCGCCGTCCAGCAGCAGGGCGCCGGGCCGGCTGGCCTTCATCCGCTGGATCAGGGTCGACAGATGGGCAAACCCGCCCACCTTGCCGTAGCGGCGCGCCGCTTCCGTGAAATCCAGACAGGTGAACGCGTGCGCGGTGGCGCTGCCCGGCGCGATGCCGTACTGGCGCAGGAATGCGTCGCCCACCAGATGCGGCGGCTTGCCGGCCCACTCGGCCACGCCCAGGTTCACGTTCGGCTCGCGGAAATGCACGGGCCGCAACTGCGCGTGGCAATCGGTGAAGTGCAGCAGGTGGACGTTGCCGAAGCGCGGCACGTCATAGAGGCGCGCAGCGGCCTGGGCCGCCTGGGCGTCGCCGCCGGGGAACGTCATGCCTCCGGCGCCGGCCACGGCCAGCACCTGCAGGAACTCGCGTCGGTTCATGCTGTTATCCGTTTGATTCGCCGGCGCGCCGGCTCAGGGCTTGCCGTAGCGTGCCAGCGCGGCCACGTCGTCGTCGATCATCTCGCCGACTTCCTTCTGCACCACGCGCCCTTGCCCGTCCAGCACGTACAGCTCGGGCAGGCCCTTGCGTGCGCCAAATGCGCGGCGCAGCGCGTCGGAATCCATCGCCGCGGGGAAGGTGTAGCCGCGCTGCTTCAGGTACGCCACGGCGTCCTGCGGCTGCTTGTCGATGCTGATGGTCAGCACCTGCAGTGTCGTGCCGCGCGTCTTGTCGTGGAGCGCCTGCAGCCGCGGGTTCTGCAGCGCGCAGAACGGGCACCACGACGCCCAGAACTCGATCACCACCGGCTTGCCCGCCCATTGCGAGGCAGGCACCGTGCGGCCGTCGAGCAGTCTGACATCGGGCAGGTGGATGGTGTCGCCCACCTCGGCGGCACGGGCGAGCGCGCTGGCCATGCCAAGCACAGCCAGCAGCCATATCGTCGCCACGCGCCACGCCCGCATCATGCCGCCCTTACTGGTTGACCGGGGATGCCGGGTCCAGCAACAGCGCCATGACGTCGCGGATCTGCTGTTCGGTCAGGATGCCCTTGTGGCCAAACCGTGGCATGTTCGAGCACGCGCTGTACGCGTTCGAATCCCAGATCTTGCCCCACGTGTAGCGCACCACGTCCGGCGAATTGCCGCGCAGTTTGCCGTAGTGGTAGAGCGACGGGCCGATATTGCCGAACGAGATCTCTGCCTTGGTCAGCTGGTGGCAGGCGTAGCAGTTGGCACCGTTGGGCGCGCCCGCCTGGTCCGAGAACTGCATGCCGCGGCCGTTCTGGGCGATCTTCTCGCCTTCCTTCCAGTCGCCGATGAAGTGGTTGTCGGCCGGGTACTTCACCTGCTTCAGCTCGGCGGCCTCGACCTTCTTCGCCACGGCGGCGGGCACGTGCAGGCGGTCCGGGTACTGGCTGCAGGCCTTCTGCGTGGCGTCCTGGTTGATCACGCCCTCGACCGTGGCCGGGCCCTTCGATGTGAACGACGATTCGATCATCTGGCGCACGTCGGCGTCGGTGACCTTGACCGGCTTGTCGGCCTTGGCGCCCCTGGCGGCGGTCTGCGCGTGCGCGCCCGATGCGGCCAGCAGCACCAGTGCGGCGGCGGCCATCGTATGGAGTGTCTTCATATTGTTCTGCTCCGTGCTCAGCGCTTCATGTTCGGGCCGTCGTACGTGCCGCCGTTGGCGTTCTTCGCCAGGAACATCGTCAGGGCGGTGATCACGTCGGAGCCGTAGGCCGGTTCGGGGAATCGCTGCTGGCGCAGGCAGTCGTACAGTCGGTGCTGCATGGTGCGGACCTCGCCCTGCGACACGCGGTACGCGGGCCAGGTGGTGTAAGCAGCCTGGGCGCCCTTCTGGGTCATCAGGTTCGGCAGGTCCTGCAGGCGGATGCGCTGGCCGTCCACGGCGTGGCACGTGGCGCAGGCAAAGTCATAGGCGCCGGCACGGTAGAAGAACATCTTCTGGCCCAGCGCGTAGACGCGCTTTTCCTCGGGGTGCGCCAGCTGGACGTTCATCTTCACGCCGCGCGATTCGCCGGTCAGGAAGGCGGCCAGGCGCTCGATGTCGGACGGCTTGCCCTGCGACGCGAACGGGTTCTTCGTGGCCTCTTCCTGGGTCAGGCCCTGCAGCGTCACGCGGCAGTAAGCCAGGCGCTGCTCCAGGTCCATCACCTTGTTGGCGTCCTTGAAGTAGCGCGGCAGCTCGGCGTAGGCACCCTTGGTCACGCCCGGGCCCTTGCCCAGGTCGCATTGCTCCAGCGATGCGTTCTTCGGACCGGCGGGCTTTTTCCACAGTTCCTCGCCAGCCGCTTCCCACAGTTCGGCGGGATTGCCTTCGGCCAGCATCTGGCGGTACTTGGCGATCTCCTCGGCGGTGTTGTCCTGCGCCAGCGCGGGGCCGGTCAGCGTCGCGGTGACGGCGGCCGCCACGGCGCCCAGCGCCACCAGCGCGGGGGCCGCGGTGCGGCGCAGACGGCGAATGTTGCGCACGGTAACCATTGGGGGATTCTCCTCGCCATCGCGCCGCATGGCTGGCGGGCGGACGGCCTTCTTGTGCGGGTCCGGCGGCTCGTTGCCGGACGGCTTGTCAGTGAACCCAGGCGGGCCGCGACGATGCGCAGCGGCCGCCCCGGTCCGTCACGGCTTGATGTAGGCGTAGCCTTCGTCGAACTGCAGGCGCGCGATTTCCACCACGCCCGCCTGCACCACCTTGGCGTCCATCAACAGGCTCTGCTCGGAAATGCGCCGGGCGGTCAGCGTGTTGCGGCAGGCGCGGAATTCCACGCCCGACGACGTCAGCGACGCCACCGCCGCCTCGAACGTGTTGCCGCGCGCGTCCTTGGCGCCCTCCACCAGGAAGTCCACCCCATAGCCGAATGCCACCACCACAATCTTCGTGTCGGGCGCCCCGTTCAGGTGGTTGCGCAGGTTCGACATGGCGCGCACGGCCTGGTCGATACCGTCCGACAGCTGGTACACCACCTTGACGCGGCCCTTGCCCGACGCGGCGGACGTGGGGGCCGGGGCCTGCTGGGCCGCCGCCTTCGCGGACAGTCCGATGGCCGCCAGGGCCGCGGTGGCACGAATGAATGCTCGACGCATGCTGCTTCTCCTTCGCCCGTATCAGGCCGGTGTCAGGCCATCAGGCGATGGTGGCTTCGTCGGTACGCTTGTCGCCGCGGTTGTCGACCCAGGTCACGGTGACCTTGTCGCCCTTGGCGCCGCCCTTGAACTTGAAGTTCAGGAACGGGTCCTTCGACACGGCCGCGCCGAACTGCGCGTGGAATACTTCCTTGCCCTTGCACGATGCCACCACGGTCTGGATATGCCAGGCCGGAATGGTCTTGCCGGCCGAATCCTTGCGCTGGCCGGTTTCCATGTCGTGCTTCATCAGAATCTTGACGTCTACGACGCCGCCGTTTTCAGTGGCGCGAACGCGCATCGGGTCTGCCATGTGCTTCTCCTGTCAGCAGTAATCTGGAAATCTGGTCTCGAACGGTGCAACGGTCGGGCGGCGCTCAGCCGCCGCAGCCGCCCAGCGTGACCTTGATTTCCTTCGATGCCACGTACCACTTGCCGCCGGCCTTGACCGCGGCATGCACCACCGACGTCTGGCCCATCTTCACGCGCGTGGACACGAACGGCTCGGTGCCGGCCGGGATCGTGAAGTCGGCCGCCAGCGTGTTCGGGTTCTTTTCCACCAGGATGGCGATCTGCTCGGTATCCGGGATGTTGCTGGTTACCGCCACCGGCACCACGGCGCCGTTTTCGGCGATGTCCGGGGCGTTGAAGGTGATGGCGCTGCTCTTCTCGGTGCCGCTGCCGCCCAGCGCCTTGATCACGTCGGCCACGCTCTTGCCGTCGAAGGCAGTCTTGTTCCATTCCGCGGCCTGTGCCTCGCTGATCAGGCCGGTGGCGGCCATCAGCGACAGTACGGCGGTCATCCGCAGTACATCTCGTCGTTTTGCGTTCATCTTGCTGTGTTCCCGTACTACCCGGTTTCCTGTCGACCCCTGCCGCGCCGGTGCGTCGCCGGCCCATGCATGCATCTTGCGAATACTTCAAACGTCGCGGACGGCCGGCACTGCCAGCCGCCCGCCCAGGCCAGAGCCCCGATTACTTGGCCGGTGCGCCGGCCAGAACCCACTCCACCACGGTCTTGATATCGGCGTCGCTGACGGCGGCGTTGGCCGGCATCGGCACCGGGCCCCAGACGCCCGAACCGCCATTCTTCACCTTGGCCGACAACTTGGTCAGGGCGTCCTTGTCGCCCTTGTACTTGGCGGCCACTTCCTTGAAGGCCGGGCCGACCAGCTTCTTGTCTACCTGGTGGCAGCCCATGCAGGCGTTCTTGTTGGCGATGGCCTGGGCCTTGGCGGCGTCGACGGCGGCGTGCGCGGACGCGGCGGCGGCCAGCAGCGCGGCGGCGATGACAAACTGCTTCATGTGTTGTGCTCCAAACTGTATGAGAGCCGTGGGGACGGCAAATGCCCGCGCTCGGATTGCTCCACGGCGCGGCGCGCGCTGGCCGCCGTTGGGGCGGGCTTCTCAGGAGCGCCCTGCGGTGATCGTCGAGGGCTCCCGGGCGTATGCGGCCAGTCCGCTATTTTGCCTGAAGTCAAGGCGCGTATACGGATGCGACAGTGATAACCATATGCACAAAACAGGTGGGAATTGTCGCCTTATTGCGGGTTAACCCTTGGATTGACGCAGGCCGGACCGACAGGCGCCGCTATCGGCGTGCCAGCGCCCTGCCCGCCCAGAGGCGGTTGCCGAACACGTTCAGCAGCAGGCCGGCCATGACCACCACGGCGCCGGCCCATTGCGCGGCCGCCAGGTCTTCGCCCAGCAGCAGGTGGGCCGACAGCAGTCCCACCACGGGCACCAGCAGCGTCAGCGGCGCCACCTTGCTGGCCGGGTAGCGCGTCAGCAGGCGGCCCCACATCGTGTAGCCGAAGATCGTGGCGGCAAACGCCAGGTAGGCGACCGCGAACACGGCCGTGCCGGAGACATGGGTCAGTGCTTCGGCGATGCGTGCCGGCCCCTCGAACGAGAGCGACAGCAGCGCAAATGGCACGATGGGGATCAGCGCGCCCCACACCACCAGGCCCAGCAGGTCCACGGGGCCGATCTTCTTGCTGACGATATTGCCCGTGGCCCAGCACAGCGCCGCGCACAACGTCAGCAGGAAGCCCGCCGCCGTCATGCCGCCGGGGCCGTGGGCGGCGGCGCTGCCGATCAACGCCAGCCCGCCGGCGGCAATCGCCATGCCGGCCAGGTTGTGCCAGCGCAGCGGTTCGCCCAGCCACAGCGCGGCGATGGCCACCGTGAAGAACACCTGCGACTGCAGCACCAGCGACGCCAGCCCGGCCGGCATGCCCACGGCCATCGCATAGAACAGGAACGCGAACTGGCCCAGGCTGATCGACGCACCATAGGCCACCAGCATGCGCAGCGGAATGCGGGGGCGCGGGACGAAGAAGATGGCCGGGAATACCACCAGGCTGAACCGCAGCGTACCCAGCAGCATCGGCGGCACGCCGGACAGGCCCACCTTGATGACAACGAAATTGACACCCCAGACCATGATGATGGCGAGGGCGAGCAGACGGTCTTTGGCTTGCATGATCGTTGAGAGAAAGCCGCGTCCTGGTTGTGGCCAGACAGAGGCATGGACGTTCGGCACGATTAGCGTAGCAGCCCGCACCGGCCAGGCATTGCACGATCCTGCGGTTTGTTTGTGGCGCCCGAGGCCCTTTTTGATCTGCGCTTCTGCTGTACTGCGCTACGCCAGCATGTCGGCCCAGATGCTGCGGGCCCATGCGAACCCGTACCGGCCTTCCAGGGCGCTCGGGGCCGTCGACAACCCGCCAGATCCCGGCACCGTCAGCATCGTCCGCTCGGCGGGGTCATAGCGATGCACGGTGGCGATGTGGATGGCCTCGGTCGACGACGTGAAGCTGTAGCAGGTATTGGTATAGAGCGGCATCGGATCGGGCGCCTGCCCGGCCAGTTGCTGCAGGATGGCGGCGGCGGCCACCTTGCCGTGCTGGTTGGCCATGGTGCCCGATTTCGGCATCAGCGGCGCGATCTGGACGGCGTCGCCCAGCACATGTACGTCCGGCGCCACCCGCGACGCCATCGTCACGAAATCGACCTCGCACCAGCGGCCGTTGGCGGTGGCCAGTCCGGCCGCCACGGCGATGGCACCGGCCCGCTGCGGCGGCAGCAGGTTGAGCACGTCCGCGCGTTCGTCGTCCTGCACGTCGAACCGGATCGTACGGGTAGCCGGGTCGACACCCACCGTTTCGTGCTGGGGCCGGTACTCGATCATGCCCGCGTAGCGCGTCTGCCAGACCTGACGGAACAGCGCGCCCTTCGACGTGATATCGGGATTGGCATCGAACACCAGCACCTTGCTGCGCGGCTTGTGCTGTTTCAGGTAGTCCGCCACCAGGCAGGCGCGCTCGTAGGGGCCCGGCGGGCAGCGGTATGGCGCCAGCGGAATGGTGATGGCAAAGGTGCCGCCGTCCGGCATGGCCGCCAGTTGCCGGCGCAGGACATCGGTCTGCGGACCGGCCTTCCAGGCATGGACGATCTGCTCGCCGCCGGGCGCCGACAGGCCGTCGATCGCGCCGGACTGCATTTCCACGCCCGGCGACAGCACCAGCCGGTCATACGGCAGCGTCGCGCCACCGGCCAGCCGCACGGTGCGCCTGCGGAGGTCGATGGCGGTCGCCATATCGCGCACGTGCTTCACACCGTGACGCCTGACCAGCGCGTCGTAGGGCACCGTGATGTCGGCCATCTGGCGATAGCCGGCCACCACGAGGTTCGACAGCGGGCACGACACGAACGCGGCATCGGGTTCCACCAGCGTCACGTCCACCGCGCCACGGCTCCAGGTGCGCAGGTAGCGCGCGGCGGTGGCACCGCCGTAGCCGCCGCCGATGACGACCACTTTTGCCGGCGCGGCGGCCCGTGCCTGGCGCACGGTCAGTCCGGCCAATGCCGTGGCGGCCAGCGCCGCCTTCAGGACGGATCGTCGGTGCATCGGTCTATTTCTGGTCCGCGAACCACGCGGAAATGGCGATGATCTCGGTGTCGCTATAGCCCTTGGCAATCTGGGGCATCACCGTGCCGGGGAGCCTGCCGTTCTTGAAGTTGAGCATCAGCTCGACCAGTTCGGCCTGCGGGCGGCCAGCCAGCCGGGGGACCGGACTATCGGCGGGCGGCCTGCCGTCCGGGCCATGGCAGACGGCGCACGAGGCCGCCTGGTTGCGCGCCTGCTCGGTACGCGAGCGCTGGACTTCGATCGACATCTTGCCCGCGTCGGCAGGCCCGGCGGTCATGGGTGCCGAGGGTGCGGGCGAAGGCGCGGATGCCGATGCCGGAGCCGGAGCCGGAGCCGGCGACTGTGCCAGCAACGGCGCGGCACACAGCCCGGCCGCGATACCGGCCGTCCAACGCAGGAAGATCGGGAATCGCAGCAGGGTTGTCATGGCATTTTCCTTAAAAGGATCAGGGGAGATTGCGTCCCGGCGGCAGGGCCACCGGCGACGATACCGGGGCGGCCACCGGGCTGGCGGTGGCGCCCGAGGTGCCCATCGACGCCGGCGCATCCGACGTGACCGGCGCGTTCGGCTGGCTGCCCGGCACGGTCTGCACCGGCGCCGGCGTGCCCACGGCATCGCTGCCGGCGTTGCCGTTCTGCGACGAGGCGGCCTGATCCAGGCGCGCCCGTTCGGCTTCGCTCACGTAGTCGAACACCTTGACCACCTTCTGCACGCCGCTGGCGTTACGGGCGACGTCGGTGGCCTTGTCGCCCTCGGTCGTGGTCACCACGCCCATCAGGTACACCACGCTCTTCTCGGTGGTGACCTTGATCGAGTTGGCCGGTACACCATCAGCCGTGACCAGGAACGTTTTCACCTTGCTGGTCAGGTAGGTGTCGTTGCTGCGGGTCATGAAACCAGGCGACGCCGTGATTTCCAGTTCGTTGACCACGTCGCGCGTGTTCGACAGCCCGCGCACGTACTGCTCGATCTGCTGCTTGATCTGGGCATTCGCGGCCTCGCCGGTCAGCAGCACCTTGCGGTTGAACACCGTCGTGCTCACGCGCGCCTGACTGTCGCTGTAACGCTGGCTCAGCGTGCTGTCGATCTCCACCTGCAGGCCACGGTCGATGGCCTGCGTGCCGGTCGGGCGGCGGTCGGTGGCCATCACCACGCCGGTGCCCACGGCGCCGGCCAGTACGGGGAAGCAGCCGGCCAGCTGCGTGGCGGACACCAGCAGTGCGGCCACGGTGACTGCGGTACGGGCCAGGCGGGCGGGAGAGGTCTTGTTTGGGTGGGTCACGTTCGTCATGCGGTTCTTGGGTTCTGGGTGGATGCCGAAAGGATGCGTGAAACAGGTTGCAGTTTCAGGTTTTCGCCATGTCTGTGGATAAGGCTGTGGAAGACATGGCGATTCCTGTGCATAGGTTGTGGGCAGCCCTGTGGATATCCGGGGATAACGCTTGCCGGTCCGGGCTGCCCGGGCGTCATGCTTCGCCCAGCAAGGCTTCGTCGATGCCGTCGCACAGGCAATGCAGTGTCAGCAGATGCACTTCCTGGATGCGGGCCGTGCGGTCGCTGGGCGCGCACAGATGGATATCGAATTCGTCGAGCAGGGTGGCAATCCGGCCGCCGCCCTTGCCGGTCAGCGCCACCACGCCCATGTCGCGCTGGTGGGCGGCCTGGACGGCGGCTACCACGTTGGCCGAATCGCCCGACGTGGACAGCGCCAGCAGGATGTCGCCTGGCTGGCCCAGCGCCTCCACCTGCTTGGAAAACACCACCGAGAAGTCATAGTCGTTGCCGATCGCGGTCAGGATCGAACTGTCGGTGGTCAGGGCGATGGCGGCCAGGCCCGGGCGCTCGCGCTCGAAGCGCCCGATCAGTTCGGCGGCAAAGTGCTGGGCGTCGGCAGCGGACCCGCCGTTGCCGCACACCAGGATCTTGTTGCCGCTGGTCAGCGCCGTCACCATCCGCTCCACGGCGGCATCGATATGCGGCGCCATCAGCGTCGCGGCCAGCCGCTTGGTGTCGGCACTGTCCAGGAAATGCTGCTCGATACTTTCAATACTCATGGTCTGGTGACATCTGCACAATCCCGCGCATTATGACGCAGCGCCCGCGCCGCTGTTCCCATCGGCCGACGTGAGGTCGAACGCGCCGGGCAGCCAGTCGATCCGGCCGGCGTCCATGGCGACCACGTCCACGCGGCATGGCGGTACGCCGTCCAGCGTGGCCAGATAGTGCGCCGCCGCATGCAGCACGCGCCGCTGCTTGGCCGGCGTCACGCTCTGCGCTGCCCCGCCAAACCCCCGGCTGCGGCGCTGCCTGACCTCGACGAACACCAGCGTACCGTCGGCGGCACGCATGATCAGGTCGATCTCGCCGCCTTTGCAGCGATAATTGCGGACGACCGGCGCGAGCCCCTGCCGCTGAAGATAGGCCAGCGCGCGGTCTTCGGCCAGCGCGCCGCGTTGCGTCGTGCTACGCAGGTTGGCTTGCGTGGTGGATTTGAATGAGTGATTCAACGGAAGTTCTCAAGCATGAGTGACTGGACCCAGCTGGCCGCCGGCCAGACGTACCCCGCCGGCACGCTTTACGTGGTGGCCACGCCCATCGGCAACGTGGCCGACCTGTCGCTGCGCGCGCTGCATGTGCTCGGCCTGGCCGACGCCATCGCCTGCGAAGACACGCGCAACACCGGCCAGCTGCTGTCGCGCGTGGGGCTGCAGCGGCCGCTGGTGGCCGTCCATGAGCACAACGAGCGGGAGGCGGCCGTGCGCATCGTCGAACGGCTCGCGGCCGGCGAACGCATTGCTTACGTATCCGATGCCGGCACGCCCGGCATTTCCGATCCCGGCGCCCGGCTCGTCGAAGCCGTGCGCGCGGCCGGGCTGAAGGTGGTGCCGCTGCCGGGCCCCAGTGCGGCCGTGACGGCGCTGTCGGTGGCGGGCGACATGCTCGAGGCCGGCGAAGGCCGCTTCACCTTTGTCGGCTTCCTGCCCGGCAAGCCCAAGGCTCGCCAGGACGCCATCGCCGGGCTGGCGGCGCTCGATCACGCCTGGGTGTGCTACGAGGCCCCGCACCGCATCGCCGAAACCCTGGCGGCGCTGGCCGCCGGCCTGCCCGGCACACGCCGCTTGCTGATCGGGCGCGAACTGACCAAGCTGTTTGAAGAAACGCCGGTGCTGACGGTGGCCGAGGCGCCCGCCTGGCTGGCCGCCGAAGCCACGCGAGGCAAGGGAGAGTTCGTGCTGGTGGTGGAAGGCGCGGGCCGCGCCGGCGGCGCCGACACCGAGACCCCTGACGCGGAAGCCCAGCGTGTGCTGAAGCTCCTGCTCGCCGAGCTGCCCGCCAAGCGCGCCGCCAAGCTGGCCGCAGCCGTTACCGGCGCCAGGACCGATGCGCTGTACAAGCTGGCGCTCGCGCAGCGCGCGGACGGGGCGGACGACGGCGACAACGACGCCTGAAAGCACAAAAGGCACGATCCGGGAGATCGTGCCTTTTGAGAATTTTCTTACTTGCGAGGGAAGCAGCGGGCGGAGGGTCGGGAGCGCGAGAATCGGATTCCGGCCGGTGTGCATCGCCTTACTTGTGCTTGTGCTTGACGACGGTCTTGCCGGACCTGGCCCTGGCCTTCGATTTCGCCGGCACCAGCGTATTGGCGGTGTCGGGCACCTCGTCGGCACCGCTGCCGTCACCGGCTTCCATGCCACCCGCTTCCAGGTTCGGGCCCAGCGCCGCCACCTCGGTGCGCGACAGCCGGCGGATTTCCACCTGCGTGGCGCCGTGGTCGACAAAGCTCAGGCGCTTGGCCGCGGCATAGGACAGGTCCAGGATCCGGTTGCCATGGTACGGGCCACGGTCGTTGATACGGACCACGGCCACCTTGTTGTTGCGCAGGTTGCGCACCAGCACCCAGCTATCGAGCGGCAGCGACGGATGCGCCGCCGTCATGGCGCGCATGTCGAACCGTTCGCCATTGGCCGTCTTGCGGCCATGAAAGCCCTTGCCGTACCACGATGCCATGCCACGCTGCTCGAACGTACCCATGTCGGCGCGCAGGCCGTCGATCGACGACTGCGTCGGGGCATTCTCGTCCTGCCAGCCAAACAGGTTCCAGTTGCCGCGATCGTCGGTCTTCGCGCCATTCGCGGGGGACCTCGCCGGCTTCGCCGCCTTCGTGGACAGCGCGCCGGTGGTGTTCGACGCGTTGTCGGTGTCGCCGCCCGGCGGCGTCGCGCACGCAGCCAGCACCAGCGCCGACACAAGGATCGCGCAGTGACGCAGGAAGCGGTTGGAGCCGGGCGCTGTCTCGCGCACGGACCCCGGACGGAAAAGGGGCAGACTGGACATAAGCGCGCAGTCTAACATCGGTCCTTTGAGGCTAGTCCCTTGATTTTGTTACGAAATCTGTTACAACGCCGTGCAATTCCCCGCAATCCACCGCCTGGCAAGGGATTGCGCCGGTTGCCGCAGCGCAACATATGGGTGCTCAAAACGTAACTTTCAGACGATTCTCAGTGCCGATTCAAACGTTTTACCCTCTGCCGGGGGCGTATTCGGCAGCTACAATGGACCACCCTCCGGGCCACCTCCACCCCTCGAAGGCACGCGCCCCGAGCAGGCTTACAGATCACAAAAATGAAAGTCCTCCTGATCCCCGTGACGCCTTTCCAGCAGAACTGTTCGCTGCTGATCGATGAAGCCACGCAGCGCGCCGCCGTCTGTGATCCCGGTGGCGATCTGAATCGCATCACCGAGGCCATCGCCGAACACGGCGTGACGCTGGAGAAGATTTTCCTGACCCATGGGCACGTGGACCACTGCGCAGGCGCTGCCGCGCTGGCGCGCCAGTACGGCGTGCCGATCGAAGGCCCGCAGGAAGACGAGCGGTTCTGGATCGACCAACTGCCCGAGCAGACGCGCCGCTTCGGCTTTGGCCACGCGGAAGTCTTCGAACCCGACCGCTGGCTGCAGAACGGCGACACGGTGACCTTCGGCAACGAAACGCTGGAGGTCTACCATTGCCCGGGCCATACGCCGGGCCACGTGGTGTTCTTCTCGCGGGCGAACCGGCTGGCCATCGTGGGCGACGTGCTGTTTGCCGGATCGATCGGCCGCACCGACTTTCCGCGTGGCAATCACGCCGATCTGGTCCGGTCGATCCGCACGCGGCTCTGGCCGCTGGGCGACGACGTGACCTTCGTGCCCGGCCACGGCCCGGCATCGACGTTCGGCGAGGAACGCCGCAGCAACCCGTTTGTGGCCGATCACCTGATCGACGTGGCCTGACGCATGGCAAAGAAGCAGCCGCCCGACACGCGACCGGAGATTTACGTCAGCACCGATGTCGAGGCCGATGGCCCGATTCCCGGGCCGCATTCGATGCTGTCGTTTGCATCGGCCGCGATGCTGGCGGACAAGACCGTGATCGGCACGTTCTCCGCCAACCTGGAAACCCTGCCGGGCGCGGCAGGCCATCCGGTGCAGATGCAGTGGTGGAAAACCCAGCCCGACGCCTGGGCGGCTTGCCGGCGCGACCTGGAGCGCCCCGAGGACGTGCTGCCCCGCTACGTGGAATGGGTCGAGAAGCTGCCGGGCAAGCCGGTCTTCATCGCCTTTCCGGCCGGGTTCGATTTCACCTGGATGTTCTGGTACATGATGCGCTTTGCCGGCCGCTCGCCGTTCGGCTGGGCCGCGCTGGACATCAAGACGCTGGGCTTCGCGCTGACAGGCCGGCCGTACCGGAAGTCGGTGAAGGCCGCCTTTCCGGCGCACTGGCACGATCCATTGCCGCATACCCATGTGGCGCTGGACGATGCACTGGAACAAGGCGCCCTGTTCTGCAACATGCTCGCAGAACTGCGCACGCGCGAAGCGCGTCTGGCGGCGCTTGCATCATCGCCTGATGCATTGCCTGACAAGGGCGACAGCGAAAGCGAAGCCTCACATCCACAGCCCGGCCCGGGCAAATCGGTGCGCTAGGCCACTAGCGCCGGCGAGCGGCGGCGGCCGCCAGTGGCGACAAGGGCACCACATTTGCGCGGCGTCTCCTATATTGGAAGTGTGCGGTGGCCCGCCGGGGCCACGAGAGCGGCCGACCCCATTGCGCGGCGGCATGCCCAGGAGGTGCGACCATGCGTTTCCATCCAGACCTTCACTTCAAGGACCTGTCAGGCAGGCTGCATTGGCCGCATCGCTCCCACGCGCGTACCAACGTCGTTTCGCATTTCCATTCCTCAACGGAAGATGCTGAAGTCGCCAAGGCGCTGATCTATGTGAGCGCGGTCACCGCGATCGTGCTGCTGTTCGTATTGGCAGGCATCAGTTTCGGTCAGGAGGCCATGCACTGGCTGGGTGTTGAATAAACGACGACTCGCCTGAAGCGAATCGCCAACTGACCGGCCGGCCTCCCTCGGGGAGGCCGGTTCTATTTTGTGCGCCGCAACAAACGCGCGAATCAGGCCAGCAGCGGGGCCACGTTCTCGGGCGGACGGCCGATCACAGCGCGGCGGTTGCGCACCACCACCGGACGCTGCAGCAGGATCGGGTTGTCGGCCACGGCGGCCAGCAGTTCGGCGTCGGTCAGGCCCGAATCGGCCAGATCCAGCTCCTTGTAGACGGACTCGCCGTCGCGGATCATTTCGCGCACCGGCACGCCCAGCATCGTATGCAGCTGGCGCAGCGTGGACAGCGTGGGCGGCGACTTCAGGTATTCGACGATCTCCACAGGCTCGCCCAGCCGCTGCGCAGCGGTCTCCACCAGCGCAAGCGTTTCGCGCGACTTGGAGCAACGGGGGTTATGGTAGATCGTGATCATGGCGGCTTCCTCCTGCCTGCTTTCGGGCGTTCAAATATCCCGCACTATACCGCCGCGACGCGCGCATGCACCACGCTGGCGCGGTAAGGTACGGGATGTGGCGGGCATGCATCGTGCATGGGCATGATCACCCCGTCTTCCAGGGTCGCCGGCACCGTGCCGGCGCTGCCCTGCACTATTTAGAGAAATCGTGTCCGCGCTGCCCGAAACCACTGCCGTTCCCGTCCGCAAGCCCTTCGCCCTGCGCGATGCCACCGCTGCCGACGTGCCCGCCATCCACGCCATCTACGCCCACCATGTGGAGCACGGCCGCGCCTCGTTCGAGGAGGTCGCGCCTACGCCCGACGACATGCAGATGCGCTTTGCCGAAGTCTTGCGCAAGGGCCTGCCCTATATCGTGGCCGAGCGCGATGGCGAGATCCTGGGGTACGCCTATGCGTCGAGCTATCGCGCCCGCAGTGCCTACCGCTTCGCGATCGAGGATTCGATCTATATCCACCATCGCCATACCGGCGAAGGCCTGGGCCGCGCGCTGCTGGCCGAGCTGATCGCGCGTTGCGAGGCCGGCCCCTGGCGCCAGATGGTGGCCGTGGTGGCGCTGACGTCCAGCGGCGAAGGCGCGGGCTCGGTGGCCGTGCACGAGCGGCTGGGGTTCCGTACCGTTGGCCGGCTGGAATCGGTCGGCCTCAAGCATGGCCAGTGGATCGATACCTTGCTGATGCAGCGCCCGCTGGGGGCGGGCGACGCAACGCTGCCCGACCCGGACGCCCTGCGCTAGCGCCCCTGCGCCCTGCGCCCTACGCCCTACGCCAGCAGCCTCGGTACCACCGTGGCGCACCAGGACTGCAGCTGGTCGAAAGCCCGGGCCACGTGCTCGGGCCCGCGCGACGTACTTTCCATGCGCAGGATCTCTACCTGCTTCAGCCCGATCGTCTCCAGCACATAGGTCAGGTACGGGCCGAAAAAATCGCGCTGGCTCGCGGCGTCGTCCGAGAACCGGCCACCGCACGACACCACGGCCAGCACCGGGCGGTCGCGCAGCAGGCCCTGCTTGCCTTGCGGCGTCCGGGCGAACGTGCGGTCCGTCCGGACGACCAGGTCGATCCACGTCTTCAGCGATGCCGGCACCGTGAAGTTGTGCATCGGCGTGGTGATCAGCACCATGTCGGCGGCCTGCAGTTCGGCGATCAGCGTCTCCGACAGCGCCAGCGCGGCGGGATCGGCGTCGGCGCGTCCGGCGGCCACCGCCATGTTGGCGTCGGTAAAGGCCGCGTCGATGGGAGGCAGCGGCTCGGCCGCCAGGTCGCGTTCGATCACGGTCAGTTCGCCATGTCGGGCGGCCAGTTCCGCACGCACGATCCGGCCCGCGCGGCGGCTGGTGGAGGCGTCGCCACGGGGGCTGACGTTCAGGTGAAGCAGGGTTGCCATGTTTCGCTCAAGTGGACCGGTTCAGTCGATTGGAAAATAGAAGCGCAGGGCCCGCGCCAGCAGGCCGTTTCGGTAATAGAAGCGGTGCCCCAGCACATTGGTCAGCGGGGTATCGAGCACAAGCTCGGTGCAGCCTGCCGCTTTGGTCTCGGCCTTCAGCCAGTCCATCAGCTGCCGGCCGTACCCACCGCTGCGCGCCTTGGCGTCGGTGACAAGATCATCCACGTACATATGGTGGCCGACGATCAGGTTGTCCGCGAAGCGATAGCCGGCCAGGGCGACCAGGCGCTCGCCGTCCCACAGTCCGGCCAGATGGTAGCCGTCGCCGGTCTGGCGGCGCCAGCGCGTGACCAGTTCGGCCGCATCGGCCAGGTGCGGGCGCAGCTGGTGCATCAGCGGGAAGGCGTCGGCCACCTCGGCGGCCGTTTCCAGCCGCCGGATCTGGATCCGGCCGGTGATCTGCCCGGCGGCAGCGATGTTCGCGCTCATGCCTGGCTCCGGTCGGGTTCGGCCGCCGGCGGCGGAAAGTGCAGCCCGACAGCGATACGGTTCCAGGCGTTGATCGACGCAATGGACGCGGCCAGGAACACCAGCTCCCTGTCGTCGAACACCGCCTGGGCCCGGGCCAGCGCGGCATCGCGGGCCGGCGGATCGGTCAGCTGCGTCAGGGCCTCGGCCCAGCCCAGCGCGGCCATTTCGCGTTCGGCATAGATGCCGGCGTCACGCCAGCCTGCCAGCAGGTCGAACTTGCGCGGGTCGATATCCAGCTTGCGCGCGATGTTCAGGTGGTACTGCAGGCAAAAGGCACAGCCATTGATCTGCGAGACGCGCAGCTTGACCAGTTCGGTCAGCGCCTTGTCCATGCCGGACGCCGTCACCGCCTTGCTGACGCCACCCAGCGACGCGTAGACGTCGGGCGCGGCCTGCGTGAAAGCCTGGAAATCCATGTCGAACTCCTTCGGGTAAGATGTCAGAGTTCGAAGATTAATGTAAGAGTTCTGACATTATGGCAAAGACCCTGCCGTCCAAAGGGAAAACCCAAGGGAAGAACCCGGCGAAACGGGACATCGAGCCCGCCGACGACGTGGCGATTCCGGCACCGGGCGAAGGCAAGCGCGGTGAAAGCGGCTATCTGGCGTACCTGCTGCGGCAGGCCAGCGCGGCCAATCGGCTACGCATGGAGCGCGCGCTGGCCGATCTGGGCGTCACGCTGCCGCAGTTCTTCGTGCTGACGATGCTCGGGGCCTACCCCGGCATCTCGGGCGCCGACGTGGCGCGGCTGGCGATGCTGACGCCGCAGACGGTCAGCGTCATCATGGGCAATCTGGACAAGATGGGTGCGATCGTGCGCCAGCCGCATCCGGTGCATGGCCGCATCCAGACCGTCGCGCTGTCCGAGGCCGGCCGCGCGCTGCTGGCGCAGTGCAAGGTACGCGCCACCGAGGTCGACCAGCAGTTGCGTGCGGGGCTGACGCCCGACGAGGAAGCCGTGGTGCGGCGCTGGCTGGTGAGCCTGGCCGTGCCCGGCGAGGATCTGGCGGAATAGCGATGCCCGCCGCGCTGGCGCGGCTGCCGCCGCCATGAAAAAAGGCCCGCCGGCAAACGCCGTACGGGCCATCATCACAACAAGGGGGTGCTACAGGGTTCTGCGTGGCTGCCGATGCCGTCGGCTCAGGCCATCAGGTCGGACAGCGCCAGGGCCACCACCTTGGTGGCGCGGTTCAGGTCGTTCAGGCGCAGGTTTTCGTCGGAATTGTGGCCGCGGGCTTCCATCAGCGTGCGCGGGCCGGCGCCGTACAGCACGGTCGGGATGCCGCGGCTCGTGTAGTGGCGCGCGTCGGTGTAGAGCGGCACGCCCTGCACCGGGATTTCCACGCCGAACACCGATTCGGCACGCGTCTTCAGCGCGCCGATCAGCTTTTCCACGCCCGGCAGTTCCGACAGCGGCTCGGCCAGGATGATGCGCTCGACCTTGACCTCGATACCCGGACGATCCTTGGCGGCCTTTTCCACCACGGCGCGCAGCTCGCCTTCGGCGTCGAAGCCGATCTCTTCCGGAATCATGCGGCGGTCCACGCGGAACGTCACCAGGTCAGGCACCACGTTGGTGTTGATGCCGCCCTTGATCAGGCCGACGTTCAGCGTGGCGGTGTCGATGCCCGGCACCTTGCTCTTGCGCGTGGCCAGTTCGGCGCGCAGGCCGTAGACCGCGTGCAGGATGTGCGTGGCGGCCTCGATGGCGTCCACGCCCGTGTGCGGCATGGCGGCGTGGCCCTGCTTGCCCTTGACGGTCACTTCCACGTGCAGGCAGCCGTTGTGCGCCGACGTGATGCCGTACGAGAAGCCGGCCGAGATCGCGTAGTCGGGCTTGGTCAGGCCTTCGTCGAGCAGGAACTTCGGGCCGATGTCGCCGCCGGTTTCCTCGTCGTACGTGAATTGCAGTTCCACGGTGCCGTTGATCTTCGCGCCCTGCTTCTCGGCTTCCTGCAGCGCCAGCACGGCGTACGCGTAGGTGGCGAAGTCCGACTTCGACACGGCCACGCCGCGACCGTACATGACCGGGCCGTGTTCGCTGTCGGCGATCTCGCCGCCGTACGGATCCTTGGTCCAGCCCAGGCCCGGCGGCACCACGTCGCCGTGCGCGTTCATCGCGATGGTGGGGCCGCCGCTGCCGAACGTCTTGCGCACCAGCAGGTTCGTGGCGCTGATCATGCCGGCCGCCTTGACCAGTTCATCAGGCACCTTGTGCGCTTCCACCTTGAAGCCCAGCCCTTCCAGCAGTTCCTTGGCACGCTTGCCGTGGGCCGCGCAATCGCCGGCGGGGTTGTCCGACGGCACCTTGACCAGTTCGGCCAGGAACGCTTCCTGCTGCGGACGGTGCTGGTCGATGAACTGGGTCAGCGTGGATTCGATGGGATTCATGTTGTCTCGTGCGGTCATCTTCGTATCTCGGGAGTCTTCTGGTTGCCGGTAGGCTTATTGGGGACGGTGAAAGTGCTCGACGAAGTCCGCGAACACGCGCGCGGCGATCTGGGCGTCTTCGGCCGTCATGGTCTCGGTGGGATGGTGGCTGATGCCGCCGTTGCCGCAGCGAACGAACAGCATGGCCACATCGGCGATGGCGGCGATGGCCATCGCGTCATGGCCGGCACCGGAGGGCAGGTGACGCACGGGTACGTTCTGGCGTTCCACGGCGGCAGCCCATTGCGACTGCAGCCACGGCGCGCACGGCACGCTGGCGGCCTCGTGCGTCTTGCGGATCTGCGCGCGCACGTTGCGGCGCGCGCAGACACGTTCGATTTCGGCCAGCACGTCGTTGACGGCGGCCTCACGCTCGGCATCGATGCCGGCGCGGATGTCGATGGAAAACGTCGCGCGGCCCGGCACCACGTTGGTGGCGCCGTTCGGCACGTTGAACTGGCCCACCGTGCCCACCAGGCCCGGCTTGCCGCCGCAACGCTTCTCGATGAACAGGCCGATCTCTGCGCCCGCCATCGCGGCGTCGCGGCGCATGTCCATCGGCACCGTGCCGGCGTGGCCGGCCAGGCCTTCCAGTTCGACGATAAAGCGCGTGGCGCCCGAGATCGCCGTGACTACGCCCACGGGCAGGCCCTCGTTCAGCAGCACCGGACCCTGTTCGATATGCACCTCGATGAAGGCCAGCACGCGGCTGCGATCGTGGCGGGCGGCGGGCAGCTGGTCGGGTTCAAAGCCGGCCGCACGCATCACTTCGCGCATGGTCTTGCCGGAGTCGTCCACGTTGTCGAGCACGTTGGTGTCGAACGTGCCGGCGATGGCGCGGCTGCCCAGCAGCGTGGCCTTGAAGCGCACGCCCTCTTCCTCGGCAAACCCGACCACTTCCAGCGCAAACGGAAAGCGCCTGCCCTGGCGGTTCCACTCGGCCACGCAGGCAATCGGCAGGATCACGCCCAGGTTGCCGTCGTAGCGGCCGGCATCGCGCACGGTGTCGAAGTGCGAGCCCGTCAGCAGCGCGGGGGCATTGGGTTCGGTGCCTTCGTAGCGGCCGATCACGTTGCCGGCGGCGTCGCGGCGCACGGTCATGCCGGCCGCTTCCATCCATTCGGTCAGCTGCGCGGCAGCGCCGTGGTGGGCGTCGGTCAGGTAGGTGCGGGTGAGCAGTCCGGGCTGATCGGTATGGACGGCCAGGCTGTCGGCCCAGGCCATGATGCGGGTGCCGGTGTCAGCGGACAACGGCGTAGGGGTTGCTGCCATGTGCGTGTCTCTCCTGCTTGGTGCCTGAGCCCGGTTCAAGGATGCCTGGCAATCCTGCCAGTCCGGGCGGGCGCCCGGGACCGTGCTCTCTACTCTGTGCGATTCATGTTAGCACAGTGAATTCAAAAATTGCATACAAAAATGATATGCACTATATTGGCTTCCACGCACCGACAATCCGCCGCGGACAATCCGGTCCGGACAAGTGGATGGCGTGGATTCCGCCTCAACAGGGGGGCTTTCCGCGTGGGGCAAGGCGGGCGGGCCGATTGGCCCAGTACCTTCCGGAAGTGCAACCATCCCGGCGTCGGCAGGCATGTGACGGCGGGCACCCCTGAACCAGATCAGGGCAGGCCGATGGCAACCGATGCGCCACGGACCCGCCCGGCACGGAGACAACAATGCAGCATGCCGTACCCACGCAGCGCGCCGCCGGCCGCCTGCACGCGCGCTTCACCCGTTCGTTGTTTGGCCAGGTACTGATTGCCCTGGCGCTCGGCACCCTCCTGGGCCTCGCCTTTCCCGAATTCGCCGCCAAGCTCAAGCCGCTGGGCGACGGCTTCATCAAGCTGATCAAGATGCTGATCGGCCCGGTGGTCTTCTGCGTGGTGGTGGCCGGCATCTGCGGCGCCGGCGAACTCAAGAAGGTGGGCCGCGTGGGCATCAAGGCGGTGGTCTACTTCGAGATCGTCACGACCATCGCGCTGGCGCTGGGCATCGTGCTGGCCTACGTGTTCCAGCCGGGCACCGGCATGAACGTGAACCCGCGCAGCCTCGATATCTCGGCCATGGCCGCCTACATCGAATCGGCCGACAAGGTGAAGAGCGCCGGCACGGTGGACTTCCTGATGAAGCTGATCCCGAACACGATCATGGGCGCGTTCACCAGCGGCGACGTGCTGCAGGTGCTGCTGGTGTCGGTGCTGTTCGGCTGCGCGCTGTCGGTGGTGGGCGAACCGGGCAAGCCGCTGGTGCGGATGATCGACAACTTCTCGGCCACGCTGTTCAAGATGATGGGCTTCATCATCAAGCTGGCGCCGCTGGGCGTGCTGGGCGCCGTGGCCTTCACGGTGGGCAAGTACGGCATCGGGTCGCTCAAGCAGCTCGGCTTCCTGGTGATCCTGTTCTACGGCGCCGTGGTGGTCTTCGTGCTGGGCGTGCTGGGCCTGATCCTGCGCCTGTGCGGCTTCTCGGTGCTGAAGCTGATCCGCTACCTGCGCGCCGAACTGCTGGTGGTGCTGGGCACGGCCTCGTCGGACAGCGTGCTGCCGCAGGTCATGAAGAAGCTCGAATTCATGGGCATCAAGAAGTCGGTGGTGGGCCTGGTGATTCCCACCGGCTACTCGTTCAACCTGGATGCGTTCTCGATCTACCTGACGCTGGCGGCGGTGTTTATCGCGCAGGCCACCAATACGCCGCTGGCGCTGGGCGACCTGCTCGGCATCCTGGCCGTGGCGCTGGTCACGTCCAAGGGCGCGCACGGCATTCCGGGGTCGGCCATCGTGATCCTGGCGGCCACGCTGTCGGCCCATCCGGCCATCCCCGCCATCGGGCTGGTGCTGGTGCTGTCGGTGGACTGGTTCATCGGCATCGCCCGCGCCGTGGGCAACCTGATCGGCAACTGCGTGGCGACCGTGGTGGTGGCGGCCTGGGAACGCGATATCGACCGTGAGCGCGCCCACGGCGTGCTCAACGGCACCATCCCGGCCGGCGAACTGGACGAAGGGCTGTCGGCGCTGGCGGACGGCGTCGGGGAAGTCCCTGTGCCGGCGCCGCTGCCCGGGGCGGCGTCGGGACGGTAGAATCGCGCCATCCCAGTCAACGCGCAGGTCCGGCAAGAGACGCGCACACCATGCCCGAGCATATCGATCCAGACATGACCGCCGAGGCGATTGCCGACGATATCGTCGCGGCCATCGTCTCGCACCGGCTGCCGCCCGGCACCAAGCTGCGCGAGGAAGCCCTGGCCAGCGTCTACCGCGTCAGCCGTACCAAGGTGCGCGCGGCGCTGCTGATGCTGTCCAAGGACAAGGTCATCCAGATCGTGCCGGACAAGGGTGCGTTCGTAGCCAAGCCCAGCGCCGAAGAGGCGCGCGAGGTCTTTGCCGTGCGCCGCATCCTGGAGGCCGCACTGGCGCGCGAATTCGTGGCCCGTGCCACGCCGGCCGACTACAAGCGCATCGAAAAGCATCTGGCCGCCGAACGGAAGTCGCTGGCGGGCAACGACGCGCAGACGCGCACCCGCTTGCTGGGCGATTTCCACATCGTGCTGGCGGAGGTGGCGGGCAACAACGTGCTGACGGAAATCATGCGCGAGCTGTCGATGCGCAGCGCGGTGATCACCATGCTTTACCAGAGCCGGCGCGATGCCACGTGTTCGTCCGACGAGCACCGGGCGTTCATCGAAGCCGCCCGCGCAGGCGACGCCGACCGGGCCGTGGCGCTGATGGTGGAGCACCTGAATCACGTCGAAAGCGCGCTGCACTTCGAGGAAGTACCGGCCGCCACGCGCGGCAAGGACCTGGTTGCCGCATTGCTGGCGTAGGCCAGTGCATCAGGCTTGATCGCCATCAAGGACGTGGACGGGGTGGGAGGCGCATCATTCCCCTCGCCATGAAGTTGCGGGGGCGCACTTCATGAGCTCTCCCCGTCCTTCGCAAGAAGGGCTGCCCGCAGACCGCAACGGCTGCGGGCTTTTTCTTTTGCGCTGCCCTTCCGGCATTCCTGCCGTCTCCCGGTCTCCCGGTCTTCCCTCTTTCCCGCCCGATTTCCGCCCCATCTCCGCCCTCAGGCTGACTGCCGCGGGGCGGCGTCGGTCCAGCTGCTGCCGCGCTCGGTCCAGTAGCCCGGTTTGGCGAACGCCTGCTTCAGGTGTTCGATGAAGAAGCGGATCTTGGCCGGCACCGGCCGCTGTTGCGGGTACACCGCCAGGATGTCGTAGTCGGGCAGCGCGAACTCATCGAGCACGGTGATCAGCTCGCCGCTTTCCAGCTGCGGCAGGATTTCCCACGTCGAGCGCCATCCCAGCCCCAGGCTTTCGCCAGTCCAGCGGTGCAGCAGTTCGCCGTCATTGCAGTCGAGGTTGCCGCGCACCCGCACGGTCACGGTCTTGCCGTTCTGCTGGAAGTACCAGCCGCGCTGCTGGCCGCCCTGCAGGTTGAATGCCAGGCAGTTGTGCTTTTCCAGGTCTTCGAGCGTATGTGGCACGCCATGTCTGGCGAAGTAGGCCGGGGTGCCGCACACCACGCGCTTGTTGGTGGCCAGCTTGATCGCCACGAAGTTCGGGTCGATGGCGCCACCGATGCGGATGCCCAGGTCGTAGCCCTCGCGCACCAGGTCCACCACCCGGTCGGTCAGGTTGAACGAGATCTGGACTTCGGGATTGGCCGACAGGAACGCCGGCGCATGCGGCGCCACGTGCTTTCGGCCAAAGGCGGCCGGCGCCGACACGATCAGGTGGCCGGTGGCCTTGTGCTTGCCTTCGGCGATCAGCATCTCGGCGCGATCCAGATCCGACAGCGCCTTCTTGCACTGCTCCATGAACGCCGCGCCCTGCTCCGTCACCACGATGCGCCGGGTGGACCGGTGCAGCAGCTTCACGCCGATGCGGGCTTCCAGCGCGTTGATGCGCCGGCCGATCATGACCGGCGTCACGTTCTGCGTGAGCGCCGCGGCGGCCATGCTGCCGTGTTCCACCACGGCGATGAATGCTTCGATTTGTTTGAGTTTGTCCATAACGCCTTTTGTCTCCTGCCGGCACATTGTGAGGCATGGAGGCCATGGTGCGCATCCCTGCACGGCGATGCCGTGCATCCGTCGCACGCCATGAACGGCGCTGAAGATGGCTCCCCGGCCGGGCGCTGGAAGAACCGGATCCGGCCTAGCGGCCGAGCTTTTCGTTGATCTCCGCAGCCTCGCCCAGCACGTGGGCCAGGCGTCGCAGTGGCGTGCTGCATTGCAGTTGCGCGAACAGCGCCAGCGCGCCGCCGCCAACCAGCACCACGGCGTAGAGCGCCACCACCGAGCGGCCATGGCCCGGCGCCATGACCGCCAGCCCGTCGGCCAGCACGACGGCCGCCGGCACCAGCGCCAGGATCAGCGCCACCGTGCGCGCGCCCCCTTCCCACAGCCGCGCCTGCAGCAGCACGCGCCGCTGCCGCGCACGCAGTTGCAGCACCGGAATCCGGCCCAGGCGCAGCAGCAGCGCATTCTCGACCTCGCTCTGGGCATCGACACGGCGGCTCAGCCACCGCAAGGGATGACGCAGTGCATCACGGCCGGCCCGCAGCCGCGACAGCCACGCGCCGGCATAGAACGCCCCGCTGATGGCCAGCAGCACGTGGAACGCCTGCGGCAGCCAGGCCGGCGGCGCCTGCGCCAGGACCTGGTGCCACCAGACCAGCGCCCCGCCGGCCACCAGCGTCGGCACCAGTGCCAGGACGAAGCCGGCCCACAGGACCATAGCCAGCCGGCCGTCGGGCGATTTTTCGGCCGGCGCCGTCTGCAACGCTTCCATCAGTTCGTAGGTGCTCGGCAGCCGCGTGTACATGGCGAAACAGGGCGATTCCAAACCCGCTATTTTGACCCGGGCCCGGTTGCCGCCGATAGGGGAAAACCGTCGCAAATCACCCCAACCCCACGTATCGGGGGGTGCCGTGTTGCGGCGCGGACGTGTATCTGAAAATGCACATTTGCGCGTCGGTTGCTGCGGCATTCCTTACACCAGGTATCGAATCAACTGATCGCCCTTCTGTTTATCCACAGCCCTCTGCGGGCATAAAGTCAACGCCAGAACGAAATCCCAACCATTTGCTTCTGAGCGTACTGGAGAGAGACATGCCGAAGATGAGAGCAGTCGACGCGGCCATTGCCGTGCTGGAAAAGGAAGGCATCACCACCGCGTTCGGCGTGCCCGGCGCCGCCATCAATCCGTTCTACTCGGCCATGCGCAAGGCTGGGTCGATCCGCCACCTGCTGGCCCGCCACGTGGAAGGCGCCTCGCACATGGCCGAGGGCTACACCCGTGCCGAGCCCGGCAACATCGGCGTCTGCGTCGGTACGTCGGGCCCCGCCGGCACCGACATGATCACGGGCCTGTACTCGGCCTGGGCCGATTCGATCCCTATCCTGTGCATCACCGGCCAGGCGCCGCGCGCCCGCCTGTACAAGGAAGACTTCCAGGCCGTCGATATCGAATCGATCGCCAAGCCGGTGACCAAGTGGGCCGTCACCGTGCGTGAGCCGGCGCTGGTGCCGCAGGTGTTCCAGCAGGCGTTCCATCTGATGCGCTCGGGCCGCCCGGGTCCGGTGCTGATCGACCTGCCGTTCGACGTGCAGGTGGCCGAGATCGAATTCGATCCGGAAACGTACCAGCCGCTGCAGCCGTACAAGCCGGCCGCCTCGCGCGCCCAGATCGAGAAAGCCATCTCGATGCTGAACCAGGCCGAGCGTCCGTTGATCGTCTGCGGCGGCGGTGTGATCAACGCCAACGCCGACGAGCTGCTGGTCGAGTTTGCCGAACTGGTCAACGTGCCGGTCGTGCCGACCCTGATGGGCTGGGGCGTGCTGGCCGACGACCATCCGCTGCAGGCCGGCATGGTGGGCCTGCAGACGTCGCACCGCTATGGAAACGCGACGCTGCTGGCTTCGGACTTCGTGATGGGCATCGGCAACCGCTGGGCCAACCGCCACACCGGCAGCATCGACGTGTACACGAAGGGCCGCAAGTTCGTGCACGTCGATATCGAGCCCACCCAGATCGGCCGCGTGTTCGGCCCGGACCTCGGCATCGTGTCCGACGCCAAGGCCGCGCTGGAGCTGTTCGTGGAAGTGGCACGCGAAATGAAGATGGCCGGCCGCCTGCCGTGCCGCAAGGCCTGGGTGGCCGACGTGCAGAAGCGCCGCCGCACCATGAAGCGCAAGAGCGACTTCGACAACGTGCCGGTCAAGCCGCAGCGCGTGTACCGCGAGATGAACCAGTACTTCCCGCGCGACGTGCGCTACGTGACGACGATCGGCCTGTCGCAGATCGCCGCCGCGCAGTTCCTGTCGGTGAACCAGCCGCGCCACTGGATCAACTGCGGCCAGGCCGGCCCGCTGGGCTGGACCATTCCGGCCGCCATCGGCGTGAAGACCGCGTCGCCGAACTCGGACATCGTGGCCATCTCCGGCGACTACGACTTCCAGTTCATGATCGAGGAACTGGCCGTGGCCGCGCAGTTCAAGGTGCCGTACATCCACGTGGTCGTGAACAACTCGTACCTTGGCCTGATCCGCCAGGCGCAGCGCAACTTCGAGATGGACTACTGCGTGCAGCTGGCCTTCGACAACGTCAACGCGCCCGAACTGGAAGGCTACGGCGTGGACCACGTCAAGGTCGTGGAAGGCCTGGGCTGCAAGGCGATCCGCGTGTTCAAGCCCGAGGACATCGCCCCGGCCTTTGCCGAAGCCCGCGACCTGATGGCCGAGTTCTCGGTGCCGGTCGTCGTTGAGGTGATCCTGGAGCGCGTGACCAACATCGCGATGGGCACCGAGATCGACAACATCAACGAGTTCGAGCCGATCGAAGACCTGGAAGACGCGGAAGAAGCGATCCTGGCCGAAGAGACCGTCACCGCGTAAGTCTCGCGCCGAACCCTGTCATACCTGCAGTACGCCCACCGCCCCGCTCCACCGGGGCGGCCGGGCCACCGTTTTTCCCAACACCGAGAGAGACATCACAATGCCAAAGCTCGCAGCCAACCTGACGATGCTGTTCAACGAAGTGGGCTTCCTGGACCGTTTCGAGGCCGCCGCCCGCGCCGGGTTCCGTGGCGTGGAGTTCCTGTTTCCGTACGCGTTCCACGCCGACCAGATCGCCGACCGCCTGAACCGCTTCCAGCTGGACCTGGTGCTGCACAACCTGCCGGCCGGCAAGTGGGATGCCGGCGAGCGGGGCATCGCCTGCCACCCGGACCGCGTGGGCGAGTTCCAGGACGGCGTGGGCGAAGCCATCAAGTACGCCAAGGTGCTGGGCGTGCGGCAGCTGAACTGCCTGGTGGGCATCCTGCCGCAGAACGTCAAGCGCGAGCAGGCCAACGAGACGCTGGTCGAGAACCTGCGCTTCGCCGCCAACGCGCTGGCCAGGGAACATATCGACCTGCTGGTCGAACCGATCAACACGTTCGACATTCCCGGCTTCTTCCTGTCGCGCACGCAGCAGGCCGTCGACCTGATCGGCCAGGTCAACGCGCCCAACCTCTACGTGCAGTACGACGTCTATCACATGCAGCGCATGGAGGGCGAGATCGCCAACACGATCCGCGCCAACCTGCCGAAGATCCGCCACGTGCAGCTGGCCGACAACCCCGGCCGCAACGAACCGGGCACCGGCGAACTGAACTACCCCTACCTGTTCCGCTTCCTCGACGAGATCGGCTACCAGGGCTGGATCGGCTGCGAGTACAAGCCGAAGACCACCACCGAAGCCGGCCTGGGCTGGCGCGCCGCGCACGGCGTCTGAAGTACGGAAAGTCCGCTCCCCTCTCCCGCTTTGCGGGAGAGGGGTTGGGGGAGAGGGCAACAGGGCCCTGCTTGCCGATAGTGGCAATTCGAACGGCTGGCCCTCTCCCCCGCCCCTCTCCCATGAATGGGAGAGGGGAGAAACCCACTCAATCTGATCCAATGGAGACAAACATGGCAAACCAACGCAACGTCGGCTTTATCGGCCTGGGCATCATGGGCGCACCGATGGCGGGCCACCTGCGCGCCGCCGGCCACACGCTGTTCGTGCATGACGTGAACCCGGCCCCGCAGGCCCTGGTGGATGCCGGCGTCACCGTCTGCACCAGCGCCGAGGAAGTGGCCAAGCGCGCCGACATCGTGATCGTCATGGTGCCGGACACCCCGCACGTGGAAGCCGTGCTGTTCGCCGAAAAGGGCATCGCCGCCGCGTTCAAGGCCGCCGGCAAGGAAGCCAGCTACGGCAAGATCGTGGTCGACATGAGCTCGATCTCGCCCATCGCCACCAAGGACTTCGCCGCGCGCATCAACAAGCTCGGCGCTTCGTACCTGGACGCCCCCGTGTCGGGCGGCGAAGTGGGTGCCAAGGCTGCCTCGCTGACGATCATGGTGGGCGGCCCGTCGGAAGCGTTCGACGAGGTAAAGCCGCTGTTCGAGCTGATGGGCAAGAACATCACGCTGGTAGGCGGCAACGGTGACGGCCAGACCACCAAGGTGGCCAACCAGATCATCGTGGCGCTGAACATCCAGGCCGTGTCCGAGGCGCTGCTGTTCGCCTCGAAGGCTGGCGCCGACCCGGCCAAGGTGCGCCAGGCGCTGATGGGCGGCTTTGCGGCATCGCGGATTCTTGAAGTTCACGGCGAGCGCATGGTCAAGCGTACGTTCGATCCGGGCTTCCGCATCGAACTGCACCAGAAGGACCTGAACCTGGCCCTGCAGGGCGCCAAGACGCTGGGCGTGTCGCTGCCGAACACGTCGGCCGCGCAGGAACTGTTCAACGCGTGCGCCGCCAATGGCTACGGCAAGCTCGACCACTCGGCGCTGTGCCGTGCGATCGAGATCATGTCGAATCACGAAATCGCCAAAGCCGCGAAGTAAATGCCATAGCAGTATTGCAATCGCCTTTGCGTGAAGGCGATTGCATCGTTTTTGCCAAGATTCCTCAGGATTCGCATGTTCGCCACCGACGCCAACGCCGCCCTGCTTTCGCCCCAGCGGCAGACCGACTATCGCAACCCTGCACAAGCCCGCGCCTTGCTGCGCGACCTGTTCGATACGGCAGTGGCCGCCGTGAGCGCCAGCCACTGCCTGCCGCCACACCTGCCGCAGCCGCCGAAGGGCCGCACCGTGGTGATCGGGGCAGGCAAGGCCGCCGCGGCGATGGCGCAGACTGTGGACGCGCACTGGCAAGGCGAGCTGTCGGGGCTGGTGGTGACGCGCTACGACCATGGCGCCGATTGCCACCGTATCGAAGTGGTCGAGGCCGCCCATCCGGTGCCCGATGCCGCGGGCCAGCAGGCCGCGCAGCGCATGGTGGAACTGGTGCAGGGCCTGACAGCTGATGACCTCGTACTTTGCCTAATTTCCGGCGGCGGCTCGGCGCTGCTGGCCGCGCCCGCGCCCGGCATCACGCTGGCTGACAAGCAGGCGGTGAACAAGGCGCTGCTGCGCAGCGGCGCCAGCATCGGCGAGATGAACTGCGTGCGCAAGCACCTGTCCGCGCTCAAGGGGGGCCGCCTCGCCCTGGCCTGCGCACCGGCCCGTGTGGAGACGCTGCTGATTTCCGATATTCCCGGCGACGATCCGACGCTGATCGCCAGCGGCCCCACGCTGCCCGACGCCACCACGTGCGCCGACGCGCTCGCGGTCATCGCCAAGTACGACATCGACGTGCCGGCCAACGTGCGTGCGCACCTGGAGTCCGGCGCCGGTGAAACGCCCAAGCCCGGCGATGCCCGCTTCGAAGGCCACCGCAGCGTCACGCTGGCCAGCGCGCAGCAGTCGCTGGAAGCTGCCGCCGCCCGCGCCCGCGAACTGGGCCTGACTGCGCACATCCTGTCCGACAGCATCGAGGGCGAGGCCCGCGACGTGGCCGAAGTGCATGCCGCCATCGCCCGCCAGATCGTCGCCCATGGGCAGCCGTTCCAGAAACCGTGCGTGATCCTGTCCGGCGGCGAGACCACGGTCACCGTGCGCGGCAACGGCCGGGGCGGCCGCAACGCGGAATTCCTGCTGTCGCTGGCGGTGGCACTCGACGGCCTGCCCGGCGTGCACGCGATGGCGGCCGACACCGACGGCATCGACGGTTCCGAAGACAACGCCGGTGCGCTGCTGGGCCCCGACACGCTGACGCGCGCCGCATCGCGCGGCCTGTCGGCCCGCGCACACCTGGACAACAACGACGGCTACGGCTTCTTTGCCGGGCTCGACGATCTGGTCGTGACCGGGCCTACCCGTACCAACGTCAACGATTTCCGCGCGATCCTGATCGTTTGAGATCGCGAGCTGCAGCATAAAGAGGATGGAGAAGGAGACTTTCATGAGACGCCAGCGCAAAGCCAAGATCGTGGCCACCCTGGGCCCGGCCAGCTCGGACATCGCGGTGATCCGCCAGCTGTTCGATGCCGGAGCCGACGTGTTCCGCCTGAACTTCAGCCACGGCACGCACGATGATCACCGGGCCCGCTACGACGCCGTGCGGCGGGTGGAGGCCGAGACGGGCCGACCCATCGCGATCCTGGCCGACCTGCAGGGCCCCAAGCTGCGCATCGGCACGTTCGCCGTGGGCAAGGTGGCCGTGCGCGCCGGCGATACGTTCGTGCTGGACAGCGACCCGACCCCCGGCGACGCCACGCGCGTCTACCTGCCGCACCCCGAGCTGTTCCAGGCGGCCAAAGCGGGCCAGTCGCTGCTGATCGACGACGGCAAGGTCCGCCTGAACATCGAGGCGGTGGCCAGCGGCAGCATCACCACGCGGGTGGCCAACAACGGCACGCTGTCCGACCGCAAGGGCGTGAACGTGCCCGACGCCGTGATCCCGATTCCCGCGCTCACCGACAAGGACCGCCGCGACCTGGCATTTGCGCTGGAACTGGGCGCCGACTGGATCGCGCTGTCGTTCGTGCAGCGGCCGTCGGACATCGTCGAGGCGCGCGAGATCATCGGCACGCGTGCCGGCGTGCTGTCGAAGATCGAGAAGCCGGCTGCGCTGCAGCAGCTCGACGAGATCGTGCGCGTGTCCGATTCCGTCATGGTGGCCCGTGGCGACCTGGGCGTGGAACTGCCGCCCGAGCGCGTGCCCGGGGTACAGAAGCGCATCCTGCGCATCTGCCGCCAGCTGGGCAAGCCGGTGGTGATCGCCACGCAGATGCTGGAGTCGATGATCGATTCGCCGGTGCCCACGCGCGCCGAAGCGTCGGACGTGGCCAGCGCGATCTACGACGGCGCCGATGCGGTGATGCTGTCGGCCGAGTCCGCCAATGGCCGCCATCCGGTGCCGGCCGTGTCGATGATGGATCGCATCATCACCGAGGTGGAGCGCGATCCGCTCTACCGCAACATGATCGACGCCCAGCACGAGGTGCCGCTTTCCACGCGCCAGGACGCGATCTGCGCCGCGCTGCGCGAGGTCACGCACATCATCGGCGCCAAGGCCACGGTGGCGTACACGTCGTCGGGCGCCACCGCGCTGCGTGCCGCCCGCGAGCGGCCGTGCGCGCCGATCGTCAGCATCACGCCGAACCTGGATATCGCCCGCCGCCTGGCCATCACCTGGGGCGTGCATTCGACGGTGAGCCCGGACGTGCAGAGCGTGGACGAGATGGTGGAAGCCGCGGCCCGCGCCGCGCTGGTGGAAGGCTATGCCGCGCCGGGCGACCAGATCACGATTGCGGCCGGCATGCCGTTCGGCCAGGGCGGCACGACCAACCTGCTGCGCGTTGCGGAGGTTGGTACGGAAGTGGCCGCGCTGGATATCAGCAAGGCGCCCGCCACGGCCGCCGTCTGACGACTGCACCACACATCGCGCTTTCCCTTGCGTAGAACGGGCTGACCCCCCCGTTCAGCCGCCGCCCACGCCAATCCACAGCCCGATTGGCGTGGGCGGCGCTCTTTTTGGCCATCGCGATGCGCAGGGCATCCTTTGACAGAAACGCGATTTAGCCGCCCCTTCGCATCCCGGGCAGCTGGTGCTTACCGCTACTCGTCGGGGCCAGAGGGCGCCACCCGTTGTCGCGCGACACGGCAGGTTCGTCAGTTCGCCGCGTGGCTGCGGCCGCCCGGCGTGTGCGCGCAGGGGCGCCGGAGGCGGTGGCATAGCCGTTGCTATACTCCATTGGCATAACAGATCCCCGGAGCGTAACAACATGCGTCTCGATGACGAAGCCGAAAGCCAGAATGTGGAAGACCGCCGTGGTGGAGGTGGCGGATTCGGCATCGGCGGCAAATCGATCGGCATCGGCACGATCATCGTTGCGCTGGCCGCGTCGTACTTCTTCGGCATCGACCCCAGGCTGATCCTGCAGGGCGGCTCCGCGCTGCAGCAGCAGGAACAGGCACCGCAATCGCAGTCGCACCGGCCGCCGGCCACCGACCAGCTCTCGGTGTTCACGCGCAAGGTCCTGGGCAATACCGAGCGTACATGGGAACACATCTTCGAGAGCGACCTGAACCGCCGCTATGCGCCGCCGACGCTGGTGATGTTCACGGGCGCCACGCCCACCGCGTGCGGCACGGGGCAGTCGGCCATGGGGCCGTTCTACTGTCCCGCCGACCAGAAGGTCTATATCGATCTGTCGTTCTACAACGAACTGCGCCAGCGGTTCGGCGCGGGCGGCGACTTCGCCCAGGCCTACGTGATCGCCCACGAAGTTGGCCATCACGTTCAGAACCTGCTCGGCGTGTCGAACAAGGTGGATGCGGCGCGGCGCCGCATGAGCGAGGCGCAGGCCAATCAGCTTTCGGTGCGCATGGAACTGCAGGCGGACTGCCTGGCCGGCGTGTGGGCCGCCACGGCGGGCAAGCTCAACCAGCAGCTGATCGAGCCCGGCGATATCGAACAGGGTCTGAAGGCCGCGGCCGCCATCGGCGACGACCGCCTGCAGAAGCAGTCGCAGGGCTATGTGGTGCCCGAGGCGTTCACGCACGGCACCAGCGAACAACGCGTGCGGTGGCTGCGCCAGGGCCTGACGACCGGCGACATCCGCAAGTGCGACACCTTCGCGCAGCGGCAGCTCTGACGGTACTTCGGAAAAATCGGGAAAGAACTACGGGAAAAAATGCGATAACGGCAGGCGGGGGAAAAATCACCTGCGCGACTTCAGAGAGAAGGAGGAGGTCGGCCGCGCAGGTGGGAGAGAAACCGGAAATCAGAATCGGCGGCCCGGAGGTGACCCGGGGCCGCCGATTTGCGTTCTGGCCGGCTGACAGGTCATCAGACCTTGTAGCCGTACAGATCGCCGTTGCGCGAGTTGTCCAGCGCGGAGCCGGAGATCTCGCCGCTGAAGCTGCGTGCGCCTTCGCCGAAACTGTCGAACTTGCCCTGGCGGGCGCCGTCCGTGTAGCTGTCGAACTTGCGTTGGCCGTCGGTGAAGAAATCGAACTTGCCGATCTTCGAGCCTTCACTGTACGTGTCGAACTTGCCTTGGCGCGCGGCATCGGCATACACGTCGAACTTGCCGACCTTCTTGGTCGAGGCGGGCGCGGCAAAAGCGGTCGACGCAGCAAACGTGGCAAGCACGAGAGCGCCGCCAAGGATACGTTTGGCGTTCATCTGGGACTCCTTCAACTGATTCACAACTTTTTTATGGATACAGCTGACTACTGCCCGGACGCGCTATCTGTGTAGCGATGCGAGCACGGACTGAAGGTTAGTGGCTAGCACTTCTACGAGAAACACCGCTGCGACGAATGGTGCGTTGCTCGCCGTGAAATGCCGGGTCTGTGGATGAACGGTAGGGGTTGGCGACCGAATGGCTGCCGGGAGGGGTATTCCGCTGTACGGAACAGGCCACCTACCCTGCGGTACGCGCACGGGCAGGTGGCGGGCGCCGCGGACGTCTTCCGTCACGCAGCGCGGCCGTGGTTCAGAGCGTGTACTGGCCGCTGGCCTCGGGCTGGAACGCGATGCTGACAATGGTCACGCGCTGCGCGCCGCCGTTAGGCAGGCGATAGTCGACGGTCTTGCCGGCGCGGGCACCCAGCAGGGCCTGACCGATCGGCGACAGCACCGACAGCCGGCCCGCCGCCAGGTCGGCATCGTCGGGATAAGCCAGTGTCCACTCACGCGGCGCGGCTTCGCCTTCCAGCGTGCAGACGACGCGCGAATTCATCGTCACGACATCCCTGGGAATGGCATCGGGCGACACGATGGCTGCGCGGGCCAGCAGTTCGTCGAGCATCTCGTCCAGTTCGGCGGTGCCGGCACGGCTGGCGATGCCCTCCAGGCGGGTCACGTCGAGTTCGGTCAGGTAGAGGGTCGGGTTCTTGGTCTTTGCCATGGCAGTGCCTCTCGCAAAAGCGGTGGCCGCGCGTCGGGACGAAACCCCGGCGCAGGCGGCAGCCGTTGAAATTCGGTCGGGCCGGCGCGCAACAGGCGCCGGCGGCGTTACAGCGGATTAGCGTGGTGGCTCGGGCCCGGTTCGGCACCGGACCCTTGCTGCTCAGGAGTGGGGTCGGTCAGGCCGGGAACCGGGCAGGATCAAGCGGGGCGTTGATCCGGCGGGTGGCGGTGATGGGCTGCGCCACCATGCGCGCGCACGCCGGTCGCATGGTGCGAACCAGGACAAGGGCGGCGGACGGAAGGCGGCGAGACATCGTAGGAAATTTCTGAAAAAAAGCGCCTCTGGGACGCGAACGGCCATGCTAGCACAGCCATCGCCACACGGCCGATGAGAAACATCCCCGCTCTGGCGGGGACTCGGCTCGCGTGAACTGCCTGGCGGTTCAGTGTCGCGGCGGCTCCGGATGGCACTCGCAGCCAGCCCCTTCGGCAGCCTGCTGCAGGTTCTGGAGGATGCCGCACTCGCTGGCCGGATGCGGATTGGGATTTTCGCAGGTATGGCGCAGCGTACGGAGCTGCCCTTCCAGCGCCTCAAGCGCCACACGTTGCGCGTGGATCTGCTCGATCTGGCGATCCAGCAACGTGTCGATATCGGCACACGCCAGCGACGGGTTGCGCTGGAAGTCGCGCAGCCGGCGGACATCGGCCAGGCTCATGCCCAGCGAGCGGCAGTGGCGCACGAAATTCAGCTGCACCAGGTGACCGTCGCCATAGCGGCGGTAGCCGTTGTCTTCGCGCTGGGGGGCGTCGAGCAGCCCTTCGCGTTCGTAATACCGGATGGTTTCCACGTCGCAGCCGCTATGGCGCGACAGTTCGCCGATGCGCATGGCCAAAGTCTCCGAACTGGGATCGATGATTCATCCCTGTAGTCATTACAGGGTTAGTCGATAGTGTAGACCTGTCCCGCCGGGCTTGCAGTAACGGCCGCGTCGGCACGGCAATCGGCTGCCCTGCGGCTGGCGCGTCATCCTGTAGAATCGACGCATCGTTTTTGTATTGTGCGTCACCCGCCCCCGTGCCTCCGCTTCGGCTCCTGATGATGATCGTGCTGCTTGCCTTCCTGCCCCTGCAGGCCTGGGCCGGCATTGGTACGTCCATGGCAGCCCCAGGCATACAGGCGCCGCACGTGGCCGCCATGGCGCAAGGCAACGTCGCGGTGGCCGCAGACCCGGCTGATGTATCCCAGCCGTCTGCCGCACCGGTTTCGCCCGATTCCTCCCTCCCTGCCGATAGTGCCGAGCCGACGCCGCCCGGCGCCGACTTTGCCGAGCAGCTGCTGCCGGCGCCCCTGCCGCGTGTGGTGACATCGGCCGCGCGTGGCACCGTGCCGCGCTACGCGGCCGCCCCGCTGCCCGATCCCGACCTGCCCCGGCTGCCGCGCCCGCCGCGCGGCTGATCCCGCTTTCGCGCGGCCGAGATGTGCCGCGCCTACCCCTGTCGCGCGGCACGCCGGATGCGTGCCGTGCGCGCCTGCGGCCTGTCCGCGCCCTTACCTGCACTGCCCCACAACCATGAAACGCATTTTCCTGTTCCTGGCGACCAACATCGCCGTCATGCTCGTCCTCAGCATCACCGCCAGCCTGCTGGGCGTGAACCGCTTCCTGACGTCCAACGGCCTGAACCTCGGCATGCTGCTGGCCTTTGCCGCGCTGATGGGCTTTGGCGGGTCGTTCATCTCGCTGCTGATGTCCAAGACCATCGCCAAGTGGTCCACCGGTGCCCAGGTCATCACCCATCCGAGCACCAGCACCGAACTCTGGCTGGTGCAGACCGTCGAGAAGCTGGCCACGCGCGCCGGCCTGCCGATGCCCGAAGTGGCCATCTACGACGGCGAGCCCAACGCCTTTGCCACGGGCGCGTCGAAAAACAGTTCGCTGGTGGCCGTGTCCACGGGCCTGCTGCAATCGATGTCGCATGACGAGGTGGAGGCCGTGCTGGCGCACGAGGTGGCCCACATCGCCAACGGCGACATGGTCACCCTGACGCTGATCCAGGGCGTGGTGAACACGTTCGTGATCTTCATGGCACGCGTGGTCGGCTACTTTGTCGACTCGTGGCTGCGCCGCAATGACGAGGAATCGAGCGGCCCCGGCATCGGCTACATGATCACGGTGGTGGTCTGCGAGATCGTGTTCGGCATCCTGGCCAGCATCATCGTGGCGGCTTTCTCGCGGCATCGCGAGTACCGGGCCGATGCCGGCGCGGCGGGCCTGATGGGTACGCCCGTGCCGATGGTGGGCGCGCTGCGCCGCCTCGGTGGCCTGGACGCCGACGGCCTGCCGCAGAACATGCAGGCCATGGGCATCTCGGGCGGCAAGTCGTGGATGGCGCTGTTCTCCAGCCACCCGCCGATCGAATCGCGTATCGCCGCGCTGCAGAACGCCCGCTGATGCGGTACGGCCGGCGGCGGTGCCCAGTACCGCTACGCCGCCAGGCCGTCTTCTCCCGCCTCCGCCGCGTCCGACCGGAACGCAGCCCGGTAGCGTTCGGGCGTGGTCTGCACATGACGCAGGAACGCCTGCCGCATGACATCGGCATTGCCGAATCCCGTGGTGCGGGCGATCGCTTCGAGCCGGCGGTCGCTGCCTTCCAGCAGCCGCCGCACGGCTTCCACCCGCAGCCGCTCCACATAGCGCGCTGGCGTTTCTCCTACCTGCTTGACGAAAACCCGAGCAAAGTTGCGGGGGCTCATGGCCGCCTGCTCCGCCAGCACGCCCACCGACAGGTCGCGGCCGAGGTTGTCGGCGATCCACGTCTGCAGCGCGCGCAACTCCGGGCTTTGCGCCGCTTGCGCGCGCAGCACGGTGGAAAACTGCGCCTGGCTGCCGGGGCGACGCAGGAACATCACCAGTTCGCGCGCCACTTCCAGCGACACCGCGTGGCCCAGGTCTTCCTCGACCAGCGCCAGCGACAGGTCCATGCCTGCCGTGACGCCGGCCGACGTGTAGAAGCGTCCGGCGCGAATCCAGATCGGATCGGCATCGACGGTCAGTTCGGGATGACGCTGCGCCAGCCGTTCGGCGTGGCGCCAATGCGTGGTCACGCGCTGGCCGTCGAGCAGGCCGGTGCGGCACAGCGCGAAGGCGCCCGTGCACACGGCACCCATGCGCCGCACCGTGCCGGCCTGCTCGCGCAGCCAGTCGATCAGCCGCGCGTCATCCGCGGCGGCGCGCGAGCCCGCGCCGCCGGAGATCAGCATCGTATCGATGGGCTTGCCGATCCGGCCGGCGATCTGGTGGTACGGCGCCTCGGCCAGCAGCCGCAGCCCGCATTCGGTATGCACGATGGCGTCGTCGCTGACGCTCGCCACGTGGACCTCGTACGCCGGCTGGTCGCGGCCGCAGAGCTTGCTTGCCGTGCTGAAGACTGCCGTGGGCCCCGTCACGTCAAGTTCCTGCGACGGATCTGGCGCGACGATCACCACGACGCGCGGCGGGTCTGGGACGAGGTGCATGATGTGTTGCGTGATGGGTGATTGACGCGCTGGCGCTTACGTTGCCACGATCATACTGCCGCAGCCACCGCCGCCGCCCGTTCCCGGCGCTGCCACGCCAGCGTCACCACCAGCGCGATGCCCAGCGCCGGCAGCACCGCCAGGTTCACGCCCTGCCAGCCCCAGACGGTCAGCACCTGACCTGCCGCCAGCGTGGCGGCCGCCGTCAGCACGGCCGACGAAAACTCGCTGGCCGACTGCGTGCGCGCCCGTTCGCTGGGCCGATAGCTGCCGGCCAGCAGCGTCGTGCCGCCCACCGACATGAAATTCCACCCCATGCCCAGGCACAGCAGCGCCACGTAGAACGCCACCAGCGACGTCGAGCACAGCGCCACCACGGCAGCCAGCGCGGATAGCGCGATGCCGGCCACCAGCATCACCGGGTTGCCGAACCGCTGCAGCAGCCACCCCGAGAAGAACGACGGTGCGTACATGCCCACCAGGTGCCATTCGATGATTTGCGCGCCCTGCGCGATCGTGTGGTTGCACGCGATGGCCGCAATCGGCGTGGCGGTCATCACGAACATCATCACGGCGTTGCCAATGCCGTTGTTGGCAAACGACGCCAGGAACACCGGCTGCCGGACGATCTCGCCCAGCGGGCGCGCCGGCCGGGTGTCGGCGGCGGCGGCGGCCAGGGCGGCCGGCGACTCGCGGTACGCCAGCATCAGCAGCATCACGGTCAGCGCCCCGAAGGCCGCCACCACGGCGTAGGATCCGGCAAAGGGCGTCGGCAGCATCATGTCGGCACTCCACGCCGCAATGGCCGGGCCGCACACGGCGGCCACCACACCGCCGGTCAGTACCACCGAGATCACGCGCGGCTTTTCCGGCAGCGGCGCTGCGTCGGCGGCGGCCAGCCGGTAGAAGCGGGCGAACGACTGGAACACGCCGACCAGGGCCGTACCGGCGCAGAACAGCCAGAAGTCGTGGCGCCAGATCGCCGCCACCGACACCCATCCGCCCAGCATGCAGGCCACGCCGCCCAGGCAAAACGCGAAGCGGCGCCCGAACCGTTCGATCACGAACGGCACGCTCAGGGCCGTGGCCGCGCCCGCCACGGTAATCAGCGCGAACGGCAGCGTGGCCAACGCCTTGGCTGGCGCCAGCGTGTAGCCGACCAGCCCGGTCAGCGTCAGGTCGACAGATATGGCGGACGTGAACAGCGCCTGGCACAGCGCCAGCACGCGCGCCTGGCGCATCGCGGGGGAAGCCATCGGAGTCTCCGGATTCTGGAAAAAGGGATGGTTTCCAGCGTAAGGGCCCGGCCGGGCGGCCGACTGACAATGTTCAGCGGAATCCTGCCAAAACCGTAGCGACCCACCGATGCCACGTGGTTGTCAGTTGAACACGTCCTGCCGGTAGCGGCCCTGCGCCATCAGACCGGCGAACCAGTCCGATGCCGCGTCGGCCGTCATGCCGCCCTGCTGCGCGCCGATCTCGATCAGCACCTGCCGCACGGCGGGCGCCATGCGCCGTCCGTCGCCGCAGACATAGACCATCGCCCCGGCCTGCAGTTGGTCCCAGACCTGCGCGCGCCGCTGCCAGAGCAGATCCTGCACATAGCGCGCGGCGCCGGGCACCACCGAGTACGCCGTGTGGACCTCGGCGACGCCCGCGTCGGCCCAGGCCGCGATCTCGTCGTGGAACAGCCAGTCGTGCCGGGGATGGCGGCAGCCGAAGTACAGCTGCACCGGCGTGATGCTCTGCCCGGCCGCCTGCTGGGCGGCGCGCTCTTCCAGAAAGCCCCGGAACGGCGCGATGCCCGTACCGGGGCCGATCAGCAGCATCGGCACCGATGGATCGTCAGGCGGCGCGAACGGCGGATTCGGCGTGCGGATCGACGCCGATATGCGCGCCCCCGGCGGCAGGCCCTGCAGCCACGTGGACGCCACGCCGCGGAACTGGCCGCGCCCCGACAGCGCAGGCGCCCAGACTGTGCCCACCAGCAGCGTCGCGGCATCAGGCGAGACCCGTGGCGACGATGCAATCGAATAGAAGCGCGGCCGCATCGGCACCGTGCAGGCCAGCAGTTGCGGGAGCGTCAGGGCGATGGCCGGGAAGCGGATCAGCACATCGAGCAGGTTCAGCCGCCGCGCGGCCACCTGAGCGGCGTAGCCGGTATCGGCATCGTCGGCGGCAAGCTGCTCCAGCGACTGGCGTGTGAACGGGCAGCGTGTGGCCTGCGCCAGCGCACGCAGCGTCTGGCGCGACACCACGTCCTGCAGTTCGACGAAGTGCGTCAGCAGTTGCCGCAGCGGCAGCGTTTCGCCAATCGGCAGCCCGCGCCCGGCGCCTTGGCGGGCCGACAGCGTGACCATGGCCTCGGCGTCAAGGTCTAGCCGCTCGCAGAGCGCCGCCACCAGTGCCGCGTCATTCTGTGGCCAGATCGCAACGTGATCGCCGGTCCGGTAGGTCGTACCGGGTGGCAGTTGCAGCCGGATGTCGCGCGTCGATGTGCGCGGCGCTTCGATGGCGAAGTCCCATAGCCCGGCGGGATCGGCAACCAGTTCGGCATTGGCCAGCACCGTAAAGGCCTGCGTGCCGGCCGGCAGGGTGTCGGCGCGCATGGCTTCGACGCTGCGCCACTGCACGTCCACGCTGATGCCGCCCGTGCTGGCATCGTCGGCCTGCAGCACCCGCCACAACTGCGCCAGCCAGCGTTCCGCCGCCTGGTCGAAATCGGCATTGCCATCGGCCTCGCCGCGCGGCAGCAACGGGACGGCGCCGGCGGCCGTGAAAAAGTCGAATACGCGGCGCGGAAAGGCCTGGTATGTCGCCCATTGCGCGTTGCCGCAGCCCAGCAGCGCCAGCCGCAAGCCCTCGGCGCGGTAGCCGCTGGCACCGCCGGCATCGAGCATCGCTTCGAACCGACGGCCGGAATCCGGCGCGCGGCCGTTGTAAGTGGCCGCCACCACCACCAGCAGGCCCGAGGTCGGCAGGGCATCCGCCACGTCGTCCAGATCGGCCAGGGTGGCATCGAAGCCCGCTGCCACGGCGCCGCCATGGATCTGCTCCGCCAGCTCGCGTGCCGTGCCCAGGCTCGACGCGCACAGCACGGTCATGGCGTGGCCGTTGCCCCGTACGTCGGCCTGCGCGGCATCGGCCACCCCCTCGTTGACGGCCTGCACGGCGATTCGCTCATGCGGACGTCGGCGCCTGGCGCGCAGCACGAAGTTGTCGGGCTTGATCGTCAGCGTTTCCTTGAGCCGGAACTGGTAGTCGTACGGATCGTGGAATGCAAAGTTGCGCAGCATCAGCGCCAGCGCCAGCTTGGCCTCGGTCAGCGCAAACTGGCGGCCGATACAGGCGCGTTCGCCATGGCCGAACGGCATATAGGCGTGCGCCGGCAGCGCCGCTTCGTTCTCGGGCAGGAAGCGGTCGATATCGAACCGCTCCGGGTGCGCCCACACCTTCGGATCGCGATGCAGCGCCGTCAGCACCACCGAGATGCGACGGTTCTGCCGCAACCGGTAGCGGCCGCCGATCACCACATCGTCGAACGGCGCCACCGCGAAGGCCGGCGCGGTCGGCCACAGGCGTAGTGTTTCCTTCAAAACGCGATCCAGCACAGGCAGGCGCGCCAGGTCGGCATAGACCGGCGGCGCGTCGCCGGGCAGCACGGCATCGACCTCGGCATAGGCCTGCGCCAGTACGGCCGGGTTGCGCAGCAGTTCGTACAGCGTGAAGGTCAGCAGGCCGCTGGTGGTTTCGTGGCCGGCGATCAGGAATGTGATGACCTGGTTGCGGATATTGGCGTCGTCGAGCTGGCGGTCCGTCTCGGGGTCGCGCGCTTCGAGCATGAGGTTCAGCAGGTCCATGCCCGGCCGGGGCGCGGCCCGGCGCTGGCGGATCACGTCGTCCACGAGGTTGCGCATGTAGGCCACGTCGTCGGCGAACTGGCGGTGCGCGCGGCCCATGAAGCGGTCCTGGATCGGCAGGCGCGTGAGCTTGCGCATGGCCTCTTCCAGCGCGCCCACCATCGCCACGATAAACGGGTCAAGCTCTTCGCTGGCGAACGACGCGAAGTCGTAGCCGAAGCCGGACAGCGCGATGGTGTCCAGCGTCAGCCGCGTCATGTCGTCGGCCACGGCGATATCGGCATCGGGCCCCTTGCGGTCCCATTTGTCCACCAGCCGGTTGGCCACGCGCAGCATCACGTCGAAGTAGCCCTTCATCGCGCGCTGGCTGAAGGCCGGCATCAGGATGCGGTGCGCGCAGCCCCAGTTGGGCTCGTCGCTATGGGCGGTGAACAGGCCGTCGCCGGCCATGTCGCGCAGATACGACAGTGGCGGCCCGATGATCTTGCGAAAGCGCGCCGGGTCGCACACTTCGGCCGCCAGCGCCACCGACGACACGAACGGCACGCGCCGGCCAGCGAAATCAAGCTCGAAGATGCCGTCGTGATGACGGCTGCGCGCCAGCAGGTGCTGGCCGACTTCGCCGGGCGTGATCTGGAACAGGTTGCCGACGATGGGCCAGCCGGGATCGCGCGGAATCGGTTCCAGGGTGGCGGCGGACGTGACGGATGACATGGATGGGGGCGTTCCTTGTCGAAATCGGAAATGGCTGGGCGGCGCGATGCCAGAGCATGCCTGTCTATCGCCGCATTGTCCCGCCCGTTCTCCGTCCGTTTGAAATAATTGTTCGGCTTCCGAGGCGGCCCTCTAATCGACCACCCGCCCGCGCAGCGCCTTGATCTGGCCGCGCTGCACCTTGGCGTCGAGCCGGCGGACCTTCGACGCCCGGGTGGGCCGGGTGGCGCGCCGGATGCGCGGCGGCTGGGCCACGCTGCGTACCAGTTCATGCAGGCGCCGGATGGCTTCCTCGCGGTTCATTTCCAGGCTGCGGTGCTGCTGCGCCTTGATGACGATCACCCCGTCGCGCGTGATGCGGTGGTCGTGCAGCGCCAGCAGGCGTTCCTTGTGATCGGCGGCCAGCGACGACGTGCGCACGTCATAACGCAGGTGTACCGCATTGGACACCTTGTTGATGTTCTGCCCGCCCGCGCCCTGCGCGCGGATTGCGGTGATCTCGTACTCGTGGTGAGGGATGAACAGGTCGTCGGCCATGCGCCGCATCATAGCAACGCATGGCCGGGCGGTGTGCGGCGCCTCGTGTCACGGCGCCGGCTTGATGTTCTGGTTCGAGCAGAACAGGTTCTGCGGATCGTACGTGCGCTTGGCCCGCGCCAGGCGGTCGTAGTTGTGGCCGTACGCCGCGTTGACGCGCGCGCCTTCGTCCTCGGTCATGAAATTCACATACACGCCGCCCGTGGCATAGGGCGCGGTGGCGTCGAAGAAATCGCGCGCCCAGCCGATGCAGGCAGTGTCCTCGTCGGTACGGTCCCAGCGCGAATGCACGTTCATCACGTAGCGCGCGTCGCGGTGGTGGTATGCCGTGGCGTCGGGTGGCACGCGGTTGGCCACGCCGCCCACCTGTCCGATAAAGATCTCGGCATGGGCCGACGGCCCGCGGGCCGCGTAGTCGGTCATCAGGTCGATGGCCGCGTCGTCCAGCCGCGTGAAGTTGTGAGACTTCCAGTAATTGCGCGCACCCGGTGTCAGCAGCGGGTCGAACGCCTGCTGCCAGGCCGTGTAGGGCATCTGCCCGACATGCTCGCCAATGGCCTGGCCGAATCCGCGCAGGGGGTCGATCGCCCTGTCGGCCTTCCCCGGGTCGCCGTTATAGAAGACCGCCAGCACCACCACATTGGCGCCGTGTGCCGACGACGGCAGGAATGGCAGCGGGGGCGCCTTGCGCAGGACGACCCAGACGTTCATATCGTCAGGCATGGCCGATTCCGTAAAAGCGCGGTACTGGCGCAGCACCGACTTGCCTTCGACGGCCGGGAACACGATCAGCCCGGCCGTCACCAGCGGGCCCACCGCATGCAGCTTGAACTCGAACAGCGTGACCACGCCGAAATTGCCGCCGCCCCCGCGCAGGGCCCAGAACAGTTCCGGCTCGTGGTTGGCATCGGCCCAGCGTCGCTCGCCATCGGCCGTCACGACCTCGCAGCCCCGCAGGTTATCGACGGTCATGCCGTACTGGCGGGTCAGCCAGCCGAATCCGCCGCCAAGGGTCAGCCCCGCCACCCCCGTCGTCGAGTTGATGCCGAGCGGCGTGGCCAGGGCGAGGGCCTGTGCCTCGTGGTCAAAATCACCCAACGTGGCGCCAGGGCTCACCCATGCGACCTTGTCGCGCGGATCGATATGGACGGCGCGCAACCCTGACAGGTCGACAACCAGCCCGTCATGGCAGATGGCGCTGCCGGCAATGTTGTGGCCACCGCCGCGCACGGCGACCGGCAGGCCATGATCGCGCGCAAAGTTGACGGCCTGCATCACATCGGCCGTGCCCGTGCATTGGACGATGACCGCAGGCCGGCGGTCGACAGTGGCGTTCCAGACGGTGCGCGCCACGTCGTAACCGGCGTCGTGCGGCAGCAGCACCTTGCCGCGCACGGCCTTGCGCAGCATATCGATGTGGTCGGCGGCAAGCGTGGGCATGATGAACCCTCCCCTTTCTCAACAACGATCTTCTCGGGAAAGGCTACCGATGCAAGGCACGCGCCAGGCGCCGGCGATCGGCTTCGCAGCAACGGTTGCGGCGATGATGTGCCTGCTTATGACCGAGCGGTCCGTACAAACTGTTGCACTCTTGAGGCGACGTTGGCGAGACACCGCCATGCCAGGCAGACCTTGCGCAAAGGTCGGCATCTCGCGCTGTGAGGTCCAGCATGAACGACGAATGACACGGAACGGCATCTGCCGGCCGCTCCGCCCCGCCTACCCCTTGACGCAGACCACCTGCCGCAGGGTGTGGACAACTTCCACCAGGCTGCTCTGGGCGGCCATCATCACTTCGCGATTGCGGCGCGCGTATTCCTGCGCCCAGCCCACGGCCTCGACGTAGTCGTCGAAATGCGTGCTGCCTTCTTCGAAATACGCCAGGTCACGATCGGGCAGGTTGGCAATGTGGTGTCGCATGTCCTGCTGCGCCAGTTCGATGAACTGCGTGCCGATGGCATTGCCCACGCCACGTGACCCGCTATGGAGCATGAACCAGACCGTGCCGCTTTCGTCGAGGCAGACTTCGATGAAGTGATTGCCCGTGCCGAGTGTCCCCAGGTGGACATGGTTGTTCGTCCGCGCGGATTCGCTCGAAGCCCGGCACCAGCGTCTTCCACGCTTCGTCCACGGCGTGGGGCGGACGATCACCCCAGGCACCCGGATCGCGCCGTCCCGGCGCGCGGCCGTGCGGCACCGCACGTTCGATAGCGCCGCGCAGTCCATGCAAGGAATCGGGCAGGTCCGCCGCCTTGAGCGTCGTGCGCGCAGCCATCATGCCGCAGCCGATGTCGACGCCCACCGCCGCTGGGATGATGGCTCCTTGGGTAGGAATAACCGTGCCTATCGTCGATCCCTTGCCCAGATGTACATCCGGCATCACGGCCAGATGACGGAACACGAAGGGCATGCGCGCGGTGTTCTGCAACTGCCGCCGGGCATCAGCCTCGACGGGCACGCCAGCCGTCCACATCTTGACTGGCTTGCCGTTGGCCAGCGCCATCACCTGGTAGTCGGTCTGTTCGTTCATCTTGCATCCTGTCTCTGTCTCGATGCGCGGTGCATCGTTTCACCTGTTCATTGGGCCTGCAGCGTGCCGGGCCGTTCCGCATCCGGGCCTTCCGCCCAATATCCAGCGCCCCCGCCCCGGTGCTAGAACGGAAACTCGGCGCCGACAGATTGAAGGGGATGCCATGAAACGCCTGCCACTGATCCTTGCCCTCTGGACGGCCCTGCTGCTTGGCGGCTGCTATTACGGCTATCCGCCCGCGCCCGGACCGGGACCGACCAGCTACGACCGCTCGTTCTACGCGGCGGCCGATGCCATGCGCGACCAGGGCGTGGCCGTGCAGACGCAGGAGCCGACCACCGGCAATATCACCGGCTACTACGGCAGCACCCCCGTGGCGGCCATGATCCGGCAGCAGTCGGATGGCAGCGTGCGCGTGGAATTCCAGGCGGCCGATTCCCGCGATCCGGGGCTGGTCAACCGGATCACGCAAAGCTATCAACGGCGGATGGGGCGATAAGGGAATGCGGGCTTTTCAGGGAAATGGGCCCCGCGAGTGACAGAGATTCGCACTGCCAGCCAGAAAAGGGCGTACTCGTGGCACGGGAGCCCAGGGCGCCAGCCAACTCGCGCTTCAGAGGGGACATTTGGCGAAGTGCCAGCGAATCAGTCAGATTGGCGCGCCCGGCTGGGATCGAACCAGCAACCCCTGCCTTCGGAGGGCAGTACTCTATCCATTGAGCTACGGGCGCGTTGTGAGCTGCATTGACAACGGCGAGTGCCGTCGTCGGAAAGTCGCATAGGATACCCGACTTGTCCGTGGCCGTCCATGCGGGATGCGCCGGGGGCCTGCCAACCCGGGTTTTCACAGGTCTCTGAGCCGTCGCTTTTGGCCCCCGGGGCCGGGTCTTGGGTCTATAATCGGCAGCTATTTGCGTCGTACCAGAGACGTAGCGGGGCAGGAGACGCCCCGGACGCGAAGACCGACAGATTCATCCCCGAAGACAGGGCCAGACAAGCAAGCCGCCCCCACGTGCTGTGCAATAGGTTTCCCGCAAAATCGAGAGTTCTGTATGAGTGACGTCCATCAAAACGACCACCACGAGTCGCCAATCAAGACCCCTAAGCAGCTTATCGCTGTTGTGATCGCCGCCTTCCTGGTGCCGATCATCGTCATCATCCTGCTGGTCAATTTTGTCGGACATGGCACCCGCGAGGGCGCCGGCTCCGCGCAGAGCGTGGAGGCGGTGAACAGCCGTATCGCGCCGGTCGCGTCACTCGAAATCAAGGATCCCAATGCCCCGCGCGTCTTCAAGACGGGCGAGCAGGTCTACAAGGAAGTTTGCGCCGCGTGCCACGCCACGGGCGCGGCCGGTGCGCCGAAGTACGGCACGGCCGGCGACTGGACGGCCCGGATCGGCCAGGGCTTCGATGGCCTGCTGAAGGCGGTGCTGAACGGCAAGGGCGCGATGCCCGCCCGCGCCGGCACGTCGCCGGACGATCTCAGCGATTACGAACTGGCCCGCGCCGTGGTCTACATGGCCGATGCCGGCGGCGCCAAGTTCCCCGAGCCGGCTGCCCCGGCCCAGGGTGCCACCGCCCAGGCTGCGGCCTCGGCGCCCGAGGCGGCTGCAGCACCGGCCGCCGCCGCGCCCGCACCTGCGGCAGCTCCTGCCCCGGCAGCCGCTGCACCGGCTGCACCCGCTGCTGCGCCGGCAGTGGCATCGGCAGACACGGGCAAGAAGGTCTACGAACAGGTTTGCGCCGCCTGCCACGCAGCCGGCGTGGCCGGTGCGCCGAAGTTCGGCGACAAGGCTGCCTGGGCCCCGCGCCTCAAGGAAGGCATGGACGTGGTTCACAACTACGCGCTCAAGGGCAAGGGTGTGATGCCGCCCAAGGGTGGCTATGCCGGTCCGGATGCGGACGTGATCGCCGCGTCCGATTACATGGCCAACGCAGCCAAATAAGCGTCCTACGCTTCAATCCAGGTCCGGGCAACCGGGCCTGCGCCCAGTAAAAAGCCCGCGAATGTGTCACGGGCTTTTTCGTTTCCGCCGTTGCCGCGACCGCTAGACAACGCGCGAATAGCGCACCAGCGGGATCACCTTGGCATCGTTGGCGGCGCTGGGCGCCGACTGCGGACGGGCGGCGTCGTCGCGCAGGTAGCGGTCGAACACCATGGCCACGCGGCGTACCAGCAGGCGTCCCAACTCGGTAATGTCGATGCGGGCCGCCGTGCGGCGTACCAGATTGTCCTCCGCCAGCCGGTCCAGGTCGGCCAGCTCGGCGTCGAAGGTGGCGGCGAAGTCGATGCCGCAGGTTTTTTCGACCTCGGCAATGTCCAGCGTGCCATTGCACATCAGCGCGCCGATGATGGCCTTGCGCAGGTGGTCGTCGGCGGACATCTCGAAGCCGCGCACCACCGGCAGCCGCCCGGCATCGATCGCGGCGTAGTAGTCGTCCGTGGTACGGGCGTTCTGCACATAGTGGCCGGCCACGGCGCCGATGGCCGATACGCCAAGACCGATCTGGTCGTAGCCGGCATGCGTGGCATAGCCCTGGAAATTGCGTTGCAGCCGGCCTTCACGCTGGGCTATCGCGAGGTCGTCGTCGGGCAGCGCAAAGTGATCCATGCCGATGTAGACATAGCCGGCGGCGGTCAGCCGTTCGATCGTCGAGACCAGGATATCGAGCTTCTCGGCGGCCGGCGGCAGTGTTGCGGCATCAATGCGGCGTTGCGGCTTGAACACGTGCGGCAGGTGGGCGTAGCTGTACACCGACAGCCGGTTTGGCCGCAACTCCAGTACCTTTTCGATCGTCTTGCCAAAGCGCGCGGTCGTCTGGTGCGGCAGGCCGTAGATCAGGTCCACGCTGACCGACTGGAATCCCAGGCGGCGCGCCGCCAGCACCACGGCGCGCGTTTCCTCGTACGACTGCACCCGGTGCACGGCCTCCTGCACCTCGGGATCGAAATCCTGCACGCCCAGGCTGATGCGGTTGAAACCCAGTTCCGCCAGCAGGTCCATGCGTGCGTCGGTGACGCGGCGCGGATCGATCTCGATCGAATGCTCACCCTCCGGCAGCAGCACGAAATGCTCGTGCAGCGCCGCCATCACCCGGCGCATTTCGTCGGGGTCGAGGAAGGTCGGCGTGCCGCCGCCCCAGTGCGACTGCATCACGGCGCGTCGCTCGCCCAGGCGCCCGGCGACCATCGCCATTTCGCGCGACAGGTAGTCCACATACTGCGCGCTACGGCTGTGATCCTTGGTGATGATCTTGTTGCAACCGCAGTAGTAGCAGATGTTCTCGCAGAACGGGATATGGAGATATAGCGACAGCGGCGCCGGCGAATCGGCGCGGCACGCCTGCAGCGCCGTCTGGTAGCCGGCGTCGCCCACTTCGTTGTGGAAGCGATCGGCGGTGGGATAGGAGGTATAGCGGGGACCGTTGCCGTCGATACGGCCGGCGAGGCTGCGGAAATCGGCAAGCGCGCGGCGGTCGAAAGCCGTGCCGGCGACGTCTGGAATGGGGGCGGACATGCGGAGACTCGTTTTGTGGGCGGAGTGACGATCGATGCTATGCCTCGCCCGGCGCAACAACCTTGATGCGCATCAAGAGCATGGCGATGCTCCGCCTGCCATCCCTGCCAATGGGGGGCCGCATGTCTGGCAAAAGTCACCGAAGCGTCATGAACGGCCGATAGTCTCGGGCCCGGCTCTCGACGCCGCGCCTTTGCTTTCCGCAGCACATCCTGTCCATCCGACTCCCACTGCCATGCGCCCAGCCTTGCCGCAGTCGCCCCTCGCGTGTCCGCCCGCTTCAACGGGCCGCCGCCGCGCCTTGCAGATGCTTGGCGCCCTGACTTCCGCCGCTGTGCTGCCGGCGCTGGCACAGCCGGCCGGCCACATTCTGCGCCGCCAGCTTGTCGTGGGCCACCTGGTGGACCGCGTGGGACCACAAGCCGATCAGGCGCGTGACTATCTGGCGGGCGCCAAGGTGATGTTTGATGCCTTCAACGCGTCGCCTGCCGGCAACGGTGGGCTGCGCATCGTTCACCTGGTGCGCGATGCGGACGCGTCGAACCCGCGCGCCGCCGCCGCACAGGCCCTGGCGCTGGCCGACAACGAACGTGCGGAGGTGCTGTTCGGGCCTGGCGACAGCCTCCTGCCCACGCTGGCGGGCTCGGCGGACCTGACGCGGCGCGGGGTGCAGATCGTCGCGCCGCTGTCGGGGCTGGCGCTGCGCGCCGACAACGTGTGGTTCACGCGCGCGGACTATCAGGCCGAACTCGATGCCGCCGTGCATCAACTGCGCAGCTACGGGCTGACCGGCATCGCGCTGGCGGTATCGCCCGATTTCGCGGCGGGCACGCTCGGAGTCGGCACGCCGTGGCTGGCCCGTCTGGAAAAGGACATCTCGACGCGCGCCGTGGGGCTGACGGGCAATTTCGACGACAGCGCCCGGCGCATTGCCGCGGCCCGGCCCGGCGCCGTGATCGTCGCTGGCGACACGCTCGCCTATGGCAGCCTGGGCCGCGCACTGGCGGCGCAAAACTGGTACGGCTTTCTGGTAGGGCTTTCGGCGGTCAGCCCGTCGTCGGCGCGCGAGATCCTGGGCGCCAGCTATGCGGGCGGCATGGTGGTGACACAGATCGCACCGGGACCGCAGGAGTCGACGCTGCGCGTAGTGAAGGAGCACGTGGCCCGCATGAAGCAGTACCTGGACGAGCCGCCCTCGCCTGCCACGCTGGCCGGCTATATCGGTGCGGCCTGGCTGGTGCGCGCGGCCGCCGGCATGAAGGCGCCGGGCACGGCGGAATTGCGGCGCGTGCTGCAGGCCCGCATCGACGTCGGCGATTTCACGCTGGACTTCACGCGTGGCCTGCGCGGGTCGCAGTATGTGCAGCTGGCGGCGATCGGCAAGAGCGGCCTGCCGCAGCGCGCCTGAGCGCGGGCTTGAATGCTACGGTCAGGCGCGCGGCAGCGTGATGCTGACGCGCAGGCCACCCTCCGCCCGGTTGGTCAGCTTCAATTCGCCACCGTGGCGCGCCACGATATCGGCGGCAATCGACAGGCCCATGCCCACCCCGCCGGTGGCGCGGCTGCGCGACGACTCCACGCGATAGAACGGCTCCAGCACGCGCTGCAGTTCGGCCGGCGGAATGCCGGGACCGTTGTCGCAAACATCGATCGAGACGCGCTCGGGGCTGTCGGTGAGGATGATGTGCGCGGCGCCGCCATAGCGGTGTGCGTTCTCCACCAGATTCACCACGGCGCGCCGCAGTTCGGTCGGATAGGCCAGCAGCGGCGCCGCATCGCCAGACAGGCGCACGTCCTGCCCGATTTCCTGGGCGTCGTCGACCACCGCCTGCAGCAGCGCCACCATGTCTACCCGCTGGCGCGGGCCGGCGCCGTCGTCGCGTTCGCGCAGGTAATACAGCGTGGCGTCGATCAGGCCATTCATCTCGGCCAGATCCTGACGCAGGCGATAGCGCACGTCGTTGTCCTCGATGCGTTCGATACGCAGGCTCATGCGCGTCAGCGGCGTGCGCAGGTCATGCGACACCGCTGCCAGGAAGCGCGACTGCTGCGCCAGCTGGGTACGGATGCGCTGCTGCATCAGGTTCAGCGCGTGCGTGGCGTCGCGCGCTTCGGCGGGGCCGGTGTCTTCGTCCAGCGGTGGCGCGTGGACGTCCTGCGCCAGACGGTTCGCGCCGCTGGCCAGTTGCTGCACCGGCCGCGCCAGCAGGCGGGCGCCCACCCACGAAGCGATCAGGATGGCCGCAAGCTGGAAGATCAGACCCAGGTGCGGCGGCCAGATGCCGCGGATATGAAATCCCTTCGGCGCCCCGGATGGACGGTCGAATGGCCGGCGCTCGCCGAACGCCTCGGGGCGCAACGGCGGGCCGTCGAAATCGAACGGTTCATTGCCGCGCATGCCGGGCGGCGGGCCAGGCGGCCGGTCGGGCATGAAAACGCCTTCGAGCGGATGCGGAGGCGGGCCGCTCGGCGCCAGCCGGCCCGCCGCCTCGGCATCGGAAGCGGCGCGGCGCATGCGCTCCATGTAGCGTTCCGACCCCGGGCGCGGAAACACGCTCTCGATCACGGTCACGCCCAGCACATGAACGGCCAGCATGATGGCGGTCATCACGAAGAACAACCGCATGAACATCGAATTGAACCGGCGGCGTCTGGCCGGTTCGGCGGCGCGCGGCTCGGGCCGCACCGCCGAAGCGCCGCCCGTGGACGGCGGAATCGCGGCAGCCATGCCTTCAGTGCTCCACGTTGCCGGTGAACACGTAACCTTCGCCACGCACGGTGCGGATCAGCGACGAGTCGCGCGGATCGTCGCGCAGCTTCTGGCGCAGCCGCGATACCAGCAGGTCGATGCTGCGGTCGAAGACGTCCAGGTCGCGGCCGCGCGCATTGTTGATCAGCATCTCGCGGTCAAGCACGCGGTTCGGATTCTCGATAAACGTCAGCAACAGGCGGAATTCGGCGTTGGACAGCGGCACCACGGTTTCTTCCGCATCGACCAGCTGGCGCAGCGTGGCATTCAGGCGCCAGCAGCCGAAGCGCATCTCGTGCCCCGCCGTGGCGGGCGTCGTGCGGCGTACGTCGCCCCGGCTGCGCCGCAGCACCGTGTGGATGCGCGCCACCAGCTCGCGCATCTCGAAGGGCTTGGTCACGTAATCGTCGGCGCCCACTTCCAGCCCCACCACGCGGTCGGCCAGTTCGGCACGCGCGGTCAGCATGATCACCGGCAGGTTGCTCTGCTCGCGAATCTCGCGGCACAGCGTCAGGCCGTTTTCGCCCGGCAGCGACAGGTCGAGGATCACCAGGTCGTATTCCTGGCGGCCCATCGCCGCGCGCATCGCCGCGCCGCCTTCCGCGCCCTCGGCCTCCATGCCGAACGTGGCCAGGTATTCGGCCAGCATGGAGCGGATCTGGGGATCGTCATCGACGATCAGCAGACGAATGGGCAGGTTGGGCGACAGGTCCATGGAGAAAATGTGAGGAATACGCGGGACATCCGATCGGCCAATGTACCAGTCGGGAGATTACAGGCGATGCCCGCTTTGTATCAGTTTTGATACGTGCCGCGCACGGCACATAGGCCGCGTTGGGGCGCCGGGAGGTGGTCGGCGCAGCGGGTACGGCCAGGAGAAAAATACGCCCCCGGTGCTGCCGCATCCGGGAGCGTTCAACAGGGAAGAAGCCGGGCTCGCATGCGCCCAGCCACACCGCAGCCGAAGGGCGGGCGCGGTGCGTCGCGGGAACGTCCGAGAGACGTTTCCACGCGCCGCCCATCGTAGTGAGCCCGCCCCCGGCAGTCTTGTCGGCCTTGTATCAAGTCAGCCCGCGACGGGCTTGTTGAGCAGTGCCTTCAGGCCGGCGAGCCGGTCCTTCGGACTCATCGCCGGGGTGGTGTCCTGCGGTGCCGGGGCTTCCTCCAGCTTCATCTCGGCGATAAAGCGCGACGGCTCGACCGAATAGGTCTCGCGCGCCCGCTTGCGCTTCTTGCACCAGCTGATCTGCAGGCTGCGCTGTGCACGCGTGATGCCCACATACATCAGCCGGCGCTCTTCCTCGATCTTCCCGTCGTCCAGGTCTTCGTCCTCGCGCGTGTGGGGCAGGATGCCCTCTTCCACGCCCACCAGGAACACGTGCGGATATTCCAGGCCTTTCGACGCGTGCAGGGTCGACAGCCGCACGGCGTCCGGATCTTCGTCGCGGCCTTCGAGCATGCTCATCAGCGCCACCGTCTGGGTCAGTTCGAGCAGGTTCTTGCCTTCGTTGCCGAAGCCATCTGCCGTGTCGAACCCGGTGGCCTCGCCCTCGCCTTCGGTCTCCGGACGCGTGCCCTTGCGCTTGAGCCAGTCCAGGAATTCCAGCGTGTTGGTCCAGCGCGACTGCGCCTGCCGTTCGTCGAAGGTGTCGTACAGATAGGCCTCGTAGTGGATGCCTTCCATCAGGTCGTCCAGCACCACGGTGGCCGGGTCCCTGGCCGCGCGGTCGGCCAGCCGAACCATCGATTCGCAGAACGTTCGCAGCGGTTCCAGCTGGCGTGGCTGCAGCCTGGCCTCGATGCCGCCCATCATCGCCGCCTCGAACAGCGACACCTTGGCCTGGCCGGCAAATGTGCCCAGCGCCTCGAGCGTGGTGTTGCCCACCCCACGGCGCGGCGTGGTGATGGCGCGGATGAATGCCGGGTCATCGTCCGGGTTGGCGATCAGGCGCAGGTAGGCGCAGATGTCCTTGATCTCGGCCTTGTCGAAGAAGCTCTGGCCGCCCGACAGCACGTACGGGATGCGTTCGCGCCGCAGGATCTGCTCGAACAGCCGCGCCTGGTGGTTGCCGCGATACAGGATGGCGTAATCGCGAAACTGCGCGCGGCGCTCGAACTTGTGCGCGGAAAGGCGGAACACCACCGACTCGGCCTCGTGCTCCTCGTCGTTCATTGCGTGGATGGCAATCGGATCGCCCATGCCGTGTTCCGACCACAGCTTCTTGTCGAACAGCTTCGGGTTGTTGGCGATGACCGCGTTGGCCGCTTCGAGGATGCGCACGGTCGAGCGGTAGTTCTGCTCCAGCTTGACCACCTTCAGGTCCGGAAAATCGGACTGCAGCAGCCGCAGGTTGTCCAGCGTGGCGCCGCGCCAGCCGTAAATGGCCTGGTCGTCGTCGCCCACCGCCGTGAAAGCCGGCGCGCGCAGGTGCGAGCCGCCCGCCAGCAGCTTCAGCAACTGGTACTGGCACGCGTTGGTGTCCTGGTATTCGTCGACCAGGAAATAGCGCAGGCGGTTCTGCCACTTCAAACGCACGGCCTCGTCGCGGGCGAACAGTTCGGCCGGCAGGCGGATCAGGTCGTCAAAGTCCACCGCCTGGTACGCGTTCAGCGTGGCCACGTAGTTGCGATAGACCATCGCGGCCTGGTGCTCGTCGGCATTGGCGGCCTGCGCGAGCGCGGTCTCGGGATCGACCATGCCGTTCTTCCACAGCGAAATGGTGCTTTGCACGCTGCGGATCAGCTTCTTGTCGGTGGTCCCCAGTTGCTCCTGGACGAGCCCGAAGCAGTCGTCCGAATCCATGATCGAGAATTGCGGCTTCAACCCCACATGCTCGGCTTCCATGCGCAAGATTTGCACGCCCAGCGAGTGAAACGTACAAACCGTCAGCTGCTTGAGTGGAATGCGCTTCCCTTCGCGCGTTGTCTTGCCTTCCATCAGCTTGCCAATGCGCTCCTGCATCTCTTTCGCCGCCTTGTTCGTAAAGGTGACGGCGGCAATGTGACGCGGCTCGAACCCCTTGTCCTCGATCAAGTGGGCGATTTTCTGCGTGATCACGCGCGTCTTGCCCGACCCGGCGCCGGCCAGCACGAGGCAGGGGCCGTCCAGGTAGCGGACCGCTTCGGATTGCGCGGCATTGAGTCCGTGAGTCATGAGGCTGGGGAATGTGGCAGGCGGGATGGCTCATGGCGCACCTGCGGGGCGGCGCGCCGAAGGCGTCGATGTTAACACGCGTGCAGGCAGGCAAGGCCCTGTCGGGCGCCGTCCGACAAGAGGCGTTTCAGGCTGGTAACAATCGTAAAGCGGCGGATCCCGGGGCATGGAGCTTGCCTCTTATCGGACAGGACCGCACGGGTCTTGCGCGCAGCGCGACCGGTTCGGGACACATCAACAAATCGGAAACGATGATCTCGATGACAACAAAGGAGCCAATCATGAAGACGCTTCGCACTCTTTCGAAAGTTGCCCTGATCGGCGTGACGCTGGTGGGCTTTGCCGGCTGTGCGGACATGACCCCGAAGCAGCGGAATACCGCCATTGGTGCGGGCGCCGGTGCGCTGGGCGGTGCCGTGCTGACCGACGGTAGCGCGCTGGGCACGCTGGGCGGCGCTGCCGTGGGCGGCGTGGTCGGCAACGTGGTGACGAAGGACCGTCGCTAACCGGCCCGCCGTGGATTCCAATCCCGGGGGCGGGGCCGCCGGCCGGCGTCAGGCGTACGTTTGACAAAGGCTGACCGGTCCCGTACATTCTCGCGCATCCGGCCGGGAGAGCGCGCATCGATTGCGCCGCCGAAGGGGAACCACCCACAAACTCTCAGGCACCATGGACCGACCGGATCGGCATGCAACATGCACACGATGCATGCCGCACTCTGGAGAGCGACATCCGCCGCTGCCTTCGCGCAGGGTGAGCATGTCCACCGAAGGGGCGCACGAAGTCCAGGCTTCGTAATCTCTCAGGTATCGAGGACAGAGGGGTCATCCGCCGCAGCGGATTGGATGCACATTGGTGCGCCCGATCGTTGCGGCGGATGACCCTTTTTTCGTTTTCGAACCGCCCCCGAGGATTTCCATGACGCTCCAGGCCACGCCCCTCAACGCTATCCACCGCGCCCTCGGCGCCCGCATGGTCGACTTTGGCGGCTGGGACATGCCGGTCAACTACGGTTCGCAGATCGAGGAACACAATGCCGTGCGTGCCGATGCCGGCATGTTCGACGTGTCGCACATGTGCGTGGTCGACCTGCATGGCGCCAGCACGCGCGCCTTCCTGCACGGCCTGTTGGCCAACAACGTCGACAAGCTGCAGACGCCGGGCAAGGCGCTGTATTCATGCATGCTCGACGAGAAAGGCGGCGTCATCGACGACCTGATCGTCTACTTCTTTGCCGAGGACCACTTCCGCCTGGTGGTGAACGCCAGCACGGCCCTTGGCGACATCGAATGGATCCAGTCGCGCAATGCAGCCACCGGCAGCGGCGTGACGATCACGCCGCGCCGTGGCGACGTGGCACCGGCCGGCACCGGCAAGCTGGCCATCGTGGCCGTGCAGGGGCCCAACGCCCGCGCCAAGGTCTACCAGGCCTTCCCCTCCACCCAGCCGGCCGACGCCCTGAAGCCATTCAACGCGCTGGTCGTGCAAGACCCCGAGATGGGCGAACTGATGGTCGCCCGCACCGGTTACACCGGCGAAGACGGCTTCGAGCTGGTGGTGCCGGCCGAGAACGTCGCCGGCATCTGGGAAAAGCTGATTGCCGCGGGCGTTCGCCCGGCGGGCCTGGGCGCGCGCGACACCCTGCGCCTGGAGGCCGGCATGAACCTGTACGGCCAGGACATGGATATCAATACGTCGCCGCTGGACGCGGGCCTGGCCTGGACGGTCGACCTGCAGAGCGAACGGGACTTCATCGGCAAGCAGGCCCTGATGGCCGGCGGCCAGAAGCAGACGTTCGCGGGCCTGATCCTGCGCGACAAGGGCGGCGTGCTGCGTGCGCACCAGAAGGTCATCACGGCTGCCGGCGCCGGCGAAATCACCAGCGGTACGTTCAGCCCGAGCCTGCAGCTGTCGATCGCTTTCGCCCGCCTGCCAAAGGACGTGGCGCCGGGCACCGACGTCCAGGTCGAGATTCGTGACCGCAAACTGACCGCGACTGTGGTTAAACTGCCGTTTGTGCGTAATGGCAAGGCACTCGTGAGCTGAGGCATCGCCCGGCTTCACATCAAACGGTCGCCCTTCCGCCCGTCCGCTCGAGCCCAACCTGCTGCGGACCGGGTGAATGAAACAAGAAACGAACTGTATCCCGGAGAACCTCATGAACTTCCCCGCTGACCTGAAGTACACCGAGTCGCACGAGTGGGTGCGCGTCGAAGCCGACGGCACGCTGACCATCGGCATTACCGACCACGCCCAGGACGCCCTGGGCGACATCGTCTTCCTGGAACTGCCCGAAGTGGGCAAGTCGGTGGGTGCCGGCGACGCCCTGGCCGTGGTGGAGTCCGTGAAGGCAGCTTCCGACATCTACGCCCCGGTGGCTGGCGAAGTGATCGCCGTCAACGACGCCGCCTCGGCATCGCCGGAATCGGTCAACGCCAACGCCTTCGACGCCTGGCTGTTCAAACTGAAGCCGGCCAATGCCGACGACGTGAACGGCCTGATGAACGTCGACGCCTACAAGGCCAGCGTCGGCGCCTGATCGCGCTGACTGTTTGATGCCGCGCGCGGCGGCCAGGCCGACCACCTGCCCGCCGCCCGCTCCCCCGAGATTCCTTGCCATGAACGCCCCGCTTCCCATGAATGCCGCCGCCCAAGGTACACGGCCCACGCTGGCCGAACTGGAGGCGCGCGACGCCTTCGCAGCCCGCCACATCGGCCCCGACAGCGCCGAACAGCAACACATGCTCAAGGTGCTTGGCTTCGACAGCCGCGCCGCGCTGATCGACGCCGTGGTGCCCGCCGCCATCCGCCGCCGCGACGGCATGTCGCTGGGCGAGTTCACCGCCCCGCTGACCGAGGAAGCCGCGCTGGCCCGCCTGCGCGGCCTGGCCGCCAAGAACCGCGTGCTGAAGAGCTTCATCGGGCAGGGCTACTACAACACGCTCACACCGGGCGTGGTGCTGCGCAACATCTTCGAAAACCCGGCCTGGTACACCGCCTACACCCCGTACCAGCCGGAAATCTCGCAGGGCCGCCTGGAGGCGATGCTGAACTTCCAGCAGATGATCACGGACCTGACGGGCCTGGACATCGCCAACGCATCGATGCTCGACGAAGGCACGGCCGCGGCCGAGGCCATGACGCTGCTGCAGCGCGTCCACAAGCATGCGTCGAACACGTTCTACGTGGCCGACGATGTGCTGCCGCAAACGCTGGAGGTGATACGCACCCGCGCGCTGCCGCTGGGCATCGAGGTGAAGGTCGGCCCCGCCACCGACGCCGCGCAATCCCACGCCTTCGGTGTGCTGCTGCAGTATCCGGGCGTGAATGGCGATGTGGCCGACTACCGCGCCATTGCCGACGCCGTGCATGCGGCCGGGGGCCGGGTGGTGGCTGCCGCCGACCTGCTGGCGCTGACGCTGATTGCCGCGCCGGGCGAATGGGGCGCCGACGTGGCCGTGGGCAACTCGCAGCGATTCGGCGTACCGCTCGGTTTTGGCGGTCCGCACGCGGGCTACATGGCCGTGAAGGATGAATTCAAGCGATCGATGCCGGGCCGCCTGGTCGGCGTCACGATCGACGCGCAGGGCAACAAGGCTTACCGCCTGGCGCTGCAGACGCGCGAGCAGCATATCCGCCGCGAGAAGGCCACCTCGAACATCTGCACCGCGCAAGTGCTGCTGGCCGTGATGGCGTCGATGTATGCGGTCTACCATGGCCCGCAGGGCCTGAAGCGCATCGCGCAACGCGTGCACCGCCTGACCGCCACGCTGGCCGCCGGCCTGAAGGCGCTTGCCCTGGCCCCGGTCAACGAGACGTTCTTCGACACGCTGACGCTGGAAACCGGCTTCAACACCGAGGCGTTCCACGCCACGGCAACGCAGCGCGGCATCAACCTGCGCCATGCCGGCGCGTCGCGCATCGGCATCTCGCTGGACGAAACCGCGTCGCGCGACGACGTGGTCACGCTGTGGGAGATCTTCGCGCACGGCAAGCCGGTGCCCGACTTCGACACGATCGAGGCATCGGTGGGCGACGGCTTCCCGGCCAACGTGGCGCGCCAGAGCGCCTACCTGACGCATCCGGTGTTCAACACGCACCATGCCGAACACGAGATGCTGCGCTACCTGCGCTCGCTGGCCGACAAAGACCTGGCGCTGGACCGCACCATGATTCCGCTGGGCTCCTGCACGATGAAGCTCAACGCCACCAGCGAGATGATTCCGGTGACGTGGCCCGAGTTCAGCAACATCCACCCGTTTGCTCCGCTGGACCAGACGGTCGGCTATCGCGAGATGATCGACCAGCTGGAGACCATGCTCTGCGCCGCCACCGGCTACGCCGCCGTGAGCCTGCAGCCCAACGCCGGCTCGCAGGGCGAATACGCCGGCCTGCTGATCATCCACGCGTACCACGCCAGCCGTGGCGAGAGCCATCGCGACATCTGCCTGATCCCGTCGTCGGCCCACGGCACCAACCCCGCGTCGGCGCAGATGGCCGGCATGAAGGTCGTGGTGGTGGCCTGCGACGACAACGGCAACGTCGACCTCGACGATCTGGCGAAGAAGGCCGAGCAGCACAGCAGGAACCTGGCGGCGATCATGATCACGTACCCGTCCACGCACGGCGTGTTCGAGCAGGGCGTGCAGCAGATCTGCGACATCGTGCACAAGCACGGCGGCCAGGTCTATGTCGACGGCGCCAACATGAACGCGATGGTCGGCGTCGCCGCGCCGGGCCAGTTCGGCGGCGACGTGTCGCACCTGAACCTGCACAAGACGTTCTGCATTCCGCACGGCGGCGGCGGCCCGGGCGTCGGTCCGGTAGCCGTGGGTGCGCACTTGGCTGACTTCCTGCCCAACCAGGACAGCGTCGGCTATCGTCGCGACGACAACGGTATCGGCGGCATCTCGGCGGCGCCGTTCGGCTCGGCCAGCATCCTGCCGATCTCGTGGATGTATATCGCGATGATGGGCTCGGCCGGCCTGACCGCCGCCACCGAGAACGCGATCCTGACCGCCAACTACGTGGCACGCCGGCTGTCGCCGCACTTCCCGGTGCTGTACACGGGCCAGCACGGCCTGGTGGCGCACGAGTGCATCCTCGACCTGCGCCCGCTGCAGAAGACCACGGGCATCACCAACGAGGACGTGGCCAAGCGCCTGATGGACTACGGCTTCCACGCCCCGACCATGAGCTTCCCGGTGCCGGGTACGCTGATGATCGAGCCGACCGAGAGCGAATCGCTGCACGAGCTGGACCGCTTCATCGACGCCATGATCGCCATCCGTGGCGAGATCGCGCGCGTGGAAGACGGCAGCTTCGACCGCGAGGACAACCCGCTGAAACACGCGCCGCACACCGCGGCCGTGGTGGTCGGCAACGAGTGGACGCGCAAGTACACGCGCGAGGAAGCGGCCTACCCGCTGGCATCGCTGCGCACGCAGAAGTACTGGCCGCCGGTTGGCCGTGCCGACAACGTGTACGGCGACCGCAACCTGTTCTGCTCGTGCGTGCCGATGAGCGAGTACGCCGACGAGTGAGTGCCGGGCCGTCAGGCGGCGTCCGATACACGCGGATGCCGCCGACGGACTATGCTCAGGGGAGCGGGCGCCGGTGTCCGGCGCCGCCCTTGAGCGGAGGCCTCATTCATGTGGAATCTCAGCGCGCCCTGGTGGGAATTCGTCCTGCGCGGACTGATCGTCTATGGCGCAATCCTGGTGCTGATGCGCGTTTCGGGCCGGCGGCAGATCGGCCAGCTCACGCCGTTCGACCTGGTGCTGCTGCTGATCATCTCGAATGCGGTCCAGAACGCGATGAACGCGGGCGACAACTCGGTGCTGGCCGGGCTGATCCTTGCGGGCACGTTGTTCGGGGCCGATGCGCTGCTCGGGTATGTCACGTGGCGTAGCCGGCCGCTGGAAATGCTGGTCGACGGGCGACCGCAGATCGTGATTCACCAGGGCGAGATCTACGAGGAAGTCATGCGCCGCGAACGCATCAGTACGCACGAACTGCACAAGGTGTTGCGCCGCAATGGCTGCGCCCGCGTGGAAGACGTGCATTTCGCGATTCTTGAAACCGACGGCTCCATCAGCGTGAAGATGAAGGAGCCGCCCCCGGACGCTTCCGGACCCGCCGTACCCGGCGCACTATGGCGTCATCCGGCTCATTCCGACCAGGACAAGCCGGCCTAGCGGCCTTCCGGCCAACGGTCCCACGGACCGCGCCGGCAACCAATCTGGAGTTCAGCCGTGGCAGTCAGCGTCTTCGATCTGTTCAAGGTGGGCATCGGCCCGTCGAGCTCCCACACAGTGGGCCCGATGCGGGCGGCCCTGATGTTTGCGCATGGCCTGGAACGCGACGGCCTCCTGCCTCGGGTGGCCAGCGTGCGCGCGGAGCTTTACGGATCGCTCGGCGCCACGGGCAAGGGGCACGGCACCGACAAGGGCGTGATCCTTGGGTTGATGGGGGAATCGCCCGATACGGTCGATCCCGAAGCGATCGACGGCAAGCTGGCGGCGCTGCGCGCCAGCAAGCAGCTGTCGCTGCTGGGCCAGCACACCGTGCCGTTCCTGGAACGCGAGCACATCGTCTTCTATCGGCGCGAAGCCATGGCCGAGCATCCCAATGGCATGAAATTCCACGCCTATGATGCCGATGGCGCGTCGCTGCGCGAGGCCCGCTACCTGTCGGTGGGCGGCGGCTTCGTCGTCACCGCCGGCGCGCCCAATACGCAGGTGCTGGCCGCCGCCAAGCAGTTGCCGCATCCGTTCCGCACGGGTCGGGCGATGCTCGACATGGCCCATGCCAGCGGCAAGTCGATTGCTCGGCTCATGCTCGAGAACGAGCTGACATGGCGTCCGGAGAACGAGGTCACGGACGGTCTGCTGCATATCTGGGATGTCATGCAGCAGTGCGTGGCGCGCGGTTGCCGCACGGACGGCGAACTGCCCGGCCCGTTCAAGGTCAAGCGCCGGGCGCCGGAACTCCACCGCCATCTGACGTTGCGTGCCGAGCGCACGCTGTCCGACCCGCTGTCGGTCATGGACTGGGTCAATCTCTACGCCATCGCCGTCAACGAGGAGAACGCCGCCGGCGGCCGCGTGGTCACGGCGCCAACCAACGGCGCGGCCGGCATCATCCCTGCCGTGCTGCACTACTACGACCGCTTCGTGCCCGGCGCCAACGCCCAGGGCGTGGTCGACTTCCTGCTGACAGCCGGGGCCATCGGTTTGCTCTACAAGCTCAACGCGTCGATCTCGGGCGCGGAGGTGGGCTGCCAGGGCGAAGTTGGCGTGGCCTGTTCGATGGCAGCCGGGGCGCTGGCTGCCGTGCTGGGCGGCACGCCCGAACAGGTGGAGAACGCGGCAGAGATCGGCATGGAACACAACCTGGGCCTGACCTGCGATCCGGTCGGTGGCCTGGTGCAGATACCTTGCATCGAGCGCAACGCCATGGCGTCGGTCAAGGCCGTCAACGCGGCCCGCATGGCCTTGCGCGGGGACGGCACGCACTATGTGTCGCTGGACTCGGTCATCAAGACCATGCGCGAAACCGGTGCCGACATGAAGACCAAGTACAAGGAAACCGCGCGCGGCGGCCTGGCCGTGAATATCGTCGAGTGCTGACGCACACGGCTTCCGTTGGCCGGCGCCGGCCGGCGACGTATCATGGAAGCACTTCCGGTTTGCCACAACAATACCGCCATGCAGACCTTTCACCAGTTGTTCGACGAGGCTTCGTCCACGTTCACTTACCTCCTGATCGACGCCGACACGCGCGAGGCCGTGCTGATCGACCCCGTCGACCGTCAGTACGCGCGCGATCTTGCGCTGCTAGAGCAGACCGGCGCCAAACTGGCCTGGGTAGTGGAGACCCACGCGCACGCCGATCACATCACGTCAGCCGGCCGCCTTGCCCAGTTGACGGGCGCCAGCACCGCCGCGCCCTCAGGCTGCGACATCAAGCCCGCGCTGAAGCAACTGATCGATGGGGATACGATCCCGTTCGGTCGCCAGGTGCTGCGCGCGATCCACACCCCCGGCCATACCGCCGGCAGCATGAGCTACCTGTGGGAAGAGTCGTCGCCTGAAGGCACGACGCGGCGCATCTTCACCGGCGACGCGTTGCTGATCGACGGCTGCGGGCGTACCGATTTCCAGTCGGGCGACGCCGGCACACTGTTCGACAGCCTGACGCAGAAGCTTTTCCGCCTGCCTGACGATACGCGCGTCTATCCCGCCCACGACTACAAGGGCCGGACCGAATCCACGATCGGCCACGAGCGCGCCACCAACAGCCGGATAGCCGGCCGCACGCGCGACGAGTTCATCGTGATGATGCGCAACCTGAACCTGCCGAGGCCCAAGCTGATCGACGTCGCCGTCCCGGCCAACCAGCAGCTCGGGCTGGCCAGCGGCCGCGACGGGGAAAGCGTGCCGCACGGCATCCAGGGCGGTTTTCGGGGTTGAGGGCGAGGGGCTTTCTGCGGGCTGGCCCCAGGATAGGCCCGGCCTCAGCCTGGGCCCGGGTAGTGCGTCAGGACTCCCACAATTCGCAGGTACGACGCACCGTGTCACGCAGGCTGTGCGCCTCGTCGTTTACCGTGCGCACCAGGCGTGCATCATTGTCGCGTGCCGCCGCCTGCGCCCGGATATTGGCCAGCGCCTGGAGCGACCCCAGCGCTTCGGCGTGGGGCTCCAGCGCGTCGCAGATCGACAGGATATGGTCCGCGATCGGCATCCGGGTGAGTTCGTTCGGATGCACGTATTCGCCTTCCAGCCCGAAGCGGCAAGCCTGGAAGCGATTGAACGTGTACACCAGGTAGTCGTCTTCCTGCGGCATGAACGGCCGCGACAACAGCAGGTAGCGCGCCAGCGCCTGGATATAGGCGGCGATGTCGCAGGCCCGCTGCACGGTCAGCGGAGTGTCCATCACGCGCACCTCGATCGTGCCGAACTCCGGCTTGGGACGGATATCCCAATAGAAGTCCTTCATGCTCTCGATCACGCCGGTGGCGCGCATCTTGTTGAAATACGCCTCGAAGCCGTCCCACGTCAGCACATGCGGGGCACGGCCGCTCATCGGGAACGCCGCTACCGAATTCAGGCGCGCCGATGCAAAGCCCGTATCCACGCCCTGCACGTAGGGCGATGAAGCGGCCAACGCGATAAAGTGCGGCACGTATCGCCCGATGGCATGGAGCAGGAACAGCGACTCATCGGGGGTCGGACACCCGATGTGCACGTGCTGGCCAAACACAGTGAACTGCTTGGCCAGATAGCCATAGAGTTCGGAAATGTACTGGTAACGCGGCGAATTCGAGATCGTGCGCTCCGACCAGACCTGAAACGGATGCGTGCCGCCGCCGCAGATGCCAAGGTTCAGCCCGCGCGACGCATTGACCATCAGGTCGCGCATCACGGTCAGTTCCTCCAGCGCCTGGGCATAGTCATGGCAGATGCCGGTGCTGATCTCGATCATCGACGGGCTGATTTCCGGCTTGATGTCGCCGGCGTGCTGCGCGCCTTTGAGTGCGCGCAGCAGATCCGGGGCGAACGGCGCCAGGTCATAGTCGTGCCGGTTGACGAGCTGAAGTTCCAGCTCGACGCCGAAGGTCAGCGCCTCGGAATGCTTGAACGGTTCGAGCGACATCAGCGCCCTCCTCCATGGTCACGCGTCTCGCCGGCGAAGCGCAGCGCCCATGCCGCGATGATCGGCGCAAGCAGCTGCTCGATCGCGAGCGCGCACAGGATGATCGATGCGAGCGGCGCCCCTGTGCCCGGGTACAGGCGGGCCACGTCGCTCATCAAAAGATAAGCCAGCCCGGACATCGGCGCCAGCGCGAGCCCGAGCGCCGCGCACTGGCGCAGGCTCAGGCCCGAAAACGAACCCAGCGATACCACGCCGGCCAGCTTGGCTACGTGACGGAAGAACACCAGCGCCACCGCCAGCGACCCGCCCACCACCCAGTCCCTCGCGGTCAGCGGCAGGCCCAGCGACACCACCATCACGATGATCAGCAGGCTGCCCGCGCTGCCAAAGTGCGTGGGCCACACGTGCGGCTGGCGATCCTGGTGCTTGAACACCACGCCGGCCAGCATCAGCGTCAGCGGCATCGACAGCTTCAGCACCCGCGTCAGCGCCAGCGTGAACAGCACCAGCCCCACCAGTACCAGAAAGCTGTAGTGATCGTCGGCCGACATGCGCGCGTAGATCGCATGCCCGAACTTGCCGACCACCCACGCGAGCAGGCACGAGCCCACCAGCAGGTACAGCGGATGCAGCAGTGCCGCCCCCAGGTTGCCGTATTCGGAATGGAGCCAACCGGTGGCCACTTGCACGATGGCCGCGGCGTAGATCGAATTGAGTGCCGACATCGCCATCAGGCGTTCGGTAACCTGGCCGTCCGCGCGCAGCTCGTTCTTGAGCTGCAGCACGATGGTGGGCGAAGTGCTGACCGCGATACCACCGGCCAGGATGGCCACCCCCGGCGAGGCCCCCATCCACTGCAGCACCGTGGACACCAGCCCCCAGGTCAGCAGGCTTTCCGCGGCGCTGGTGATCAGCAGCCAGGGATTGGCGCGCAGCCAGGACAGCGACAGCCGGTGGCCCAGCTCGAACAGCGCCAGCGCCAGCGCCATGTCGATCAGCACCCGGGTCTGCGCAATCATGTTGTCGTCGACAATGCTGCGCCCGAGCATGCCGGCGAACAGCCCTACCACCGCGTAGCCGACGATACGCGGACAGCCCAGCCAGCGGCGGCAGACTTCACCGGCCAGGCCCGCGCCAACCAGCGCAAGGCCCACCCAGAACAGTCCGCCCGGCGCCAGTGGCAGCGAGGGAAAAAGTTGGCTCAATCCGTTCATGCGCGACATGGTAACGGAAGGACACGTCGGGAAATGTAAGTGCTTGTCCGACACTTTCCCGAACGCGCGGCCAACTTTCGCGTTCTGCAATGAAAAAGCGCTATCGTCTTTGATAGCGCTTTTGTAGGACTTGCAAAATCAGAATCGTCTCTGGTGCGGTGGGTCACATTGTCCGGCCGGACACTCAGACGCCCCAGAGCTTCCATTTCGGCCGTGTGGCCTTCAGTGCCGTTTCCACCTTGGCGAACAGGCCACGGGTAGCGCCCTTTTCGGCATCGAGACCGCGCGCGCGCTCGAACCATCCCAACGCTGTTTCGCGCTGTCCCATGCCGAGGGCGGCCTGAACTGCGGCCAGCCAGGTCTGTGCGTCCCAGTCGTCGCGCGCCGCGAAGGCGATCTGGAAGTCGGTCAGCGCCTCGGGGTGACGCTCCAGGTCCACCAGCAGCCTGGCTCGCTGCACGCGAGCCGGCGCCTGCTGTCGCGCGTCGCCCTCGCCGAGTTGCACCGCCTGTTCGAGCAGCGGCATGGCGCGCTCGTTGTCACCGAGGTCGCGCCAGATCTGGCCGAAACGGCCCGACACCCAGGCATCCTCGATCAGCAGGGAGCGACGTTGCAGGGCTTCCAGCTCGGCGACGGCATCCGCCTTGTCGTGCTCGTCCATCGACGCCATGCCCGTCTGCAGCAGCGCGCCGTAATGGGCACGCGCGTGGGCCATCGCGTGGGCGCCCTCGGTGCGGGCTTCCACGGGCAATGCATCAAGCCGGGCATCCATATGCGCCAGCGCGGCGCTGGCAGATTCGGTGGCTTCGCGCCCGCCGATCGCCGCCCAGGCCGCCACCAGACGGCTGAAGGCCCAGCTCACGCCAGCCGGATTGCGCTCCACCGGATAGCGGTTCAGCACTTCGCCGGCCATGTCGACGACCTGCTGGTGCTGGCCCGCCGACGCATAGGCGTCGAGCAGGTCGATCCAGTGGTCAATGAAATCGCTGGCCGCCATGCCCTTGCGGTGCAACGCGACCTTCTCGTCCAGGTGCGCCGCACCGGCCGGCAGCGTACGTCCCAGCAGGCGGCACAGCAGCGAATAGAGATGGGGATCGGCATTGCCGCCGTGGCCCTGGGCATCGCCCTCGCCAGTCTCGAAATACGCCTCGAAGCACGAGAGACCCTTGCGGCACATAGCCTCCAGCGTCGGCTTGAGCGCCGCCTGCGAGGCGGGTACCTCATCCAGAAAACTGCCCAGCGCAGTCGCCGCATGGAAATACAGCGCGCCATCGTCGGCATCCGCCGTCACGGCGAAACCGGTCCACGCCGGTTGCGCCGGAGCGTTGGCGCCGGCGGTCACATTCGCCTGGTGACGCCACGTCAGGGCACGTACCTGCGCGAGCGGGTCGGGCCGCTGGCGCAGGTACGTCTCCAGATCGTCGAGCGCAGCGGCGGGTTCGGATCCCAGCCGCAGCGGCGCCCGCAGGCGCCGTGCCTCGGGGTGATCGGGCTGTTCGGCCAGCACGCGCTCGGCCTGGGCAGCGGCCAGCGCATCGCCTTGTGCAGGCGTCAGGTCGAGCAGTTCGGGGGAATCGAGCGCGATGCGCCCCAGGCAGATGCGCAGCAGCGGTTCGCCCAGCAGTTCGGCGGCATCGCTGCGTGCCACGTAATCCTGTACCAGCGGCAGGATGTCGCTGGCGCCCAGGTCGGGGGCACGGTACAGCAGGTCGTGCCAGTACCGCCCGGCCAGCGCGAAGTCGTTCAGCCGGAACGCGACAAAACCCGCATAGAAGTGCGCGGCCCATTCGCCGGTGGCCAGCCCATTGCGGCGCGCCGCCTCGTGCAGCCATGGCTGCGCCTCGGTGTCGCGGCCATCGCGCATCAGCAAGGTGCCATACATATGGACCAGCGCCCCGCGCGACGCCCAGCGGTGCATCGGCGCCAGCGACAGCTCGGGCAGGCGCGCCATGGCTTCGTCCAGCGCAGCCAGCGCGCCAGCCACGTCGCCACGGTCGGACTGGATCTGCGCCCGCAACGCGGCGTAATCCACTACCTCGGGGTGCGCCGCCCACAGCTGGTCGGCAACCTGCAACGCCTCGTCATGGCGCCCGGCATTGGCCAGCGCGATCGCGTGCTCGTAACGGACATCCTGCACGGTCCGCTCCTTCATCAGAATTCGGCAAAGGCGGAATTATGCGCCATTGCCGTGGCACGCTTGGGAGAGAACAGGGGCGGAAAGGGGTCTGATTTGGGTTGACGGGGGTGGGAAGTGGGTCTGCGGAGCGCGGGATCGTCGGAATGAGGGGCCGGAATGCTGCAGCGTGCGCCGTTGCACCAGCGAGCCCTCATCGACAGCAATCGTTCGGGCAGGCGGGAAGCAGGGACACCTCAACTCGCTTGCCATTGCTGACGTCGCCTGTTCGATATACGGCTGCCGATGTTTCCATCGGGATGCTGTTGAATCGAAGCTGGACAAGCAATCTTTCGACTTCCGAGGCCCTTCGGCGGGCAAGCGCGCGCGGGGCAGACTCGACTTCTTCCGCATAGCCGTCCAGGTAGATCGCCTGCTGATTCGGATAGTTTTTGCGTTGCTCCAGCTCCCAATCAGCTAATCTGCGAAATTCGGCCGCCGATATTTCGGCCGAGTCGAACGCAAAATAGATATCGACGTTCCGGCTTGGCACGCACGCAAACGCGATCTGGGTTGACAGCATGCCAACGAACCACGCCAAGTAACATTTACCGCTCATAGATGACATACCCGGTAATGCTGTCCGCGTTTTGCGTAGCCAAATGAGGGTGTGTTCTGGCAAATCCCAAGCACTCTCGCATCGAATGCTGCCAGTCGCGCGCTGAAAATGTGTCCTCGAAGTGCGTAAGTTCGTCGATCAATGTCGATGACCTGCATCAAATAGTATTGACGATTGGGACTCCAGCAGCGCTCGCCAAACAGGAGGCTGTAAGAGAAGTTGGCGGCCATGAGAAGGAATGGGATGAGTGGAAGGAAATACCACCGTTTCCGTTGAAGCCATTGGTAAAACAAGCGCTTAATTGTCATTCGTGGCTACCGAACAGTCGCGCGTTCAATAACAGCGCTGAGCAAGATCACCGCTTCCAGCAGCCGTTGGCAAGGGCAAAACGGCCCCGTCCACCCCCCCGACAATTACGGCATCATCATCCCAAAACGGGCCGCCTGCCGGGTGAAGACTCCCATCCCAGCGATGTATCAGATTGCCGTATTTGTCGAATATAAGGATCCATCCGGTCTCAAAATCGGGCTCCGAGATGACGGCCGACGTCAAAGTCTGCCTACGCACCAAAAAGTACTCGCCGTTCGGACTCCAGCAGTTGCCGCCAAGCGGAACGCCCTGCCGACTGTTGTAGGCGACAACGCTTGCGCCAAGCAGTAAAGCCCCCAACAGCCAGCTGCGCTTACGCCAGAGGGACATGATCAATATGCGGCTCGATCAAAACATCAGCCTCAACCCTATCTTCCGGCCCCATCACCCAAGCCGGCTTCGTTGCAAACCATCTGCGCATCAATGCGGCAGACACCCGCCAGCCCATCTTGTCCATGGCGCCGGGTATCTCGTCGAGATACATCTGGTCAACCTTCACAACCGCGCCTTGACGGTTGTCTTTCGGGCTGAGATTGGACGTAGCGATGCTCATGATCGAATCCCCATTTCCGTCTGCGCGATCCATGAGAGGGTGATTGGCTCGCGCCGTATAGAAGATCACCATGCCGCCGCCCCCATGACGAAATGCCATCGCCCTCGACAGCATTGCGCAGCAGGCTAGCGACGCCCCTACCCGGAGCACAATCGCCGTACCCTTGAAATGGGTTGCGCCCCGCCCCAAAACAAAAAACGCCACCACGGGCCAGGCCCGGGTGGCGTCAGTGCTACTGGTTCAGAACACCCCGTCCGTAGGAAAGCCGTCCGGTGTGCTGAGGTACTACAGGAAATGCATCAAAACTGTGGCAATCGGGGCGATTACTTGCCGCCGACCGTTTCCAGCACGGTCCACTTGCCGCCTTCGACCTTGTAGACGGTGATACCGCCGTCCTTCAGGTCGCCGCGTGCGTCGTAGGCCAGGGTCTTGGTCGTCACGCCCTGCATGTTCGTGGCGGCCAGCACCGGCAGGTAGCGCGCCGGATCGGCCGAGCCGGCCTTGATCATGGCGGTCATCATCGCGGTGGCGCCGTCATAGGCGTACGGCGAGTACGTCTGGACCTTCGAGCCAAAGCGCTTCTCGTACTTCTTTTCGTAGGCGGCGCCACCGGGCATCTGTTCCAGCGGCAGGCCGGCCAGCGACACCACGGTGCCTTCGGCTGCCGGGCCGGCCAGCTTCAGGAAGTTGTCGGTCTTGGACATCTCGCCCGACACGATCGGGGCCTTCATGCCCAGTTCCTTGACCTGCTTGGCCATCGGGGCCGACTGGGTCTCGGCGCCGCCATAGAAGATCACGTCCGGGTTGCTGCGCTTGATGTTGGTCAGCACGGCCTTGAAGTCCACGGCCTTGTCGTTCGTGAATTCGCGGCGGACGATCTTGCCGCCGGCGGCCTTGGCGGCCTTCTCGAACTCGTCGGCCAGGCCCTGGCCGTAGGCGGTGCGGTCGTCGACGATGGCGATGTTCTTCGCGCCCAGCTTCTTCACCACGAAGGCGCCGATCACCGACCCCTGCTGGGTGTCGGACGTCATCATGCGGAACGTGGTCTTGAAGCCCTGCTTGGTGTATTCAGGCGCCGTGGCCATGGCGATCTGCGGAATGCCGGCGCGGTTGTAGACCATCGACGCCGGGATGCTGGTGCCCGAGTTGAAGTGCCCGAGCATGCCCTGGATGCCGGCGTCCACCAGCTTCTGCGCCACCACCGAACCGGTCTTCGGGTCGGCCTGGTCGTCTTCGGAGATCAGGACGAACTTGACATCCTTGCCGCCGATCTTCGGCTTGGTGGCGTTCATGTCGTCGATGGCCAGGACGATGCCGTTCTGCATGTCCTTGCCGTACTGTGCCTGGCCGCCGGTCAGCGGGCCGGCGTAGCCCAGCTTGATTTCCTGCGCCTGGGCGAATGCGGCCGAGGCGGCGGTCAGGCCTGCAACGGCCATGGCAACGGTCATGGCCGTCTTGCGGAATGTCGAGCTCATCAGTTCTCCTTGGGTCCCATAGGGTGCCATATGGTGCCGGTGTCGGCATATTTGCGGATCGGCGTTGGCGGCACCGTTCCGTTCCTGGGTTGCGCGGCAGGGTCGGGATCGCCGGCCCCCGCCACACGCTTTGCTGACAATCCGCCAGGCCCCTGGCCTCAGCCGATCGTCATCAGACTTGCATTGCCGCCCGCCGCCGCCGTATTGACGGACAGCGAACGCTCGATCAACAAACGCTCCAGCGCGATATTCGGTTCACCCTGAGCCAGGCCCTGCACGCTGACGATCGGGCCGGGGCGCGTGGCCACCTGCTCGCAGACCGTACGCAGCTGGTCGGAATCGCCGTGGTGCAGCACCGCGTCGAAGGCGATATCGGTACCCTGCCAGTCGGAAACCACGCGGACGCGCGATTGTACTGCGGCAGGCAGGCGCGCCAACAGGGTCTTTGCGACGGGTGTGTCAGTCCACAACGCTTCGGAGCCCACGGCCAGCACGGCCGCCAGTTGCAGCGCCAGATCCGATTCCTGCTGGGCCAGGCACAGCACCCGTTCGCGCGGCAGCAGCGAGTACGTATTACGCTCGCCCGTGGGGCCCGGCAGCGTCACCGACAGGCCCGAGGCCGAAGCTGCGGCGAAGCGCCCGCAGGCGTCCGCCACGTCAGGCAGGCTGGTCTTTGCCCAGGCCTGCAGGGCGGCCAGTGCGGTGTTTTCCGGCGCGGCCGGCGTGGCGCCGCCCATGTCGGACGTGCGCACGCCACGTACCACCGCATCCTGCGGGCACACCGACAGCAGGCGATGCAGGTACAGCGGGCCGCCGGCCTTCGGCCCGGTGCCCGACAGGCCTTCGCCGCCAAACGGCTGCACGCCCACCACGGCGCCCACGATATTGCGGTTCACATACAGGTTGCCCACGTGTGCGCGGTCAACGATATGCGCGATGGTTTCGTCGATCCGCGTATGGATGCCCAGCGTCAGGCCGTAGCCGGTGTCATTGATCTGGCCGATCATCGTGTCCAGCGCGGCGCGCGGGTAGCGCACTACGTGCAGCACCGGGCCGAACACCTCGCGCTCGAGTTCCCCGATCGAATCGAGTTCGATCAGCGTCGGCGGCACGAACGTGCCGTTGCGGCAGGCGGCCGGATCGGCGTCGGCCTGGTGCACGCGGCGGCCCCTGGCCCGCATGGCCTCGATATGGCGCACGATGTTGTCGCGCGCCTCGTCGTCGATCACCGGGCCGACGTCGGTGGACAGGCGATCCGGGTTGCCCAGCGTCAGTTCGCCCATCGCGCCCTTGAGCATTTCCAGGATGCGGTCGGCCACGTCTTCCTGCAGGCACAGCACACGCAGCGCCGAGCAACGCTGGCCGGCGGAATCGAACGCCGAGTTCACGACGTCGCCCACCACCTGCTCGGCCAGCGCCGACGAATCGACGATCATCGCGTTCTGGCCGCCGGTTTCGGCGATCAGCGGGATCGGACGGCCCGCGGCGTCCAGGCGGCCCGCCACGTTACGCTGCAGCAGCCGCGCCACTTCGGTGGAGCCGGTGAACATCACGCCCTTCACGCGCGCATCGCCAACCAGCGCGGCGCCCACCGTTTCGCCACGGCCCGGCAGCAGTTGCACGGCGCCGGCCGGCACGCCGGCATCGCGCAGCAGGCGCACGGCGGCGGCGGCGATCAGCGGCGTCTGTTCCGCCGGCTTGGCCAGCACCGGGTTGCCGGCGGCCAGGGCGGCGGCCACCTGGCCGGTGAAGATCGCCAGCGGGAAGTTCCACGGGCTGATGCAGACCACCGGGCCCAGCGGACGATGTGTGTCGTTCGAGAACGTCTCGCGCACCTGCACGGCGTAGTAGCGCAGGAAGTCCACGGCTTCGCGCACTTCGGCGATGGCGTTCGAGAACGTCTTGCCGGCCTCGCGCATGATGATGCCCATCAGCGACTGCATCTGGGCTTCCATCAGGTCGGCGGCGCGTTCCAGCGCGGCGGCACGCACTTCCGGCGGCGTGGCCTGCCAGATCGGCGCCACGTTCACGGCGGCCGTCAACGCGGCTTCGATCTCGGCCGGCGTGGCTTCGCTGACGTGGCCCACCACGTCGCGGTGATCGGCGGGGTTCAGCACCGGTTCGGACTTGGCGTCGCCACGATCCACCTCGGCGCCCAGCAGCGGGTCGGCGCGCAGCACCTCGCTGGTACCGGCCAGCAGTGCCGATGACAGCGACGCCAGGCGATGCTCGTTCGACAGGTCGATACCGGCCGAATTGGCACGCGCCTTGCCGTACAGCGCGCGCGGCTGCGGGATGCGCGGGTGCGGCAGGCCCAGCGTGCCTTCGGTCTTGTGCATCTGCTCGACCACGGCCACCGGGTCGGCCACCAGTTCGTCGAGCGGAATCGAGTCATCGGCGATACGGTTCACGAACGACGTGTTCGCGCCGTTTTCCAGCAGGCGGCGTACCAGGTACGCCAGCAGGGTCTCGTGCGTACCCACGGGGGCGTAGATCCGGCACGGGCGGCCGAACTTGCCGTCGGCCTTGGCGCCCACCACCTGGTCGTACAGTGGCTCGCCCATGCCGTGCAGGCACTGGAACTCATACTGGCCCGGATAGTAGTTCTGGCCGGCGATCTGGTAGATGGCGGACAGCGTGTGCGCGTTGTGCGTGGCGAACTGCGGATAGATCGCGTCCGGCACCGACAGCAGCTTGCGCGCGCAGGCCACGTACGACACATCGGTATAGACCTTGCGCGTGTAGACCGGATAGCCCTCCAGGCCGTCCACCTGGCCGCGCTTGATTTCGCTGTCCCAGTAGGCGCCCTTGACCAGACGGATCATCAGGCGATGGCGGCTGCGGCGCGCCAGGTCGATCAGGTAGTCGATCACGAACGGGCAACGCTTCTGGTAGCCCTGCACCACGAAGCCGATACCGTTCCAGCCGGCCAGCTCGGGCTCGAAGCACAGGCGTTCCAGCAGGTCGAGCGAGATTTCCAGCCGGTCGGCTTCCTCGGCGTCGATGTTGATGCCGATGTCGTACTGGCGGGCCAGCATCGTCAGGCTCTTCAGGCGGCCATAGAGTTCGGTGATCACGCGCTCGTGCTGGGCGCGGCTGTAGCGCGGGTGCAGCGCCGACAGCTTGATCGAGATGCCCGGGCCTTCATAGATGCCCCGGCCGCGCGACGCCTGGCCGATGGCGTGGATAGCCTGCTCGTACGATGCCAGATACCGCTGGGCGTCGGCCTCGGTCATGGCCGCTTCGCCAAGCATGTCGTACGAATAGCGGAAGCCCTCGGCCTCGTACTTGCGCGCGTTGGCCAGCGCCTCGGAGATGGTTTCGCCGGTGACGAACTGTTCGCCCATCAGGCGCATGGCCATGTCCACGCCCTTGCGGATCAGCGGCTCGCCGCCCTTGCCGATGATGCGCGTCAGCGCCTTCGACAGGCCTGCTTCGGTATGGGTGGCCACCAGCCGGCCGGTCAGCAGCAGGCCCCAGGTGGCGGCGTTGACGAACAGCGACGGGCTCTGGCCCAGGTGCGACTGCCAGTTCGCGCCGCTGATCTTGTCGCGGATCAGCGCATCGCGCGTGGCCTTGTCGGGGATGCGCAGCAGGGCTTCGGCCAGGCACATCAGCGCCACGCCTTCCTGCGACGACAGCGAGAATTCCTGGATCAGCCCCTGCACGAGGCCTTCGCGGCCGGTGCCAACCTTCTGCTCCCGCAGCTTCTGCGCCAGTGCCTTGGCCATCTTGATGGCGGCGTCAGCCTGCGCTTGGGGCAGGCGGGCCTGCTCCAGCAGCACCGGCACGCATTCGGTTTCGGGCCGGCGATAGGCCGACGTGATGGCGGCGCGCAGCACCGACTGCGGCTGGATGCTCTGGGCAAATTCAAGGAACGGCTGCGGCATGGCGTCGCCGTGCGCGGCATCGCCAGCGTCGGCAGCCTCCCCGTCGCCCAGCGCGGTCGAACCGGCCTCGTGCGGCAGATGGCCGCGCTCCACCTGTTCCAGATACGTGAAGATCGCCTGCTTGATCAGCCAGTGCGGCGTGCGGTCGATCGATTGGGCAACACGTTTGAGGCGTTCGCGCGAAGCATCGTCAAGCTTGACGCCAAGGGTGGTGGTGGCCATGCGGGGAGTTCTCCAGCGGATCTTGGTAAGACGGTGGGCAGTCCTGGCGACACGCGCAAGCGTACCGGGCCAGACTACGGGGCTGGCGCGATCTTACTCTCGGAGATTTACTAGGTGCAACCTAGTGCAACCACTTAGTGCCGCCATCACGAAAAGGTTGCACTGGCGCAACATTACGGGTGTGACGGCGGGCCCTCAAATCCGCAGCGGATCGATTTCCAACTGCCAGCGCACACCCTTTACACGCGTGCCGACGTCTTCAAAAGTCGGCACCCACTCACTCACGAAACGTTGCAGGACGGGGCGCGAGCCCGCTTCCACCAGCATCTGGGCGCGCTCCTTGTTGAAAAGCCGCACCATCGACATCGGCACCGGGTCGTGCAGTTGCACCTCGGGCGCCAGCGGGCAGGCGTCGGCCTGTTCGCGCGCCGCCTGCAGAAACGCGAGGGCCCGCTCCAACTGGCCGTGCTCGGCCGTAATCAAGACCTGGTAGGCAAACGGGGGCAACCCGGCCTGCCGCCGCTCGCGCAGCTGGCTGGCCGCGAATCCATCATAATCATGGCGCGCCAGCGCCTGCAATGCGGGGGCGTCCGGGTAACGCGTCTGGATCATGACTTCGCCGCCCAGCCCCGCCCTGCCCGCCCGGCCCGACACCTGCATCAGCGACGCGAAGAGATGCTCGGCCGCGCGGAAGTCGTGGCTGAACATCGCGGCATCGGGGTGGACGATACCGACCAGCGTCACGCGCTGGAAGTCGTGTCCTTTGGCCACCATCTGCGTGCCGACCAGGATATCGACCTCGCCCGCATGCACCTCGTCAAACATCGCCTGGGCGCTGCCCTTGCGGCGCGTGGAGTCGGCATCGATCCGGGCGATGCGCGCCTGCGGAAAGCGCGCGGCCAGCGCTTCCTCGATCCGCTGCGTACCGCGTCCGAGTGGCGCGATATCCACGTTGCCGCAGTCGGGGCAATGGTGCGGCACCGGCGATTCCAGGCCGCAGTGGTGGCAACGCAGGCGCCGCTCGGGACGATGCAGCACCAGGTACGCGGAACAGCGCGGACAACCGGACAACCAGCCGCAGCTGTCGCAAGCCAGCACGGGCGCATAGCCGCGCCGGTTCAGGAACAGCAGGCTCTGCTGGCCACGATCCAGGCGCTGCTGGATGGCGTCGAGCAGCGGCACCGACAGCCCTTCGTACAGCGCCCGCTGCCGTTGACGTTCGTGGTTGAGATCGATCAGTCGCACAGCCGGCAGCGCCGCGTCGGCCTGGGCGCGCTCGCGCAGTATCAGCTTGCGATACGCGCCCTGCTCCGCGCGGTACCAGGTCTCCATCGAAGGCGTTGCGGACCCCAGCACCACGGGGATGCCAAGCTGGTTCGCGCGCCACACGGCGAGGTCGCGTGCCGAGTACCGCAGGCCTTCCTGCTGCTTGTAGGAAGTATCGTGCTCCTCATCGACCACGATCAGACGCAGGTGCGGCATCGACGCCATCACCGCCATGCGGGTGCCCAGGACGATGCGTGCCTCGCCGCGATGGGCCGCCAGCCATTGCAGGCTGCGCTCCTGGTCGGCCAGGCCGCTGTGCAGCACCGCCAGCGGCAGATGGGGAAACCGTTCGGCGATGCGCGATTGCAGCTGCGGCGTGAGATTGATCTCAGGCACCAGCATCAGCACCTGCGCCGTGGGATCGGCCGCGAGCTGCTGGGCCATGGCATGAAGATAGACTTCGGTCTTGCCGCTTCCCGTTACGCCGTGCAGGAGGAAAGCCGCGTAGCCTTGCGCCGCCGCAATGGCCTCTACCGCCAGCTGCTGCTCGGCATGCAGGGTGGGCGCCACGGACGGCGCGCGGGTCGCATCCGTTTCCAGCAAGGGCCGGTCGACATGCATGCATTCGATCCAGCCGGCCGCGGTCCATTCGTCCAGACGTGCCGGCGCCGCCGCGCAGAGTTCGCGGGCGTCGGCCAGGCGTACCCAGTCCTGCGTATCGATCAGGGCATCGGTCAACGCGCGAACGGTGCGTGCGCGCGGGGGGGCTGCCTCACGCAGCGTTTCGGCCTGGCCTGCGCGTACCCGGTACTGCGTGGTGCGCGCACGCTGCCCCAGACGCTCCCAGGTGTCGGACTCCCGCAGCGACGGCGGGAGCGCAGGTAGCATCACTTCCCCGAGCCGGCGATGGTAGTAGCGGGCGGCGAAGCGGGCCAACGCGATCCATTCGGGGCTCAGCGGCGGCATCCAGTCGTTTCGCTGCACGAGGGGGCGAAGCTTGTCTTCCGGGACGTCGGAGTGATCTACACGCGCGACGGCCACCCCGACCGCCTGGCGCCGGCCAAACGGCACCACCACCAACTCGCCCGGCGCCACCGCGTCATCGGCCAGATAGTCGAAGCAATCGTCGGCGGGGGTATCCAATGCGACACGGACGATGACGCCCGGGGACGACTGTGGGGAAGATGCCACAAACCGGGCCTCGGCGCCGTGATGAGCGGGTTGGGCCATGTTGGAGGTCATACGCAGCCCCCTGCATGGTGCAGCCCGGGTGCGCTGATCTTGTGCACGCGCGGGATACCAGGGAGCGGGGCGAATGTCTGTGTGCGGCGCAACATCAACTTAAAGTAAAACTTCAAATGTGACCCTAAGTCGATGATCCACGGATGGTTTTCCACCCCTTCCATCGACCTTGTGGATAACTTTGTTGAAAAGTCGCACCGACTTCCCGGCAAGGCGCTTGACACAAGGCTTTCATCGCCCTTGCAACCACCTTTGCAGAACATTCAAAGCCTTATGAATCAAGGACTTGCAAACACCCCCCAACTGAGTTAAGGGGTTACCCGCTCGTGCAGTGCCGCAAACCTATCGGTGTGCATAAGTCAAGCCTTGACAGCAAGCCCCTGGCACCTTTTTGGCGAAATATCGCTAAATAGTTTACTTGACAGGACGCGCGCTGCGCCTGCCGCGACACTGCGGGGCAGATACGCATCACATCGTTGCGTCGCGAGGTAACCGCCTGGTCAGGCGGCAGGTGCAACCTCTGCGCTGCGCAGCTTACGGCTGTAGCTGTGCACTTCGTCTACCAGCACGGAGACGTTTTCCGGTGGCGTGAACTGCGAAATGCCATGTCCGAGGTTGAAGACATGGCCATCGCTGCCTCCGGCTGCCGCGTAGCTGTCGAGCACGCCGCGCACCTGATCGCGGATTGCCGCTTCCGGCGCAAACAGTACGGTGGGATCGATGTTGCCCTGGAGCGCAACCTTGCCCTCTGTGCGACGGCGCGCCTGGGTCAGGTTGACCGTCCAGTCCAGCCCGATCGCATCGGGCCCGATCGCCGCGATCTGCTCCAGCCAGATGCCGCCGCCCTTCGTGAACACGATGACCGGAATCTGCTGGCCGTTGTGCTCGCGCTTCAGACCCTGCAACACACGCCGCATATAGGCGAGCGAGAAGGTCTGGTACATGCCGTCGGCTAGCGCGCCGCCCCAGGTGTCGAACACCATCACGGCCTGCGCGCCAGCGTCGATCTGGGCGTTCAGGTAGGCGGAAACGGCTTGCGCGTTGATTTCCAGGATCCGGTGCATCAGGTCGGGCCGACCGTACATCATGGCCTTGACGGTGCGGAAGTCGTCCGAACCGCCGCCCTCGACCATATAGCAGGCCAGCGTCCACGGGCTGCCCGAGAATCCGATCAGCGGCACGCGTTGGGCGCCATCCTGCACCAGGGCACGGCGGATTTCGCTGACCGCGTCGAAGACGTACTGCAGCGACGACATGTCCGGCACGGCCAGCTTGGCCACGTCGGCTTCGGTGCGCAGCGGGTGGGCAAAGCGGGGGCCCTCCCCCTGGGCGAACGACAGGCCCAGGCCCATGGCGTCTGGAACGGTCAGGATGTCCGAGAACAGGATCGCGGCATCGAGCGGATAACGGTCCAGCGGCTGCAGCGTGACTTCCGTGGCATACGCCGGGTTCTTCGCCAGCCCCAGGAAGCTGCCGGCGCGTGCACGCGTGGCGTTGTACTCGGGCAGATAGCGGCCAGCCTGACGCATCAGCCAGAGCGGCGTGTATTCGGTGGGTTGCCGGCGCAGCGCGCGCAGGAAGGTGTCGTTCTGCAGTACGGTCATGGTCATCCTCGTAAGACCGCCATTCTACGGGAACGCCGACCCCACCTGCCGCTCCGAGGACTGATGGCCGTCATATCCGCCGCAGCTTCCGTCACGCGTATTTCAGATTTCGTCGAACGCGGCGACAAAGGCCTGCGCCGCGCGCCGCATCCATTCGCGCGCTCGCGGCGCATCGGGCTGGAGCCGCGCGAAACCGTGTGTCATGCCGCTGGCCTCGATCGTGACTACGGGCGCATCGTGGCGCACCAGGAAATCGGCGTACGCCAGGCCATCGTCGCGCAGCACGTCGTTGGAAGCCACGATGACCACGCTGGCCGGCGGCAGATGGCGCGGCGGCGTGGCCATCAGGTGAATGCGCGGGTCGGTATGCGCGGCGCCAAGCGTCAGGGCATCGGCGCCGATGTACTGGGTCCAGAACCATGCCATTTCGTCGCGGGTCAGGCCCGGGCCATCGGCAAAGGCCCGGTAGCTCTCGGTCGTCAGCACAGGCGCGGCTACGGGGTAGATCAGCAACTGGGCGCTGACCACGTGACGGCCGGCAGCCTCGTTAAGATGCCGGGCCGCAACCGCGGCCAGGTGGCCTCCCGCGCTGTCACCGGCGACAGCCAGGAACTCCGGCGCGAAGCCCAGGCGTTCGCGTGCATCGGCAAGCCACTGGACCGCTGCGATGGCGTCGTCGCAGGGCTGGGGAAATGCATGCTCAGGCGCCAGCCGATAGTCGACGCTGGCCACTGCGCAGCCAGTATCGGCGGCCAGCAGTGCTGCCACCGTGTGGTGCGTGTCAGGCGAGCCGACGACCCAGCCACCCCCGTGAAAATAGACGATCAGGCGTGGGCGGTCGGCATCCACGGGTCGGAACAGCCGCACGGGCAGCACCGCGCCACCCACTGGCAGCCCGATCTCGGTGATCGCAAGCCCATCGGGCTCCGTCAGCTGCGAGCGCGCGGCCACGTCCTCGAAACGCGCACGGCGTTCGATGGGACTCTGGGCAGGGGGTTGGCCGGCATACACTTCCGCCATCCGGCGGTAATAGTCTTGCAACTGGGGATCGATGGCCATGGCGGGAAATCTAGGGGAATGACGAACGTGCGCCAGTGTAGCGGCAGCGACGCCTACGCCGGGGTCTCTTTGATAGCGTCTGAATGTGCACTTGGAACCGTTTCGAATCGTAACGCTGAATGCGCCAGCGAACACAATTTTCACGGATGCATTTCGGACATCCCTCGAAAGTGGGGAGCGTATTAAGCGTCAGCCGAAAAAACGTAATGCATTCAGTACACTACGCTCACAATGTCTTAACATTATCGACTAAAGAAATTGCCAGGCGGTGTCGTGAAAACGCTTTCAAAAACGAATAAAAGTGTTCAAAACGCCGGATTTCTCGGTCGCGGGCTTTCATCTTCTTGCAAAAGGATACATTTTGTTACTGCCATCCCCAGAAGTTTCCCCCACAATGCATTGACAGACCTGAGCTTGGTGTGAGGCACCCCCGCCGCTAAAGCCTTGAAAAATAAGGGGTGTGGAAGAAAGCCTGAGCAGTTCCCCGATTTATCCGGACCAGCCGAGCAATATCGACTGATCCGGACACCAGGAAGACCTGTAGCGCGCGGCTTGAGGTTCCGATGATTGGAAACTCGCCGATAATGCGGACAAGAAGTTCCGCTGCGCTTGTAAGTGAAACCTGGACCGAACCCGTTCCTTCGAATTGACCCCTCGAAGGGATTTTCCCGTCCGCGCGGAGCCTCCCCGGCCCGCGCGCTTTTTTTTGTGGTCCAGGCAACGAAATATAGCGTCCGGAAGAAGAAAAGGCAGCCGATTGGCTGCCTTTTTCATTTGCCACGCCGAAAAAACAACAGCGTGGCGACTGCAGGGAGTTGCTTACTTCTTACGACGCAGACGGGCGATAGCAGCCAGTTGTGCAGCGGCCACGGCCAGCTCGCTCTGGGCGCGAGCGAGGTCGAGATCGCTGCTCTGGTTCTGCATCAATTCCTCTGCGGCGCGCTTGGCTTCCTGCGCCTTGGCTTCGTCCAGGTCGCTGCCGCGGATGGCGGTGTCGGCCAGGACAGTCACGTGCTGCGGCTGCACTTCAAGAATGCCGCCAGCAACGAACACGAATTCCTCGCTGCCGTCTTCCTTCTCGATGCGCACCGCACCCGGCTGGATGCGGGTGATCAGCGGCGTGTGGCCCGGCAGAATACCCAGCTCACCCGTCTCGCCCGGCAGCGCCACGAATTTCGCCTGACCGGAGAAGATCGACGATTCCGCGCTGACGACGTCTACAAGAATGGTTGCCATATAAGATCCTTTCTCCAGAAAGCGTTGGCTTCCCGCAAATCAGGAAGCACGGTCTTCGCCTTCGCGCCGGCCGCGGCCGCGTGCCGGAGCAGGGCGGCCACCTGTTGGCGCAAAGGCGAAAGACGCCGCTTACTGAAGCTTCTTGGCCTTCTCGAAGGCTTCGTCGATCGAACCGACCATGTAGAAGGCCTGTTCCGGCAGGTGATCGCACTCGCCATCCACCAGCATCTTGAAACCACGGATGGTTTCCTTCAGCGGCACGTACTTGCCCGGCGAACCCGTGAACACTTCGGCCACGTGGAACGGCTGCGACAGGAAACGCTGGATCTTACGAGCGCGCGACACGGCCAGCTTGTCTTCCGGCGACAGTTCGTCCATGCCCAGAATCGCGATGATGTCTCGCAGTTCCTTGTAACGCTGCAGGGTCTGCTGAACGCGGCGGGCCACTTCGTAGTGCTCCGTGCCCACGACTTGCGGATCCAGCTGGCGCGAGGTCGAGTCGAGCGGGTCGACGGCCGGGTAGATACCCAGCGCGGCGATGTCACGCGACAGCACGACGGTCGAGTCCAGGTGCAGGAAGGTCGTAGCCGGCGACGGGTCGGTCAAGTCATCGGCAGGCACGTACACGGCCTGGATCGACGTGATCGAGCCAGTCTTCGTCGACGTGATACGTTCCTGCAGCTTGCCCATTTCTTCGGCCAGCGTCGGCTGATAGCCCACGGCGGAAGGCATACGGCCCAGCAGTGCCGACACTTCCGTACCAGCCAGCGTGTAGCGGTAGATGTTGTCGACGAAGAACAGGATGTCGCGGCCTTCGTCGCGGAAACGCTCGGCCATCGTCAGGCCGGTCAGCGCCACGCGCAGACGGTTGCCCGGCGGCTCGTTCATCTGGCCGAACACCATGGCCACCTTGTCGAGCACGTTCGAGTCCTTCATTTCGTGGTAGAAGTCGTTCCCTTCACGGGTACGCTCGCCCACGCCGGCAAACACCGACAGACCGCTGTGCTGCTTGGCGATGTTGTTGATGAGCTCCATCATGTTCACGGTCTTGCCGACGCCGGCGCCACCGAACAGGCCCACCTTGCCGCCCTTTGCGAACGGGCACACCAGGTCGATCACCTTGATGCCGGTTTCCAGCAGGTCAACCGACGGCGACAGTTCGTCGAACTTCGGTGCCTTCTGGTGAATCGCGCGCTTTTCATCAGCGGCGATCGGGCCGGCTTCGTCGATCGGGCGACCCAGCACGTCCATGATGCGGCCCAGCGTACCGTGGCCAACCGGCACGGAGATGGGGGCGCCGGTGCTCTTCACCGACATGCCACGGCGCAGGCCGTCCGACGAACCCAGGGCGATGGTACGCACCACGCCGTCACCGAGCTGTTGCTGCACTTCGAAGGTCAGACCCTTCTCGGCGAACGACTTGTCGTTGCCCTCTTCGAGCACGAGTGCGTCGTACACCTTCGGCATTGCGTCGCGCGGGAACTCGATGTCCACCACGGCGCCAATGCACTGCACAATATTTCCGATACTCATTTCGTATCTCCGATAGCTTGAATTCTTGACGCCTTAGACCGCAGCTGCGCCGCTGACGATTTCCGACAGTTCCTTCGTGATCGCTGCCTGGCGGGTCTTGTTGTAGACCAGCTGCAGTTCACCAATCACGTTCTTGGCGTTGTCGGAAGCCGCCTTCATGGCCACCATGCGTGCGGATTGCTCCGACGCCATGTTCTCGGCCACGGCCTGGTACACCAGCGCCTCAACGTAGCGGACGAGCAGCTCTTCCACAACCGTCTGGGCGTCGGGCTCGTAGATGTAATCCCACGAGTAGGCGCGCTTTTCATCTTCGGTCTGGCTCAGCTTGTCTGCGGCCAGCGGCAGCAGTTGCTCGACCATCGGCTCCTGCTTCATCGTGTTGATGAACCGGGTATAAGCCAGGTACACCGCGTCGACTTCGCCGTTGGTAAAGGCATCCAGCTGGACCTTGATCGCGCCGATCAGCTTTTCCAGATGCGGGGTGTCACCGAGGTGCACCACGTTCGAGACCACCTTGGCGCCGATGCGACCCAGGAACTGCATGCCCTTGGTACCGATCGCGGTCGCTTGCACGTCCACGCCGCGGTTCTGCAGGGTCTTCAGTTCATTGGTCACGGCTCGCAGCACGTTTGTATTCATGCCGCCGCACAGACCCTTGTCGGTCGTCACCACGATCATGCCGACGCGCTTTACATCGCGCGCCACCATGAAGGGGTGCTTGAACTCGGGGTTGGCGGTGGCCAGGTGCGCTGCGATATTGCGCACTTTCTCAGCGTACGGACGGGCGTTGCGCATCCGTTCCTGCGCCTTGCGCATCTTGGATGCGGCGACCATTTCCATCGCCTTGGTGATCTTTCGCGTGTTCTGCACGCTCTTGATCTTGGTTCGAATCTCTTTCGTTCCGGCCATATCTTTCCTCTCCATTCGTGCCGCGCCGCATGCCTTGCGGCAGCTACGGCGCGGTCCGTGGAATCACGCGGTTAGAACGCGGCGGACTTCCTGAAATCCTCGATCGCTGCACGCAGGGCGGCTTCGTCGTCCTTCGACAGATCCTTGGTATCTTCGATGCGGTTGACGAGGTCGGCGAACTTGGTCTTCAGATGGTCGTGCAGGCCCTTTTCGAACGGCAGGATGTCCTTCACGTCGACGTTGTCGAGGAAACCATTGTTCGCGGCATACAGCGACGCGGCCAGTTGCCACACCTGCAGCGGCTGGTATTGCGGCTGCTTCAGCAGTTCCGTCACGCGGCGGCCGCGCTCCAGCTGCTTGCGGGTGGCATCGTCCAGGTCCGAGGCGAACTGCGCGAACGCAGCCAGTTCACGGTACTGGGCCAGGTCGGTACGGATACCGCCGGACAGCTTCTTGACGACCTTCGTCTGTGCAGCACCACCCACGCGCGACACCGAGATACCGGCGTTGATAGCGGGGCGGATACCGGCGTTGAACAGGTCGGTTTCCAGGAAGATCTGACCGTCGGTGATCGAGATCACGTTGGTCGGAACGAACGCGGACACGTCGCCGGCCTGCGTTTCGATCACGGGCAGCGCGGTCAGCGAACCGGTCTTGCCGGTGACGGCGCCGTTCGTGAACTTGGCCACGTAGTCCTCGTTCACGCGGGCTGCGCGCTCCAGCAGACGCGAGTGCAGGTAGAACACGTCACCCGGGTAGGCTTCACGGCCCGGCGGGCGGCGCAGCAGCAGCGACACCTGGCGGTAGGCCCAGGCTTGCTTGGTCAGGTCGTCATAAACGATCAGCGCGTCTTCGCCGCGGTCGCGGAAGTATTCGCCCATCGTGCAGCCGGCGTAGGCGGCCAGATACTGCATGGCGGCCGAGTCCGAAGCCGATGCGGCCACGACGATCGTGTATTCCATGGCGCCGTGCTCTTCGAGCTTGCGCACAACGTTCGAGATCGTCGAAGCCTTCTGGCCGATTGCCACGTACACGCAGAAGACGCCCTTGCCCTTCTGGTTGATGATGGCATCGACAGCCACGGCGGTCTTGCCGGTCTGGCGGTCGCCAATGATCAGCTCGCGCTGGCCACGGCCGATCGGCACCATCGCGTCGATCGACTTCAGGCCGGTCTGGACCGGCTGGCTCACCGACTGACGTGCGATCACGCCCGGTGCCACCTTCTCGATCACGTCCGTTTCCTTGGCGTTGATCGGGCCCTTGCCGTCGATCGGCTGACCCAGCGTGTTGACCACGCGGCCCAGCAGTTCCTTGCCAACCGGCACTTCCAGAATGCGGCCGGTGCACTTGACCGTATCGCCTTCCGAAATGTGTTCGTAATCGCCCAGCACCACGGCACCCACCGAGTCACGCTCGAGGTTCAGTGCCAGGCCAAACGTGTTACCCGGGAATTCCAGCATCTCGCCCTGCATCACGCCGGACAGGCCATGCACGCGGCAGATACCATCGGTCACGGAAATCACCGTGCCGGTGTTGCGCACTTCAGCGTCGGCGCCAAGACCCGAGATGCGGGACTTGATCAGCTCGCTGATTTCTGAGGGGTTCAGTTGCATCACAATGCTCCTAATTCTTCAATCCGTCGGCCGTTGCGGTCAGGCGGTCAGCGTGGCTTGCATGGCAGCCAGGCGCGCGCGCACGGAGGTGTCGAGCACTTCGTCGCCGACCTTGACGCTCACGCCGCCAATCAGCGACGGGTCCACCGCCACCTTTGCGTACAGCTTGCGACCGAACTTGCGTTCGAGTGCGGCGACCAGTTCCTTCGTCTGCGAATCGTCCAGCGGGAATGCGCTGGTGATCTCGACGTCGGACGAACCCTCGCGGGCATTCTTGAGCGCATGGAACTGTTCGGCGACTTCCGGCAGCACCGTCAGGCGGTTGTTCTCCACCAGCAGGTTGACGAAGCGACGGGCTTCATCGTTCACCGGGCTCTTCAGCACCGAGAGGAACAATTCCTGGAGCTTGTCGCCCGGGACGTTCGGATCGGTGGCGAGCGCCTGCATGTCGGGGTTGGCGGCAATCAGCCCCATCTCCGACACCAGTTCAGACCATGCACCCAGGTTGCCTGCACCGGCTTCGCTCGCGACGCGGAACAGCGCCTCAGCGTAGGGACGGGCAATGGTTGCGGTTTCAGCCATGATTAGAGCTCAGCCTTGAGTTGATTGAGCAGGTCTGCATGCACCTGCGCGTTCACTTCACGCTTGAGGATCTGCTCTGCACCCTTCACGGCAAGCACGGCGACCTGGTCGCGCAGCGTTTCGCGGGCGCGGGTCACTTGCTGCTCTGCCTCGGCCTTGGCCTGGGCGATGATGCGTGCGGCTTCTGCCTGGGCGTTCTGCTTGATCTCGTCAGCGGCGGCCTGGGCGCGCTTCTCAGCGTCGGCCACGCGTTGTGCGCCTTCGGTGCGGGCTTCGGCCATGGCCTGGTCCACACGCTTGTTGGCGAGTTCAAGCTCCGCCTTGCCCTTTTCGGCAGCGGCGAGGCCATCGGCGATCTTCTTTGCGCGTTCGTCGAGCGCCTTCACCAGCGGCGGCCAAATGAATTTGGCAACAACCCACCACAGGATGAAGAACACGACCATCTGCGCAAAAAACGTTGCGTTCAGATTCATGGTGTGTTCCTTTCGGTAATCAAACTACAGATAAATGCACAAGGGCGGCCAGGCCATCGGACTGAGGCCTGCGCCGCCCGTCAGCATCATGCAGACCGAAAAGACTTACTGAATGACCGACAGCAGCGGGTTGGCGAAGGCGAACAGCATTGCAACACCCACACCGATCAGGAATGCAGCGTCGATCAGGCCAGCCAGCAGGAACATCTTGGTTTGCAGCGGGTTCATCAGTTCGGGCTGACGTGCGCAGGCTTCGATGTACTTGCCACCCATCAGGGCGATACCCAGGCAGGCGCCGATAGCGCCCAGACCGATGATGATGCCGATACCGATTGCGGTCAGACCCTGGATGTTGGCGAGATATGCTTGCATGATGACTCCTTTAATTTAGAGAGACTTAGAACCAAAAAACCAAAAAACGAAGAACCGGAAAATCAGTGGTGATCGTGAGCCTGGCCGATGTACACCAGCGTCAGCATCATGAAAATGAATGCCTGGAGCAGCACGATCAGAATGTGGAAGATGGCCCATACGGTGCCGGCAACCACGTGCCCGATGAAGCCCAGTGCCGAAAGGTCGGCGCTGAACGTCCAGATGGAACCCAGCAGCGCGATCAGCAGGAACACCAGTTCGCCGGCGTACATGTTGCCGAACAACCGCATGCCCAGCGACACGGCCTTGGCCAGGAATTCAATGATGTTCAGGATCAGGTTGAACGGGGCCAGGTACCACTTGGCACCGAACGGGGCCGAGAACAGCTCGTGCATGAAGCCGCCCGCGCCCTTGATCTTGAAGCTGTAGTAGATCATCAGCACCAGAACCGAGCACGACATGCCCAGCGTGCCGTTCAGGTCGGCCGTGGCCACCGCGCGGTGGTGCGGAAGATGGATGTGGAAGATGCCCAGCACGTTGTTCAGGCCGGTGACCCAGTCCACGGGGATCAAGTCGATCGCGTTCATCATGGTGATCCAGCAGAACACCATCAGCGCCAGCGGAGCGATCCACGAGCGGTCGCCGTGGATGATGCCCTTGGCCTGGTCGTCGACCATCTCGACGATCATTTCCACGAAGGCCTGGAAGCGGCCCGGTACGCCAGCCGTGACACGGCGCGCGGCCATGTACAGGAACAGCACGGCGATGAAGCCGCACAGCACCGACCAGAACACGGTGTCGTAGTTGAGGACACTGAAATCGACGACGGAATGCTGCTTGCCGCCGACCGAATTAAAGTTCTGCAGGTGTTCGGCGATATAGCCTGAGGGTGTGAGCGTGTGCCCAGCGCCTTGAGTAGCTTCAGCTGACATGTCGAAACGATCGGTATATTGCGAAATCTTTGTTTCCGGCAACCGCTTTGGCGGTCGCCCGGTATGCGTCTTGCTTTAGCCTTCGGTCACATGACCGGTCACCGCCTGGGCAAGCCCGCGCTATTGTTCTGGGCAAAACCTTACTCACGCAGCACTTCACGGTTGTGACGCCCTGCGCGTAAAACCACTTGATATTCCGGATGGGTGCCTCATCTGAGACCGAACCCCACGCCGTGGCTCTGCTTCATGCATTGCCAAGGGCGACGGGATCCGCGTATCTCCGCCTAGCGGACCGCGAGCGCCACCCAATAAGTCTTGAGCGCCAACAGGAACGTGACCAGCATCGGCACCCAGCGCAGATCCCGGTACAGCACGATCACCAGCACCAGCAGTGCCATCGTGCCGAAGACCTTGATCGCTTCGCCGGCCACCAGGCCGCCGACCGACGGCTGCTTGCGCGACATATACAGACGCAGCGCAAAAAAGCCGCTGGGGACGAAACACGCCATGCCGCCGAAGAAGGCCGACCAGCCCGACGGTGCATGCTCATGCGCGAACACCGCCCAGGCAGCAGCGGACAACAGCGTCACGATGACCTGCGCCAGCACGACCTTTCCCGGTGTCATGCGCGACGGACGCAATGCGCGCTCGCCAAGCAGCTTCACCGCTTCGGCATGCGACAGCGGATCGACAGCTTCATCTTCGCGCGCGGCGCTATCATCCCAGTCATCACGCCAACCATCGTCTCGATGATTGCCGCGGGATGCCGTACCGGCTTGCGATTTTTCCTGCTGACGGTCTCGTACCACCACCTGCCTAGCCTCGTTCCAGGCCGGAACTTTTTCGCGTCCGGCCAGAATTCAAACCGCACGATTCTATTAGCAATCGCCGACACGCGTCAATCTGCTTTCAGTTAGCTTGCAGTGAATTTCGCACAACGGTTGCTATCACGCGTTCATGATGGATGGTGCGAAATTGCGCGCCAATGATGCGTAACGTAATTGGATTGCGCCCGTCCTCGCGCGCATGATGGCGAATCGGCCATCGTTAGCGCCGCTTAGGGCGTGCATTCCGAAAGGTCATCGGCTGGAGGCCGTGCGGTTATCGCGCAGATTCATGCCACGACACGGTGCATGGGCGGCGGGCTGTCGCGTGATACCGACAGCCCGACAATTTCATCGGTAAAACGATTGCCGTATACCGGGTAAACGTATAGAGGAGCCTACGTCTGGCGGCGTTTGCCGCTATCAGGCGCTGGCGGCCGGTTCGCGAAGACGGATCAACACGCCATCGAGCGCGTCGTTGCTGGTGAAGTGGATGGTCAACTGACCTTTGCCGCGTGCACCGAGCTTGATCTGCACCGCCAGCCCCAGCGTGTCCGACAGTTCCTCTTCGAGCCGCGCCACATCGCGTGTGCCGTTGCCCTGCTTCTGCTTGAGCGACTTCAGGTCGAACGGCTTCAGCGTCGACGCGACGAGTTTCTCGGTTTCGCGGACCGACAGCCGCTTGTTGACGATCTGGTTGGCCAGCGTGATCTGGTTGGCGCCGTCCACGGCCAGCAGCGCACGCGCGTGCCCCATGTCGAGATCGCCGGCCATCAGCATGGTCTGCACCGGCGACGCGAGGTTCAGCAATCGCAGCAGGTTCGATACCGCACTGCGCGAGCGGCCTACCGACTCGGCTGCCTGTTCGTGCGTGAAGCTGAATTCCCGGATCAAACGCATGATGCCCTGCGCCTCTTCCAGCGGGTTCAGGTCTTCGCGCTGGATATTCTCGATCAGCGCCATCGCGGCGGCGGCCTGGTCGGGCACGTCCTTGACCAACACCGGCACCTTGTCCAGCCCCGCCAGCTTCGAGGCGCGGAATCGGCGTTCGCCGGCAATGATCTCGTACCGATCGGGTTCGGCCACCCGGCGCACCAGGATCGGTTGCATCAGGCCCTGCGCGCGGATGCTCGCCGCCAGTTCCTGCAGCGCGCCTTCGTCCATGCGGGTGCGCGGCTGGTACTTGCCCGGCTGGAGCTGATTGACGCCCAGTACCGACGGCGAACCTTCCTGCTTCGCGGTTTCGACAATCTCGGCGGGCCCGCCGAGCAGTGCTTCCAGTCCCCGGCCCAGACCCTTCTTCTTAGCGGTCACCATGCTCGCCACCCTTCCCTGTCTGTTCGTGCCGCTCAACCGAGCTGGCGTACGCGCGCAATCATTTCCGCGCCGAAATCGAGATACGCTTTGGCGCCCTTCGAGGACGCATCGAATGCCACGCCCGGCATGCCATATGACGGTGCCTCGGCCAGCCGCACATTGCGCGGAATCACGGTCTTGAATACCTTTTCCGCGAAGTGGGCCTCCAGCTGCGCCGACACCTGCTGCTGCAGCGTCACGCGCGGGTCGAACATCACCCGCAGCAGGCCGATCACCTTGAGTTCGCGATTCAGGTTGGCATGCACCTGCTTGATCGTGTTGACCAGATCGGAAAGCCCCTCCAGCGCGAAGTATTCGCACTGCATCGGCACGATCACGCCATGCGCGGCACACAGGCCATTCAACGTCAGCAGCGACAGCGACGGCGGGCAGTCGATCAGCACGAAGTCATACTGGTCGTCCACTTCGGCCAGCGCCTGCTTGAGGCGCCGCTCGCGCTGGTCAAGCTCCACCAGCTCGACTTCGGCACCGGCCAGTTCGCGATTGGCCGGCAGCACGTCGTAGCGGCCCGACTCGGACCGACGGGTTGCCTGCTGAACGGATGCCAGGCCCACCAGCACCTGGTACACGCTATGTTCCAGCGACTGCTTGTCGATACCCGAACCCATCGAGGCATTGCCCTGGGGGTCCAGGTCGACCAGCAGCACGCGCTGCTCCTGCGCGGCCAGACCGGCGGCCAGATTCACCGTAGTGGTGGTCTTGCCGACGCCGCCCTTCTGGTTTGCGATCACGAATACCTTGGCCATATGCGCTTGCAGCTCCCTGTGCGTGTCTTCGTATTCATACGACGAATAACACTTACCAAATTCTAAACCAGCGAATTCAACGCCGCGATAGCACTACGAGATGCCGTTCCGCATCCAAGCCTGGAACGACCAGTTTCGGCACCGATTCCACCTGCCATGTCTGCATCAACCCGGCGGCTTCCATCCGGTCGATCTCGGCCTGGGGATAAACACCCTTCATGGCGAGCAGCTTGCCGCCCGGCGCCAGCAGGTGCCCCGACAGGTTCACAAAGTCCGTCAGCTCCGCAAATGCGCGCGACGTAATCACGGCATAGCCATTGGCATCCTCGATCTTTTCCACCGGGCCCCAGTGGGCTGCGGCGTTGGTCAGGTGCAGTTGTGCGCGACACTGCGTCAGGAACGCCGTCTTCTTCTGAACGATATCCACCATCAGCACCGAAACATCGGGACAAGTGATGGCCAGCGGCATGCCCGGCATGCCACCCCCCGAGCCCACGTCCAGCACCCTGCCCCGCGCCGTGTCAGGTACGGCGGAGCTACGCGCGGCTTCGGCCAGCGCAGGAACCGCCGCCAGCGAATCGAGCATGTGGTGGGTCAGCATCTCGTCGGGATGACGGATCGCGGTGAGGTTGTAGACGCTGTTCCACTTCCGGAGCAGCGTCAGGTACGCAAACAGCGTCTCGATCTGGGCCGGCGCCAGTGCCAGGCCGATGGCTCCGAGCCCGGCCTCCAAGCGCTGGCGCTGGGCGGCCTCGTCGACCACGGTGTATCGGAAGCCACCCACTCAGGCAGCCTCCTGACCGTCACCGGCCTTACCGTTCCGCTGCGCTGTACGCCCCATGCCCTTCTTCTTCAGATGGACCAGCAGCAGCGAGATCGCCGCCGGCGTGATGCCTGAAATCCGCGACGCCTGGCCCAGCGTTTCCGGACGGTGCTGATTCAGCTTCTGGCTGACCTCGAATCCCAGGCCACGGACCTCGGTGTAGTCGAAGTCCAGCGGGAGCTTGGTAGCCTCGTTGGCACCGAGCTTGTCTACCTCGGCGGCCTGCCGCGCGATGTAGCCGTGGTATTTGATGCCGATCTCGATCTGCTCACGGATCTGCTCGGCCAGCATGGCATCGTCGGCAAGCGGCGTTTCCGGTGCGTAGCGACCGTCCTGCAGGGCTACCAGTGCCTCGTAGCGGACTTCCGGACGACGCAGCAGATCGGCCAGCGAGTATTCACGCTCGATCGCCTTGCCGAGCAGCGGGACGGCGTCGGCTTCCGGCAGCAGCGTCGGATTGACCCACGTCGACTTCAGGCGCTCTGTTTCACGTGAAACAGCGTCACGCTTGCGGTTGAATGCATCCCAGCGTACATCGTCCACGACGCCCAGTTCGCGGCCGACTTCGGTCAGGCGCATGTCGGCGTTGTCCTCGCGCAGGCTCAGGCGGAATTCGGCGCGGCTCGTGAACATCCGGTACGGCTCGGTTACGCCCCGGGTGATCAGGTCATCGACCAGCACACCCAGGTATGCCTGGTCGCGGCGCGGGGTCCAGGCGTCGCGCTCGCGCACGAAGCATCCCGCATTGATACCCGCCAGCAGCCCTTGCGCTGCGGCCTCTTCATAGCCGGTCGTGCCGTTGATCTGACCGGCGAAGAACAGTCCCTGGATGGCCTTGCTCTCAAGTGACGCCTTCAGGCCGCGCGGGTCGAAGTAGTCGTACTCGATGGCATAGCCTGGGCGCAGGATGTGCGCGTTCTCCATACCTCGGATCGAATGCACGAGGTCCAACTGCACATCGAACGGCAGGCTTGTGGAGATGCCGTTCGGGTAGAACTCGTTGGTGGTCAACCCTTCCGGCTCAAGGAAAATCTGATGGCTTTCCTTGCCCGAGAAGCGGTGAATCTTGTCCTCGATGCTTGGGCAGTAGCGCGGCCCTACCCCTTCGATGACGCCGGTGTACATCGGCGAGCGATCGAGACCGCCCCGAATGATGTCGTGGGTACGGCTGTTGGTATGGGTGTTCCAGCACGGCAACTGCTGCGGATGCTGCTCGGGACGGCCCAGGAACGAGAACACCGGCACCGGGTCCAGGTCGCCGGGCTGCTCTTCCATGACGGAAAAATCGATGGTCCTGCCATCGATACGCGGCGGCGTACCTGTCTTCAGCCGACCCTGCGGCAGCTTCAATTCCTTCAGGCGAGCCGACAGCGATACGGCTGCCGGATCGCCCGCACGGCCGCCGGTGTAGTTATCCAGCCCCACGTGGATCTTGCCGTCGAGGAACGTCCCCGCCGTCAGCACCACAGCCCGGGCGCGGAAGTCGATGCCGGCCTGGGTACGGGCACCCACCACGCGGTCGCCCTCCACCATCAGGTCATCGACTGCCTGCTGGAACAGCATCAGGTTCGGCTGGTTTTCCAGGCGCGTCCGGATCGCCTTACGGTACAGCACACGGTCGGCCTGCGCGCGCGTAGCCCGCACGGCGGGGCCCTTGCTGGAGTTAAGGATGCGGAACTGGATACCGGCCTCGTCCGTGGCTGCGGCCATCGCACCGCCCATGGCATCCACTTCCTTCACCAGATGCCCCTTGCCAATGCCGCCGATCGACGGATTGCAACTCATCTGCCCCAACGTCTCGATGTTGTGCGAGAGCAGCAGCGTCTGGCAGCCCATGCGCGCGGCGGCGAGGGCAGCTTCGGTGCCGGCGTGACCACCGCCGACGACAATGACGTCGAATTCTTTCGGGTAAAGCATGGGACACCTCCTCCGGGAGGCTGGGCGGGAAAATTCGGAATGTCGAATTATAGCGGCATTCGTTTGGCGGACTCTGCCCTCGGCGAGGTTTCACGTGAAACATGGCGCGGAAGATACTCGGCGAATGGCTAGTGTGTTCCACGTGAAACACTCGCCTTCCGCCTGTGGACAACTCGGGACTAAAAGAAAAGGCCCCGCTTGCACGGGGCCTCTCCTTAGCGCCAGTGTTTCACGTGAAACATGGATCAGATCTGGCTGCGGATGTAGTTGGCGATGCGCTCCGACAGCGTGGCCAGATCGCGGCGCAAGGTCTCGAACCCTTCGTTCGGCGCCTTGGTCGCCTCATCCATATATAGCGGGCGACGAATCTCGATCTGCAGGCTGTTGCGCCGCTCGGCGGGGCGCCCGATCTGGGCGATCAGCTGCACGCCCTTGTAGGGGTCGTTGCGCGCCACTGTGTAGCCCATGGACTTCAGCTCCCGCTCCACCAGATCGACGATGCCGGGCTCGCAGGTCGTGCCATCGCGGTCGCCCAGCACAAAGTCCGCCAACGGACGCGGGCTATCGATCTTCAGCCGCTCGTAGGCATTGTTCGGCATCGAATGCAGGTTCAGATGCCAGAGCGCGCCGAATTGCTGATACGCCGCCTCCACGGCTTCGGCCAGCGCCGCGTGGTACGGGCGGTAGTAGCGTGTGATCCGGTTGTGTACCTCAGCCACCGACAGCTGGCGGTCATAGATGGGCGTGGCCGCGTCGAGCTTCCGCCAGATCAGCCCATAGCCCAGTCGCGTCTTCTCGCCAGGAGACAGCGGTGTGGGCCACGGCGCATCCAGCAGTTCCGGGTCCAGGTCCTCCAGCATCCGGTTCGGATCGATATAGACGCGCGGGAACGTAGCGCCGATCAGCGTGCCGCCCACCTTGGGGATAGCCGACCACAGTGCATCGATGTGGGTATCCTCGCCCCCGCGTAGTCGCGCCAAGGGGACGGCCGCCTGGAAATCGGCCGGATAATAGACGCCGCTATGTGGCGAATCGCAGACCAGCGGCAGCGGCAACCCTTCCGGCATCGCCAGCGTATAGGGGCCGCCCGGCGCATCGCCCTGTACCGCCCGGTACGGTGTATCGAACGTCGTCATCGCTCAATCCAGCTTGATGTTGGCAGCCTTGGCCACGCGGGCGTAGCGCGCCATGGCCTGCTGGATCTGAGCCTTGAACTGGTCGGGCGTGGTCGGCACCAGCGTGCCGCCCGACTCCTCGATCTTGCGCTTGAACTCGGGGTTCAGCATCGCCTTGTGGATGGCGGCATTCAGCTTGTCGATGATGGGCTGGGGCGTACCTGCCGGTGCGACGATGCCGAACCAGCCACCGTCACCCATATCCTTGTAGCCAAGCTCGCCGTACGTCGGCACATTCGGCAGTTGTGGCGAACGCTGCGCGCCCAGCAGGGCCAGCGCGCGCAAACGGCCGGCCTTCACGTGCGGCAGCGTGGTCGACAGGTTGTCGGTAATCGCGTTCACCTGCCCTGCCAGCGCATCGTTCAGTGCCAGACCGGCGCCCTTGTACGGCACGTGCAGCAGGTCGATCTTGGCCAGCATCATGAAGTTCTCGATGTTCGCGTGCCCGAGCGAGCCGGCGCCGGGCGACGCAAACGTGTACTTGCCCGGGTTGGCCTTGGCCAGTGCGACGAACTCCTGCATGGTCTTGGCGGGTACGCTCGGATGCACGGCAAAGACACTGGGAACTGCTGCGACATTGGTGACTGGCGCAAAATCCTTGATCGGGTCGTAGCCCAGCTTCGGGTATACCGCCGGGTTGGAACCATGGGTGCTGACCGTGGCCATGCCGATCGTGTAGCCGTCCGGCGCCGAGCGGGCCACCTGCTCCATGCCGATCGAACCGCCCGCCCCACCCTTGTTATCGACCACGATGGTCTGGCCCAGCTCGCGTCCGGCGTACTCGGCGACCAGACGCGCCGACAGGTCGGTCGTGCCACCTGCGGCGAATGGCACAACCAGACGGATGGGCTTGTTCGGGTAGTTCGATTGTGCTGCCACCGGCATCGCCATACCGCCAAAAACGGCGCCGATGGCTGTGGACAACATTGTGGAAAACATCAGTCGGCGGCGCGTCGCGCGGGCAGGCAGGGCTCGATTCATGGCGTGAAACTCCTCGTTTTTTCGTTCTCGAATCTGGGGACCGAGCTGGGAGTTTCGGCAGTTTACCGGTCCCGCACAAACGACTATATTGCACGCTTCCATTACCAAAGCTCATGCTCACGTCGTCATGCGTATACGCTCACCTTCGATGTCCGAGCTACATGCATTTGTGACGGCTGCCAGGCTGGGCAGCTTCACCCGTGCCGCAGAAACGCTGTGCGTCACGCAGGGCGCCATCAGCCGCGCCATCTCCCGCCTGGAATCACACTTTGGCCAGCCGCTGATCCATCGCAACGCCCACAAGCTCACGCTGACTGACGCGGGCCGCCAATACCTCGACGCCATCACGGCCCCGCTGGCCGCCATCGAGACCGCCAGCGCGGCGATGCTGGGAGAAGATCGTCAGCATCACCTGACGTTGTCTGCGGTGCCCACACTGGCCAGCGTATGGCTCGTCCCCCGCCTGCCCGACTTCCACCGCAGGCATCCCGATATCCGGCTCGACTTCGTGCCCTACCGGCGTGACGAAGACTTTGCCGGCGCAAAGCCCGATGCGGCGATCCTGACCGGCGAGGCCAGCCACTGGCCTAACCTGCAGGTCGACTATGTGATCGGCCGCGAAATGGTACCGGTCTGCCACCCCGCCCGGGCCCATGCCCGGCAGGCTGCCAATCTGTGGAAAACTCCCTCGGACCTGATGGGCGAACCGCTGCTTTTCCACACAACTGCCCCCAGGAACTGGGAGAACTGGCTGCGTGCCACGGGCGTACCCAACGCTGCGCCCGCGCTGGCCCGTGGATTCGATCAGGTGTCGATCCTGCTGGAGGCCGTGAAGGCCGACATGGGAGTGGCCGTTTTGCAGCGATGCCTTGTCAGGGATGCGTTGCAGGCCGGTCAGGTGGTGGCGCCGTTCGACCTGCCAGTCACGTTGAACCGGGGTTATTTCCTGTGCGCGCCCCGTGAAAAAGGCGACCATCGGGCCCTGGCGGTCTTCCGCGAGTGGCTGCTTTCGGCGGCGGCTATCGATATCATCGAACTGGTTCGCCAATAGTTATCCACACTGTGGATAGTTTTGTGAATAACATCGTCCCGATGAATAAAAATGGCGCCAAAATTGGCGCCGCTATATTCACCGCTGATGTATACGTACCCCGAACACGTGCCTCGCGTTCCCAAGGTGCACGTTAGGCCGCCTTCTTGGCCAGCCCCAGATACGTCTCAATGACCTTTGGATTGCTGGCCAGCGCGGCGGCCTCACCCTCCATGGCCATATCGCCAGTCTCGACCACGTAGCCATAGTCGGCCACCTGCAGCGCCGCACGCGCGTTCTGCTCGATCAGCAGCGTCGCCACGCCGGTCTGGCGCAGGTTGCTGATGATGTGGAAGATCTCTTTCACGATCAGCGGCGCCAGGCCCAGGCTGGGCTCGTCCAGCATCAGCAACTGCGGCTTGGCCATCAGCGCCCGGCCCACCGCCAGCATCTGGCGCTCGCCGCCTGACAGCGTGCCGGCCTCCTGTTTGGCGCGCTCCCTGAGGCGCGGGAACAGGTCGTAGACCACATCCATCTGATCCAGATAGTTACGCTCGCCGGCGCGCTTGCGGCGGAAGGCACCCAGCTGCAGGTTGTCTTCGACGGTCATCGTCGAAAACAGCTCGCGCTTCTCGGGCACCAGGCACATGCCGCGCGCCACCCGCCCCTCCACCGGAATGCCGGCCATGTCGTGGCCCAGGTAACGGACCGTCCCGCTGGACGACCCACTGACCGGCAGCGCGCCCATGATCGCGTTGAGCATGGTCGATTTGCCCGCACCGTTCGGGCCGATCACCGTGACGATCTTGCCGGCCTGCACCTGCAGATTGGCGCCATGCACGGCCTCCACCTTGCCGTAGCGCACATGCAGATCCTTTACCTCCAGAATCAGACTCATCTCATTTCCCTCACTCGACGCCGCCGAGATAGGCTTCCAGCACGGCCGGATTCTTCTGCACCTCTTCCGGTACCCCTTCGGCGATGCGCGTTCCAAACTCCATCACCACCAGCCGGTCTGTCAGGTTCATCACGAAGTCCATGTCATGCTCCACCAGCAGCACGCTCATGCCCTCGCCCTTCAGCTTGCATAGCAGTTCCGCCAAAGCCTGCTTTTCCTTGTAGCGCAGGCCCGCCGCAGGCTCGTCGAGCAGCAGCAACGCGGGGTCGCAGCACAGCGCGCGTGCGATTTCGAGAATGCGCTGCTGGCCAAGCGCCAGGCTGCCGGCTTCCATGTACATGCAGTCAGCCAGGCCCACACGCTCCAGCTGGCGCCTGGCCTCGAACAGCAGCTTCTGTTCCTCGGCGCGGTTCATGCGCAGGATTGCCGCCGATACGCCGCCCTGCGCGCGGAAATCGCCACGCAGGTGCGCGCCGATGGCCACGTTCTCCAGCACCGTCATCGTCGACAGCAGATGCACGTGCTGGAAGGTGCGGCCTACGCCCCGCTTGACGATCTCACGCGACGGCAGGCCCGAGATCACCTCGCCGCGATAGCGCACCTCGCCGCGCGTGAGCGGCAGCACGCCCGTCACCAGGTTGAAGGTCGTGGACTTGCCCGCGCCGTTCGGCCCGATCAGCCCGATGATCTCGCCGGCATGCACCTGGAAGCTCACGTCGTTCACCGCCACGAGGCCCCCGAACTGCTTGCGCGCTGCGCGCACGTCGAGGATCAGCTCGCCGGCCTCGGGCTTCTGTCGTACCGCCAGCGCCTCGGCATGTTCCGGCGCGACGACGGGCGGCCCCGAGGGCATCAGCTTGCGCAGGAACGGCCAGATGCCATCGCGCGCGTATTGCAGCAGCAGCACCAGCAGCACGCCAAACACGATGATTTCGAAGTTGCCGGTGCTGCCGAGCAGCCTCGGCAGCAAGCCCTGCAGCACGTCCTTGAGGATGGTCAAAATGCCCGCGCCAAGCACGGCACCCCAGACGTGCCCCACCCCACCCACCACGGCCATGAACAGGTATTCGATGCCGTAGTTGAGCCCGAACGGCGTCGGATTCACGGCGCGCTGCAGGTGCGCGTACAGGAAGCCCGACACGCACGCGAGGATCGCCGCCACGACGAAGATCACCACCTTCATCCACGCGGTATTCACGCCCATCGCCTCGGCCATCGTGCCGCCGCCCTTCAGCGCGCGAATCGCCCGGCCCGGCCGCGAATTGAGCAGGTTCTGCATGGCCACCACCGCCAGCAGCACCACGGCCCAGATCAGGTAGAACATCGACCGGCCCGACTGCAGTTCGATACCCAGGAACGACAGCACCGGAATACCGTTCAGGCCGTCGTACTTGCCCAGGAACTCAAGGTTGCCGAACAGGAAGAACAGCGACAGGCCCCAGGCAATCGTCGCCAGCGGCAGGTAGTGGCCTGACATCCGCATCGTAATCAGGCCAATCACATAGGCCGACGCAATCGTGATGACCAGTCCGACGATCAGTCCGAGCCATGGCGACAGCCCGAACTGCGTGGTCAGGTACGCCGTGCTGTAGGCGCCCAGCCCAACGAAGGCGGCCTGGCCAAACGACGTCATGCCTCCCACGCCGGTCAGCAGCACCAGGCCGATCGCCACGATGCTGTAGAGCCCGATGTAGTTGCCCAGCGTGATCCAGAACTCCGGTGTCGGCAGCACCGGCAGCAGCGCCAGCACGACGGCAAAGCCCAGCGCCAGCACACGATTGCGCATGACGCCGCGCAGGTGTCCCTCACGTCGCGATTGCGGCCGGCCTTGGGAATTCCCGTTCTGCGACTCCACGTTCTTCTCCAGCGGCTTGTCGGTCAGCATCGTCATGGCTTACTCCTCTTCCTCGACATGCTTGCTGGTCAGCGAACGCCACAGCAGCACCGGAATGATCAGCGTGAAGACGATGACCTCCTTGAACGCGCTGGCACAGAACGACGAATACGATTCGAGCAGTCCCACCAGCAGCGCGCCCAGCGCCGCCACCGGGTAGCTGGCCAGGCCGCCGACGATGGCGCCAACGAACCCCTTGAGCCCCACCAGGAAGCCCGACTCGTAGTAGATCGTCGTCAGCGGTGCGATCAGGATGCCGCACAGCGCGCCCATCGCGGCGGCCAGCGTGAACGACAGGCGCCCGGCCTGCGTCGTGCCGATGCCCACCAGCCGCGCGCCCAGGCGGTTCACGGCGGTGGCGCGCAGTGCTTTGCCCTGCAGCGTGCGCTCGAAATAGAAGTACAGCGCGGCGATCAGCACGCCTGACACCACCACGACCCACAGGCTCTGCCCCGACACGCTGAGGCTGCCCACATCGAAGCGTGCATCGGAAAACGGATTCGTGCGCGAGCCTTCGGCACCGAACATCACCAGCCCCAATCCCACCAGCGCGAAATGCACGCCGACCGACACGATCAGCAGCACCAGCGTGCTGGCCTCGGCCAGCGGCTGATAGGCCAGGCGATAGAGCATCGGGCCCAGCGGGATCACGATCAGAAGCGTCAGCGCGATCTGCACCAGCATCGGCAGCGGCATGCCGCCGTACTGCTGCACCAGGACATGCACGACGCCCGGGAACAGCAGGTACTTGCCCGCCAGGACGAGGATGCGGCGCGGCGCGCTCAGCCGCAGTTCGGGGCTGCGCAGCACCGCCACGCCATCGTAGAGGAACGTCAGCACGCCCATGGCCAGCAGCAGCCACGTGGTTTGCGGCGCATGGCCGGCCTGCATCGCGGCCAGCGTCAGCGCGCCGTAGGCCACGAACTCGCCCTGGGGGATGAAGATGACGCGCGTCACCGAAAACACCAGCACCAGTGCCAGTGCCAGCAGCGCGTAGATCGCGCCGGAGGTGATGCCGTCCTGCGCCAGAATGGCCGCAATCGATAGGTCCATTGTCTGCCCGTGTTAAGTGCGCGCGTGGTGGGCGCCCGTGCCTGAGAATTGGCCTGCTTGCCGCTACCGCAGCCTCAGCTTAGAGACTCCCCCGCGCAATGCCTAGAGGATGGCGGGAAATCACGGAGGCAAAAAAAGGGCGCATGGTCTGCCATGCGCCCTGCGTTGCTACGCTGCCAGCGTGTGACCCCTGCCAGCCGGTCGTCTTTGCCGGCTTACTTCTGCAGCTTCCACTTGCCATCGACGATCTGCACCATCACGCGCGCGCGCTGGTCCATGCCGAGGTGGTCGGTGGGGCTCATGTTGATGATGCCGTGCGATACCGGCAGGTTCTTCGTCTGCTCCAGCGCATCGCGCAGCGCCTTGCGGAATTCCTTCGTGCCGGGCTGGCCCTTCTTGAGCGCCTCGGGAATCGCGTTCTGCAGCAGCAGGCCGGCATCCCAGGCGTGGCCGCCGAAGGTGGATACCTGTCCGCCGAACGCCTTCTCGTACGCGGTCTTGTAGGTCATGGCCGGCTTCTTCACCGGATTGCTGTCGGGCAGCTGCTCGGCCACCAGCAGCGGGCCGGCCGGCAGGAACGTGCCTTCGCAATCCTTGCCGCATACGCGCAGGAAGTCGGGGTTGGCCACGCCGTGCGTCTGGTAGATCTTGCCCTTGTAGCCGCGCTCCTTGAGCGCCTTGGCCGGCAGCGCGGCGGGCGTACCCGAACCGGCGATCAGCACGGCGTCCGGATTGGTGCCCATCATCTTCAGCACCTGGCCCGTCACCGAATTGTCGGTACGCGCGAAACGCTCGTTGGCCACCACCTTGAGCTTGCGCATTTCCGCCACCTTGGCGAATTCCTGTGCCCAGCTGTCGCCATAGGCGTCCGCGAAGCCGATGAATGCCACCGTCTTCACGTTGTTGCTGGTCATGTGCTCGGCCAGGGCGGTTGCCATGTGCGAGTCGTTCTGCGGCGTCTTGAAGATCCAGGCGCGCTTGCTGTCCATCGGCTCGATGATGCGGGCCGAGGCGGCCATCGAGATCATCGGCGTCTCGCTTTCGGCAGCCACATCCACCATGGCCAGCGAATTGGGCGTGACGGTGGAACCCACCACCACATCGACCTTGTCTTCGCTGATCAGCTTGCGCGTGTTCTTGACCGCCGTGGTCGTGTCGGTGGCATCGTCAAGCACGATGTACTCGATCTTCTTGCCGGCGATTTCCTTGGGCAGCAGCGTGAAGGTGTTTTTCTCGGGGATGCCGAGCGAGGCGGCCGGCCCTGTGGCCGAAACCGTGACCCCGACCTTCACCTGGGCGCTGACCGCGCCCGAGAACAGACTGGCGGCGGCAAGTGCCAGCAGGCTGGCGCGCTTGAACGTCATGGCTTGTCTCCTTCGATTCCAAAAACGGAAAAAGGCATCCGCCGGCTTCCGGCCGACGGATGCCTTCAGTTTTTTTTGGCCCACTCTGGCGGGCTCTTTGGCGGATGCAACGCTGGCATCCGATCTCAGCCGGGAACATCGAAGTTCGTCCCGTTTTTTCCCGTCCTGCGCCATTACCCCCGGATTGCGCAGTTGCATTCCCCGACCGCTCGGTCGGGAATGCGAATCGAGTCTAACACAGCGATGTGATACGAAAAGGCCGGATTAACCCGCAGCAGCGCAGGCGCAACAGTCGCGGGTTTCCGTTGTCCGGCGGCGTTTCCAGCCCGCCGCGGACACCTGCGGCGGCTTAGCGCAGGAACGCGTCGTAGGCCGTCTTCAGGATCAGCGCGCTGACCACCGCGATGAACACCTTGCGCACGAAGCGGCTGCCGTGGCGCAGCGCCAGCTTGCTGCCCACCTGGCTGCCGGCCACGTTGGCCAGGGCCATCACGATGCCGAGCTGCCACCACACATGGCCCTTCGCCGCCAGCAACAGCAGCGCGGCCAGGTTGGTGGCCAGGTTGACGATCTTGGCCGAAGCCGACGCGTGCAGGAAGTCGTAGCCGAACACCCGCACGAACACGATCATGAGGAAGCTGCCCGTGCCAGGCCCGAACACGCCGTCGTAGAACCCGATCGCCGCGCCGGCCAGCAGCGCCGCCAGCCGTTCGCGCCCGCCCGACAGCACCGGCGCATGCTCGGTGCCCAGATCCTTCTTCACCACCGTATAGACCAGCAGGATCAGCAGCACGAAAGGCAGCGCCTTGCGCAGCGGCTCGGCGGGGATCATCGTCAGCGTCCACGCGCCAGCCATCGAGAACACGAAGGCCGCCAGCATCGCGGGGCCGGTGGCGCCCCAGTAGATCCGCACCTTGCGCGCAAAGCGATAGGCGGCGTTGGACGTGCCGGCCAGCGACGCTACCTTGGTCGTGCCGATCAGCGTGGCCGGCGACATGTTGGGATAGGTCGAGAACAGCGCCGGCACCTGCACGAGGCCGCCCCCGCCCGCCACGGCGTCGATCATGCCGGCCAGAAAGGCGGCGGCGGCCAGAAATACAAACTCCATGGTCGAACAGTCCGAACGGTCGAGAAGCGGTGAAGGGATTCGAAAGGAATCGGGGAAATCGGGGAAATCGGGGAAAACGGCGGAATCGGCGGAACGCGCCTCAGCGCCCCGGCGGCAAAACGGCCCGCTGTGCGGGTCAGCCCAGGCGTTTCGGCGTGGGAATCAGGCTGCGCAGCCACAGGCCGTCGGCATCGCGCGCGAATCCTTCCGGCGGCCCCGAAGCGTCGGCCACCAGCCCCGGCGCCAGCCGGATATGGCGGATGCCATGAGCACGGCACCAATCGGCCAGCAGCTGGGAGGCGGCGTCGAGCCAGCCCGCAGCATCGGCGGCCGGCGGCCACCACTCGGCCGCCATCGCCACGCGCCCGCCCAGCGACAGGCTGTGAACCAGCGTGACAGGGAACAGGCAGGCCAGCGCAGCATCGGCCTCAAGGCAATCGCCGCCTTCGCGCACCGCGCTGGTGCAGCCCCCTAGCAGGCAGATGCCGTGGCCGCCCTGCTCCAGTAAGGCATCCAGAGACAGTCGCCTGGCGCGTGCTTCGGGCACCGGCAGTGGCGCGCGCGCATTCAGCCAGCCATCGATGGCGGGACCATCGGCGCTGACGCCAACGCGTAGCTGATACTGCACTTTTTGGAAACGGGGAGATGCGGAAGGCGTGGACATGGCCGGGCGAAGGAAGCTGCCGGCATTGTCGCATGGGGGCTGGCGGGCGGTCATGCCAAAGATGCATCGGCCGCACATCCACTCGGGCAAGTGGCGCGAGCGGCGGTTTCCGGGAGGCCGGAAATGAAAAAGGCGTTGCCAGGGATCACCCAGCAACGCCTCTTTATCGTATTGGCTGCTGCTACCCGACACCGGGTGCGCGCCTGTCGTCTCCTCGCTTCCGCCTCCAAGTAACCTGCGAAAACCGTATATGCAATGTAACGAACCGGTGCGTATGAAACAAGTCAGCAATAACCCTAGCCCCAAAATCGGGCATGTTGCCCGATCTCCACTCTGGGTGCCGGCTAGGGTTTGTCCGATTTCCGGCCCGTCAGCGCAATCAGTTCGCCCATGATGCCGCGGCGGAAGGTCAGCACACAGATCACGAAGATCACGCCGGTCACCATTGTCACCGACTCGCCCAGCGCGTTGAACCAGCCAATGCCCGTCAGGTTGGCCAGGAACGTGCCGATGTCGCCAAGCTTGTTCTCCAGCGCCACGACCACGAAGGCACCGACGATCGGGCCCGACAGCGTACCCAGCCCGCCCACCAGCGTCATCAGGATCACCGAGCCCGACATCGACCAGTGCACGTCGGTCAGCGTGCCGAAGCCCAGCACCAGCGCCTTGATCGACCCGGCCAGGCCCGACAGCGCCGCCGAGATGACGAAGGCCAGCAGCTTGAAGCGGTCGACGTCGTAACCCAGCGAGATCGCGCGCGGCTCGTTCTCGCGGATGGCCTTCAGGATCTGGCCGAACGGCGAGTGCACGGTACGCACGATCAGCGCGAATGCAAGCACGATGATGAGCAGCGCCACGTAGTACAGCGTCATGTCGTCGGCCAGCGACAACACGCCGAACAGCTTGCCGCGCGGAATGCCCTGGAGCCCGTCCTCGCCGCCCGTGAACGGCGCCTGCAGGCAGAAGAAGAACAGCATCTGCGCCAGCGCGAGTGTGATCATCGAGAAGTAGATGCCCTGGCGGCGAATGGCCAGCGAACCCACCACGTAGCCAATCACAGCGCCCGACAGCGTGCCGAACAGCAGGCCCAGTTCCGGCGTCACGCCCCACACCTTCATCGCATGGCCGGCCGCGTAGCCCGCACCGCCGAAGAACGCCGCATGGCCGAACGACAGCAGCCCCGTAAAGCCGATCAGCAGGTTGAACGCGCACGCGAACAGCGCGAAGCACAGCACCTTGAGCACGAACACCGGGTAGGCGCCGGCCAGCGGCGCCACGATCAGGCCCAGCAGCAGCAGGCCGTAGAGCACCTTCTTCTGCAATCCGGTCCCTTCCTTGAAGCCCTTGGCCTCGACGGCCACGGCCGTTTGTCCAGTCTGCCCGCTCATCACTTTTCCCTCCCGAACAGCCCGGCCGGGCGCAGCAGCAGCACGATCACCATGATGAAGAACACCACGGTCGACGATGCTTCCGGATAGAACACCTTGGTCAGCCCCTCGATCACGCCGAGCCCCAGGCCCGTGATGATCGATCCCATGATCGATCCCATGCCGCCGATCACCACCACGGCGAACACGATGATGATCAGGTTCTGGCCCATCAGCGGCGACACCTGAATGACCGGCGCCGCCAGCACGCCGGCAAACGCCGCCAGCGCCACGCCAAAGCCGTAGGTCAGCGTCACCATCAGCGGCACGTTGACGCCGAAGGCTTCCACCATCTTCGGATTCTCGGTGCCGGCGCGCAGGTAGGCACCCAGCTTGGTCTTTTCGATCGTGAACCACGTGGCCAGGCACACCACCACCGACGCGGCCACCACCCAGGCACGATAGTTCGGCAGGATCATGAAGCCCAGGTCCGTGGCACCCTGCAGCGCGTCGGGCGGCGAATACGGCAGGCCGGACACGCCGTAGATCGAGCGGAAGATACCTTCGATGATCAGCGTGATGCCCAGCGTGAGCAGCAGGCCGTAGATGTGATCGAGCTTGTAGATCCAGCGCAGCATCGTCTTCTCGATGACGACGCCCAGCAGGCCCACCACAAGCGGCGACAGCACCAGCATCACCCAGTAGTTGAGGCCGGCGTATTCCATGCCGGCCCACGCCAGCACGGCACCGAGCATGAACAGCGCGCCGTGCGCGAAGTTGATCACGTTGAGCAGGCCGAAGATCACGGCCAGACCCAGGCTCAGCATCGCGTAGAAAGCGCCATTGACCAGCCCCAGCAGCAGCTGGGACAGCATGGCGGGTAGCGGAATTCCGAAAATATCCATGGGCGTCGATTGCCTGATTGTTTCTCCCCGCTCCCACGCGTGGGAGGGGGTTCGGGGAAGAGGGTTCAGCGGTTCAAATCGGGATCCCTCCCGTCAGGACCGCCCGCCCTCTCCCCCCGCCCCTCTCCCGCACGGCGGGAGAAGGGAGCAAGACAACACAACTTACTTCTTCAAGATCGAGCACTTCGACTCGGCCACCGTCGTGAACGCCTGGTCGCCCGGGATCGTCGCCGCCACCTTCAGGTAGTCCCAAGGCTTCTTCGAATCCGCCGGAGCCTTGACCTGCATCAGGTACATGTCGTGGATGTTCCGGCCATCGGCGCGGATGTAGCTCTTGTTGTAGAAGTCGTTGATCTTCATCTTCTTCAGCTCGGCCATGACCTTGTCCGGATCATCGGTCTTGGCGGCTTCCACGGCCTTCAGGTACGTGCTGACGGCGGAGTAGTCGGCGGCCTGCAGGCTGCTCGGCATCTTCTTCATCTTGCCGAAGAAGCGGTTCGCGAACTTGCGGGTGTCGTCGTTCATGTCCCAGTACCAGCTGTCGGTCATCAGCAGGCCTTCGGTGTTCTTCAGGCCCAGGCTGTGCACGTCATTGATGAACATCAGCAGGCCGGCAATCTTCATGGTCTTGGTGATGCCGAATTCCTTGGCGGCCTTGATCGCGTTAATCGTGTCGCCGCCGGCATTGGCCAGGCCCAGGATGTCAGCCTTCGATGCCTGCGCCTGCAGCAGGAACGACGAGAAGTCCGACGCCGACAGCGGGTGGCGCACCTGGCCCACCACCGTGCCGCCATTGGCCTTCACCACGGCTGCCGTGTCGCTTTCGAGCGAATGGCCGAAGGCGTAGTCGGCGGTCAGGAAGAACCACTTCTTGCCGCCCTGCTTCACCACCGCGCTGCCGGTGCCCTTGGCCAGCGCTACCGTGTCGTAGGCGTAGTGCACCGTGTACGGCGAGCACTCTTCGTTCGTCAGGCGGGCCGTGCCGGCGCCGATGTTGAAGTACACGCGCTTCTTTTCCTGCGCCACCTTGTTCATGGCCAGGCCCGTGGCGGAGTTGGTGCCGCCCAGCAGCATGTCCAGACCCTGCTGGTCCATCCATTCGCGCGCCTTCGACGCGGCGATGTCGGCCTTGTTCTGGTGATCGGCGCTGACCAGTTCGATCGACTTGCCCAGCACCTTGCCACCGTGGTCCTCGATGGCCATCTTGATCGCTTCGAGGCCGCCCGGGCCGTCGATGTCGGCGTACAGGCCCGACATGTCGGTGATGTAGCCGATCTTCACGGTATCGTTCGATACCTGCGCCGAGGCGCCCCCTGCAAACGCGCCAAAGACAGTTGCCGCCACTGCGACAGCCAGCCGATTCATCTTCATGTCTTGTCTCCTGAGTTGCGGCGGCAAGCTGCCACCCGTTCCTGCCATCTCGTAAAAATACGATTCACACGATCCGAAATTGCGACCCTGGCGCCGGTGGGGCGCAGCGGGTCAGACCCCGAGCAGTTCATTCAGCACCGGCATCTTGGCCTGCAGCTCGCTGGCGGCAAAGCGTTCGACGATGGCGCCGTGCTCCATCACGTAGAAGCGGTCGGCCAGCGGCGCGGCAAAGCGGAAGTTCTGCTCCACCATGACCA
>Ga0209676_1000184_pt1 | contig 143543 bp, 127 predicted proteins | sample AraplaCvi_mLB_r2_FD_184282 | JGI IMG/M metagenome (GOLD analysis project Ga0209676, IMG submission 184282) | Arabidopsis root microbial communities from North Carolina, USA - plate scrape MF_Cvi_mLB_r2 (SPAdes) (version 2) | ecosystem: Host-associated > Plants > Roots > Endosphere | place...
GACCCGACCACGTGATCGAAAGAAACTGGAACGAGCTGATCCGTCCTGAGAAGCCGCAAATCGAAACCGGCGCCGATGCGACCCGCAAGGCCCGTATCGTCGCCGAGCCGCTCGAGCGCGGTTTCGGTGTGACGCTCGGCAACGCCCTGCGTCGCGTTCTTCTGTCGTCGCTGCAAGGCGCCGCCGTCACCGCCATCCAGATCGATGGCGTGGTGCACGAGTTCTCCTCGCTCGAGGGCGTCCGTGAAGACGTCGTCGACATCGTTCTGAATATCAAGCAACTGGCCGTTCGGATGCATGCCGAAGGCCCGAAGCGCATGACCCTGCGCGCCACGGGCCCCGGCCCGGTGACCGCGGGTCAGATCGAAACCCCGGCCGACATCGAAATCCTGAACCCCGACCACGTGCTCTGCACGCTGGACGACGGCGCTTCGGTGCGCATGGAGTTCACGGTCAACACCGGCAAGGGTTACGTCCCGGCCGACCGTAACCGTCCGGAAGACGCGCCGATCGGCCTGATCGCCGTCGACGCCCTGTACTCGCCGGTCAAGCGCGTCGCCTATCGCGTCGAGCCGACCCGTCAAGGCCAGTCGCTGGACTACGACAAGCTGATCCTGGAAGTCGAAACCAACGGCGCCGTCACTCCGGTGGACGCCGTGGCCTACGCCGCCCGGATCCTGCAGGACCAACTGCAGATCTTCATCACCTTCGAGGAACCGAAGGCCAAGTCGGCCGACGAGTCCAAGCCGGAACTGCCGTTCAACCCGGCCCTGCTGAAGAAGGTCGACGAACTGGAACTGTCGGTCCGTTCGGCCAACTGCCTGAAGAACGACAACATCGTCTACATCGGCGACCTGATCCAGAAGACCGAAGCCGAGATGCTCCGCACCCCGAACTTCGGCCGCAAGTCGCTGAACGAGATCAAGGAAGTTCTCGCCGGCATGGGTCTGCACCTCGGCATGGACGTGCCGAACTGGCCGCCGGAGAACATCGAAGACCTGGCCAAGAAGTTCGAAGACCAAATCTAAGAACCTCTAGCCATCGCGCTTAATCCGGGCCGCTTCCCTCCATTCTTCGGAAAAGGGGGGAGGCGGCCTGGGCCTTTTGAAGCCGCACCCGCGGTGGAGGGTCCCGGCGCTTCGCTCTGACCCGGTCGGGACGGACCAGGATTGGTGACAATCAGGCGCTCATTCGTTTGCGCCGTTCGGGCTGACTGCCCAGGAGATACAAATGCGTCACGGTAAGGCTCACCGTAAACTCGGCCGCACCTCGGCTCACCGCACCGCCATGTTCGCCAACATGTCGGCCTCGCTGATCAAGCACGAACAGATCGTCACCACCCTGCCGAAGGCCAAGGAACTGCGTCCGATCGTCGAAAAGCTGGTCACCCTGGCCAAGCGCGGCGACCTGCACGCACGTCGTCAGGCCATCAGCTCGGTTCGCGACGTCGAACAAGTCGGCAAGCTCTTCGCGGTCCTCGGCCCGCGCTACAAGGACCGTCAGGGCGGCTATATCCGCGTCCTGAAGGCCGGCTTCCGCTACGGCGACAACGCCCCGCTGGCCGTCATCGAGTTCGTCGACCGCGACGTCTCGGAAAAGGGCAAGGACTCGGGCCCGGTCTTCACGGCTGAAGCCGAAGACTAAAGCCTGGCTGTCGCCAGACAAGAAAATTCAGCGCAAGCTGAACGTGGAGGCCCCGGAGCGATCCGGGGCCTTTTTCGTTGGGCAGGCGCGGCGATGCCAATTGAGGTCAAGGCGAGCGAACCGGCCGACCGCGCATTGACGGCAAGATCCACGGTGGAGGCCGATATCCATGACCCATCGCGCGCTCGCCCCGCTCAAGAGCACGGTCATCTTGCTGAGCGCGGTCCTATCCGCGTGCGCCACGCCGTCGCCGGTCCCGTCCACGCTCGCCGTGCGGGAGCAGCCGGGCGCGTTCTCGGCGTCGCGCCTCGACCCGGATCGTTATCGTCTCATCCTGGTAGGCCGTCCCCAGGAGACGCGTGAGACGGTCCAGGGCGAGTTGCTTCGCCGCGCCGCCGAACTCGCGGCGCGGGAGGGCTATGACTGGTTCGTGGCGGCCGATCAGCAGACGCGCGTCCAGTCGCAGTTCGTCGCGGGCTCGAACCCGGTCATGCCGGCCGGCGCCATAGGGCCAAGCCAGGGCTTCCTACCCCGCTCCTGGCGTGACGCGGGACCGCGCTGGGGCGGTGATTGGCGCAACTGGGACCCGTTCTGGGGCGAACCGACGTTCGAGAACCGCCCGCAGGTCCGGCGCGTCGACCTCGTCGTCGCTTCGGTCGAGATCGGCCTGCACAAGGGCGAAAGACCCGCCGGCGTCACGCAGGCGTATGATGCCCTACGCCCGTCGCCGCGGCGGTAAAGCCCTGACGAGCCGGGCGCTTGCCGGCCGCGTTGCGATCAGTCCTTGGGCTTCGCCACCCGCGCGGGGTTGCCGACCACTGTCGCACCCTTGGCCACGTCGCGGGTCACGACCGCGCCCGCGCCGATCACCGCGTCGTCGCCGATCGTCACACCGGGGAGAATGATCGCGCCGCCGCCGATCCAGACGTTTTCGCCGATATGGACCGGCCGCCCCGACTCCTGACCCGTGCGGCGCTCGACCGGATCGCGGGGATGGTCGGCGGTCAGGATCTGGACACCCGGACCTATGGCCGTGGCGGCGCCGATCGTCACCTCGACCACGTCCAGGATGACGCAGCCGAAGTTCATGAACACGCCATCGCCAAGCTTAATGTTGTAGCCGTAGTCGACGTGGAAGGGCGCGCGGACGGCCACGTTCTGGCCAACCGCGCCCAGTCCTTCCTTCAGCAGGGCGGGGCGCTCGTCCAGTTTGGAAGCGTTGTAGCGGTCCATCCAGGCCTGGGCGGCTCCTTGGTCGGCCTGAAGTTCATCATCGGCGGCGTGGTAGGACTCGCCGGCCAGCATCCTCTGCTTCTGGGCCTTCACGCCTACTCCTTGGTCAAGTCCTGCCGGCGGAACAGCAGCACCGCGCCTGCGGCCAGCACCGCCGTCCAGGCGAACAGCGCGATCAGCGCCGGGCCGGCCGAGCCGCTGGCCTGGCCCAGTTGGGCCGGATCCAGCAGGGCGGCGCGCAGCAGGTCGGCGTCGAACACCGGCAGCGCCAGCAGCTTCCAACTGGGCTGGCCCTGTTCCATCAGGCGCAGGCTGCTGGCCAGGATGGTCTGGATGAACCGTGCGCCCAGGCACACCACCACCACGCCCATGGTCGAGCGCGAGAGCACCCCCACGAAGGCGGCCAGCGCGGCCAGGGTCATGACCTCCAGCCAGGTGATGGCCAGCACGCCCAGGATGTCGAACGGGCCGTGGCCGAACATCGACAGGCTGAGCGCCTTGCCGTTGATGCCCGCGCCGATCACGGCCGCGACCGCCGACAGCACGGCGGTCAGGATCAGGCTCCAGAACGCGGCCTCGCCGACCACGACCAACTTGGCCAGTAGCAGGTTCTGGCGGGTGTTGCGTGGGGTCAGCAGCCGCCAGGTCTCCCAGCGATAGTCACCGGCCAGCACGGCTGCCGCGCCGATCATCAGGAACAGGGCGTCGAAGGTCGAGGCGCCGGTCGACAGGGCCTTGATCACCTGATCGATCAGGCCGATCCCCAGGCCCGGCATCGGCTTCTTGATCACATTGTGCAGGAAGAGGTCCCCGCCGATGCTCAGCACGAACCCGACCAGCGGGGCGAAGCAAAAGCCCCAGAAGACGGCCGAGCGGTCGCGCAGCAGGCGGAAGCGTTCGGCGGCGATGGCGTCGGCGAGCATCAGGCGTCTCCCCCTTGCTCTTCTGAGGTGCGTTCGAGGGTCTTGAGGTAGACGCCTTCGAGATCGGCGTCGCGCCACCGGGCCTCGATGATCTCGACCCCGGCCTCGACCAGGCTGCGGATCAGGGCGGGCGCCTCGTCACGGCGGATGTCGGCCAGGGCCGCGTCGGCGCCGTCGGCGACGCCCTTGGCCCCCAGCACGGCCAGGATCTGGGCGATGGGAGAGGCGGCGGTGATGCGCAGACGGGCCTCGCCGGCGGTCAGCTCGGCCACGCCGCCCTCGGCCACCACCTTGCCCTTCGACAGGATGGCGACCCGGTCGCAGACGCGGCGCACTTCGTCCAGCTGATGGCTGGCCAGGATGACGGTGACGCCCTCGCGCCGGGCCAGGTCGACGATGAGCGCGCGGATCTCCTGGATGCCGGCCGGGTCCATGCCGCTGGTCGGCTCGTCCAGAATGACCAGTTCGGGCTTGGTGAAGAAGGCCGCAGCCAGGCCCAGGCGCTGCTTCATGCCGACCGAATAGCCGCTGGTCGAGCGGTCGGCGGCGTGGGCGATTCCGACCCGTTCCAGCCAGCCGTCGATGTCGGGGGACTTCAGCCCGCTCTCCAGGGCCAGCATCTTCAGGGTGTCGCGGCCGGTCAGATAGGCAGGATAGCGCGGCGTCTCGATCATCGCCCCGACCTTGCGCAGAGCGGTGATGTCGCCGGGGGCTGCGCCGGACAGGCGGACGGCCCCGCTGGTGGGCCGCACCAGGCCCAGCGCGATGCGGAACAGAGTGCTCTTGCCCGCGCCGTTGGGGCCCAGCACGCCGAACACGCCGCCGGCGGGTATGGCGAGGGAAAAGTCGTCGAGGGCGCGCACCGCCCCGTAGGTCTTGGTGAGGCGGTCGGCCTCGAGGGCGATCGACATGCGGGCTGTTCCAGGCGCCGAATGAGTCGGCCAGGCGAGGCGACTATGGCGACGCCCCAGGCGCGCGCCAAGTTAAGAGCGGGTCATGCGGCGCCGCGCGACGATTGTCATACGCCTGCCATGGCGGGCCGTGATCAGGTTGGCCCGTTCGCCTTCGTGAGTCCCCGATGTTTCTCCGCCGTTTCGCATCCCTGATTCTGGTTCTGGGCATGCTCCTGCCGGGCGGTCCGGCCTGGGCGCGGGAGACGGCGCCGCACCTGACGATCCTGATCTCGATGGACGGCTTCCGCGCGGACTATCTGGATCGGGGGCTGACGCCGAACCTGAAGGCCCTGGCCGACGACGGCGCGCGGGGGGCGATGCGCCCCTCGTTCCCCAGCCTGACCTATCCGAACCACTACACCCTGGTCACCGGCAAGCGGCCGGACCGCAACGGCGTCGTCGGCAACGAGATGGAGGACGCCGCCATCGGCGGCCCGAAGTTCACGATGAACGCCCCGACGGCCAGCGACCCGCGCTGGTGGAGCCAGGCCAAGCCGTTCTGGTGGTCGGTCGAGCGCCAGGGCCAGCAAGCCGCCGCCATGTTCTGGCCGGGCTCCGAGGTCGCCATCGACGGCGTGCGTCCGACCCATTGGGTCAAGTACGAGCACAAGCTGGCGTATGATGCGCGCGTCGACCAGGTGCTGGCCTGGCTGGACGGCGCCGACGGCCCGCCGCTGGCCTTCACCACCCTCTATTTCGACGCCGCCGACACCGAGGGCCACCACTACGGACCGGACTCGCCGGAGCTGAACGCGGCCCTGGTCGAGCTGGACCGCAACATCGGCCGGCTGGTCGAGGGCCTGAAGGCGCGAGGGCGGTTCCAGGCGACCGACATCGTCATCGTCGCCGATCACGGCATGGCCCCGCTGCCGGCCGCGAACCGCGTGGTGCTGGACGACCTGATCGACATGACGAAGATCCACCTGGTCACCAAGGGCGCGGTGACCAGCTTCTCGCCCGAGCCGGGACAGGCGAAAGCGGTGGCGAGGGTCTTCCTGAACGGCCGGCCCGCGCACATGACCTGCTGGAAGAAGGCGGCGATCCCGGCCCGCTTCCACTACGGCCGCAACAAGCGCGTGCCGGCCATCATCTGCCTCTCGCAGACCGGCTGGTACACGACCACGCGGGCGGCCAAGGCCAACCCCGGCAAGTGGGACGGAAAGGACGGCGGGGCGCACGGCTTCGACCCTTACGATCCCCTGATGCGGGCGGTGTTCGTGGCCCACGGTCCATCGTTCAGGCCGGGCGTCGTCCTGCCGCTGTTCGACAATGTCGACGTCTATCCGCTGCTGGCCAGGATAACCGGCGTGAAGCCCGAGCCGGGCGATGGTTCGTTGCAGGTGGTGGGCCAGGCGCTGCGCTAGCCCACGCGCGTCGCATAGATCGAGATGGAGCCCGTCAGCGTCGCGACCCGGTCCAACTCGGTCACGGCCGAGAGCCCGGACGACCGCATCAGGCCGGGCAAGGCGCCAATCGCGTTGAACTCGGTGCGCTTGAAGCCGTCGACGGCCTGGACCATGCGAAACAGCAGCCGCATAAGCCCGCGCTGGCGGCCGTAGTCGGCGATCAGCACCCGTGCGGCGGGACGGGCGAGGCGGCTCATGGCCCGCAGGATCGCGCCCTTCACCGGCTCGTCGCACTGGTGCAGCACCAGGCTGGAGATCACCGCGTCGGCCACGCCCAGGCCGATCAGGGTGTTCGCCTGGTCGCCCAGACCTTGGCGCCAGTCGATCTCGACCCCGGCGCGCCGGGCCTTGGCGCGGGCTATGGCCAGCGCGGCTGGATCCGGGGCCAGGCCGATGACCCGCGCGCCCGGCCGCGCCCGCTTGATGGCGATCGCTTGCGAACCGGTGCCGCAACCGATGTCTACGACCGTCTCGCCGTCGCGTGGATCCAGGGCCTCCAGCAGGGCGCCACGCCAGCGGCGCTCGCGGGTGACCAGCCCGACGACGGTATCGTAGAGGCCGGTCAATTCGGGGCGACCCAGTGCGGGCACGTATTGGGCTTGTTCGATCATGCGGGGTCCTCCAGATCTCCAGCTTGGCGGCCGCTCAGGGCGGGGTCTTGGACCGATCGCCAGCGGAGGTGAGATGAGCGCCGGATGGTCTGGACAGATCTGGATCGGCCGCGACTGGTGGTGCTTCGAGGGCGCCAGCGGCGGCTCGCAGACACACGGTCACCTGTGCGCCCAGGTGGTGGCCGGTCTTGAAGGTCCGGTCCGCGTCGAAGCCGAGCGGGGCGTCGTCGAGGCGGGGGCGGTCATCATCCCGCCTGGCGTCCGCCATCGCCTGCTGGTGGCGGACGGTCCGCTGCGGGCGATCTATCCGCGTCCTCTGGGAAGACTTGCCCGGCGCTGGGACCTTGCGCGCTGGACCGTCGTAACGGCCGCGCCGGCCGGATGGACTGACATGCTGACCGCCGAAGACCTCGCCGGAACGCTGGACGCCGAGGCGGCCCTAGGCGAGGCGAGCGCGATCGACCCTCGTCTGAAGCAGGCCCTGGAAGAACTGGGCGGTGATCTCAGCCTGGCGGGTCTGGCGGGTCTGGCGGCGCGGGCGGGACTGTCGAGCGCGCGACTGCGGGCGCTGGCCCAGGTCGAACTGGGCGCGCCGCTGACCCATTGGCGGCTATGGTTGCGGCTGCAGAAGGCGCTGCTGCGCCTGCGGGCCGGCGAAAGCCTGGCGATCGCCGCCGCCGAGGCCGGCTTCACCGACCAGTCGCACCTGAACCGGGCCATGAGCCGGTTCTTTGGAATCACGCCCCGGACGATCGCCCGGCTGTTCTAGCGATGGGCCACGACCCAGGCGGCCAGGGCCACGAACAGGGCCAGAGCGATGATCCGGGCGATCCATGGGGCGGTGACATAGAGGCCCAGCACAGTGAAGCCGGACTTCACTGACTCCGGCCGGGTCAGGGCGTCCTTGAAGGTCGCTGTTCTTTGCGCGGCGATCGGATGACCACAGCCGGGGCAGGTCGGGGCCGCCTCCGACACTTGGCGAGCGCAGGCAGGGCAGGGGATCAAGGCCATGCTCAGTCTCCCTCCTTGGTCTGGTTGGGCGCGGGCGTGATACGGATCTCGACCCGCCGGTTCTTCTGGCGGCCGTCCGGATCGTCGCTGCCGTCGGGATGGGCATTGGGCGCTATGGGGCGCTTCTCGCCGAAACCTTCCGCCGTCAGAGCGCGACCAGCCGGGCCGGCCAGGCGATCGGCCACCGCCTTGGCTCGGCGCAGCGACAGGGCGTCGTTATAGGCGTCGTCGCCCTTGGCGTCGGTGTGGCCGCCGATGCTGACCCGGGCCTTCGGATAGCTCTTCAGCACCTCGGTCGCCTTGGCCAGGGCCGGCTCGGCGTCGGAGCGGATCGTCGCCTTGTCGAAATCGAACAGCACGTCGGCCGGCAGGTCGACGACGATCGTTCCCTCGGATCGGCGGGCGTTCAGTTCCGTGAGCAGGGTGCGCGTCGTCTCGATGCGGTCGGGCGCGACTTCCGAGGCCACGAACACGCTGGAGAGCGCGCTTTCGGGCCCGGCCTTTTCGAAGGTGGAGCGCGGGGCGTTTTCGGCGTGGACGAAGGTCGAGGCCATGCCGATGGCGCTGCCCTTCATCGTGCGGACGATCACGTCGGCCGAGGCCAGGCCAGGCGCTGCCGCCGTCAGGAGGACGACGGCCAGAACCGGCGACCTCATCCGGCGGCTCCGTTCTGCGCCGCCTGGGCCGTCAACGGCACGTCCAGGCGCAGGAACGGCCCGATAATGCTGTCCGAGGTCGAGCCCTCGTTGAACACCACGGCGATGCGCTGAGCGTCGCGCGGCACGGCGCCCATGAACACCAGGCGGCCGTTCATGGTGTCGCCGTTGACGATGTTCATGTTCGGATTGCCCTCCGGCGCCTTCAGCATCAGCTTCTGGCCGTTGGGCAGCTGGATGTAGGTCGGATTGGTGGCCATCTCGACATTGTTGGTCGCCTTGCCCGCAAACGAGATGCTGACCTCCAGGACGGTGGCGTCCTCGGCGAGGTCGACGCTCTTGATCCGCACCGTGGCGCCGACGTCGGTCACGCCTTGAACGTCGACCGGCACCGAGCGGGCCTGGCGGGGCTGGGCGGTGACGGGTGTGTTGGCGGCGGCGGCCGCGGTCGCTTCGGGTGACGTCGTGGCGTCGGCGGTCTTCTCCTTGGGAGAACAGGCGGCCAGGGCGAGGGCGGAGGCCCCCGCGACGACGATCAGGCGAAGGGCGATCATGAAACGCTCCGTGGCGATGAACACGCGGCGCCGGCGGCCTTCAAGCTGAGCCGGCGCACAGGCTCAACTCGTGAGCGACCGAAAGGCTCCGCTGAAACGTCGGATAGACGACTTGCGAAGATTATTGCCTTATGCGTTAAATATTGCCGTCAACCGCAAGGAGTTTCATCATGTCCGACTCCCGCCCCGGCCTTGTCTCGGCCGTCGTCTATCGCGACCCCAAGGCGGCCATCGCGTTTCTGGAGAAAGCCTTCGGCTTCGACCTGACCCTGCTGATCGAGGACGCGGACGGCAATCTGGCGCACTCCCAGATGGAGTATGCCGACACGCGGATCATGATCGGCAACGAGTGGAGCGAGAACCACGCGAGTCCCGCGTCGGTCGGCGGCAAGAACACCCAGTCGGTCCACATCTACATCGCCGCCGACGTCGACACTCATTGTGAGCGCGCCAGGGCGGCCGGGGCGGAAATCCTCGCGCCGCCGGAGACTCAGTTCTACGGCGCGCGCACCTATCGCTGCCGTGATCCCGAGGGGCACATCTGGACCGTCTCGGCCGATGTCGAGGTCGTCTCGACCGACGAGATGGAGCAGCGCAGCGGCCTCACGATCGCGGTGGGCAAGGGATGATCACGCCCGACGACTTCCGCCGCCTGGCCCTGTCCATGCCCCAGGCGATCGAGAGTTCGCACATGGGCACGGTCGACTTTCGCTGTGGGAAGATCTTCGCGACTCTGGGCAATCCGGACGCGGCCTGGGCGATGGTCAAGCTGACACCGGATCAGCAGGAGATGCGTGTGGCCGCCGAGCCGGACGTCTTCGTTCCCGTGCCCGGCGGCTGGGGCAAGGGAGGGGCGACGCGGCTGCGCCTTGCCGCCTGCGACGAGGCCACGGCGCGCGGGGCGCTGCTGGACGCCTGGCGCAATGTCGCGCCGAAGAAGCTGCTGGACGCACAACCGTGAGCGAGGCGCTCGATCGCACTCTGGCGGCCCTGGCCGATCCGCATCGGCGGCGCGCCGTCGACCTCCTGCGCGAGCGACCGCGCCGGGCGGGGGAGCTGGCGCAGAGTCTGGGCCTGACGCCGCCCGCGATGAGCCGACACTTGCGGGCGCTGCGCCAGTCGGGCTTGGTCGAGGAGAGCCATCCCGAGTTCGACGCCCGGGTGCGTCTCTATTGCCTGCGGCCCGAGCCGATGGCCCAGCTGAAGGCGTGGCTGGAAGCGGCCGAGGACCACTGGGTCGACCAGCTGTCGGCCCTGAAGGCGCATGTCGAGGGCAAGGTGAAATGAGCTCCAAGATCCTGGTCGCCCTGCGCATCGCCGCGCCGCCGGAGGCCGTGTTCGACGCCTTCACCGACGACATAGCCCTGTGGTGGCGACCCAACAGCCTGTTCTCGTTCACCCCACGCTCGCCGGGTGTCATGGCGTTCGAGGATGGTCGGCTGGTCGAGCGCCTGGCCTCGGGCAAGGTGTTCGAGATCGGCCAGGTCCGCGTCTGGGAGCGCGGCGCGCGGCTGGTGTTCGGCTGGCGACAGGCCAGCTTCCAGCCCGGCATGGACACTGAGGTCGAGGTCCGGTTCGACGCGGTCGACGAGGGGACCCGTGTCACCGTCGAGCATCGCGGCTGGGACACCGTTCCGGCCGAGAACGTGGCGCGTCATACCTTCCCGAACGCGGTCTTCCTGCAGCGGCATGGCGAGTGGTGGCGATCGCTGCTGTCGGGCCTTGCGGCTCGCGCGAACAGCGTCCAACTAAAGGCCGCCGGGGAGGGCAGCCAATGAACCAACCAATCACGGGCGCCAAGCGCCAGGCCGCCCTGGGCTTCATCTTCGTCACCGCGACCATGGACGTGCTGTCCCTGGGCGTGATGATCCCCGTCCTGCCCAACCTGGTGAAGATGCTGGGCGGCGGCGACACCGCCGTGGCCGCGGACTGGAACGTGCTGTTCGCCACGGTCTGGGGCGTGATGCAGTTCTTCTGTTCGCCGATCCTGGGTTTGATGTCCGACCGCTTCGGCCGCCGTCCGGTGATCCTGACCTCGATCTTCGGCCTGGGCGTCGACTTCCTGTTCATGGCCTTTGCGCCCAGCCTGTGGTGGCTGTTCGTCGGCCGGATCTTCAACGGCATGACCGCGGCCAGCTTCTCGACCGCCAGCGCCTATGTCGCGGACGTCACCACGCCCGAGAACCGCGCCAAGGGTTTCGGCCTGATGGGCGCGGCATTCGGCGTCGGCTTCACCTTCGGCCCCGCCCTGGGCGGGATGCTGTGGGACTACGATCACCGCGCGCCCTTCCTGGTCTGCGCGGCTCTCGCCCTGTGCAACTGGCTGTACGGCTTCTTCGTCCTGCCCGAGTCCCTGGCTCCCGAACGCCGCCAGCCGCGCTTCGATTGGAAGAAGGCCAATCCGGTCGGCTCGCTGCAGCTGCTGCGTCGTCATCCGGGCCTGCTGGGCCTGGCGGGCGTCGGCTTCCTGTTCCAGCTGGCTCACAATGTCCTGCCCAGCGTCTTCGTGCTGTACATGGGCTTCCGCTACGGCTGGAGTCCGAAGATCGTCGGTCTGACCCTGATGGCCAGCGGCGTCTCGGGCATCATCGTCCAGGCCGCCATTGTCGGCCGGGTGGTCAAGGCGGTGGGCGAGCGCGGCGCGCTGCTGATCGGTCTGTTCTCGGGCTTCGCGGGCTTCATGATCTACGCCCTGGCCCCGACCGGCTTCCTCTATCTGTGCGGCCTGCCGTTCTTCGCCCTGACGGGCCTGATCCAGCCGGGCCTGCAAGGCCTGATGACCCGCCGCGTGCTGCCCAACGAGCAGGGGCAGCTGCAGGGCGCCAACTCGGCCATGATGGGTATCGCCTCGATCATCGGGCCGCCACTGTTCCTGCTGCCGTTCGCCTTCGCCATCCGTCACGACGCGACCCTGCACCTGCCGGGCCTGCCGGTGCTGATCGCCGCGGCCCTGATGCTTTCCGCGACCATCCTGGGTTATGCCAAGGCTCGCCCCGCGCCCGCCCCGGAACCGCAGGCGGCGTGAGGCCTTAAGCCATCGCCCAGACCCGCCGACGCCTTAGACTCGCCCGAAAGCTGGGCTGAGTTTGCAGGGGAACCGTTAGGAGCTCTACTTGAAGACCATGCGCCAACTTCGCGCCCTGCTGCCCGTCGTCGTCCTGCTGGCCGCCTGCTCGAACCCGACCGGCCAGAGCCAGGCCCAGTCGATCCCCGACATGCCGGCCCCGACCAAGCGCGTCCCGACCGATGCGGCGACGATGAAGATGTCGTTCTCGCCCGTGGTGAAGCGGGCCGCGCCCGCCGTGGTCAATGTGGCCAGCCGCCGGGTGGTGCGCCAACGCGTCGATCCCTTCTGGGACTTCTTCATGGGTGGCGGGGGCGGCGGCGCTCAGGTGCAGGGCTCTTTGGGCTCCGGCGCGATCGTCCGCGCCGATGGCGTGATCATCACCAACCACCACAACATTGAGGGCATCGTCGAGGGCAAGGGCGATATAACCGTCCAGCTGGCCGACCGCCGCGAGTTCCCGGCCACGGTGCTGCTGGACGACCCGCGCGCCGACCTGGCGGTGCTGAAGATCGACACCAAGGGCGAGAAGCTGCCCGTCATGGCTATCGACGACCAGGAACAGCTGGAGGTCGGCGACCTCGTCCTGGCCCTGGGCAATCCGTTCGGCGTCGGCCAGACCGTGACCAACGGCATCATCTCGGCCCTGGCCCGCACCGACGTCGGCGAGGCCAATTTCGGCAGCTACATCCAGACCGACGCGGCTATCAATCCGGGCAATTCCGGCGGCCCGCTGGTCGACATGGACGGCGACTTGGTCGGCATCAACACCTTCATCATCTCGCGCTCGGGCTCGTCCTCGGGCGTGGGCTTCGCCATCCCGGCCGCCGTGGTCCGCCAGGTCGTCTCCACCGCCCTGGGCGGCGGCCACAGCGTGGTGAGGCCCTGGCTGGGCGTGAAAGGCCAGCCGGTGACCGGTGACATCGCCCGCAGTCTGGGCATGACCGTCCCGCGCGGCGTGCTGGTGGCCCAGGTCTATCCGGGCTCGTCGGCCGATCGCGCCGGTCTGAAGGAAGGCGACGTCATCCTGTCGATCGACGGCCGGCCGGTGAACGACGAGGGCGGCGGCGCCTTCGCCATCGGCACCCACAAGATCGGCGACCGCGTGCCGATGCAAATTCAGCGGGGCGATCGCGAGCAGACCATCACGGTCCGCGCCGAGGCCGCCCCCGAGACGCCGGCCCGCGACGAGCGCGCCATCACCGGCAACAACCCATTCAACGGCGCGACGGTGTTGAACCTGTCGCCTGCCGCGGCCCAGGACCTGGGCGTCGACCCGTTCGCGGGCAAGGGCGCGCTGGTGACGAAGATCGCCCCCGGCTACGCCCAGAACTGGATGCGCCCCGGCGACTTCGTCCGCACGGTGAATGGCCGGCAGATTAATACCGTCGCCGAGCTGGCGGCCGTGGCGGCGACCAAGCCGCAGCGCTGGACCATCACCATCGAGCGCGGCGGCCAACTGATCCAGGCGCAGTTCTAAGACGTTGGGACTGAGGCCGGCGGCCTGCTAGAAGAGGGTCATGTCCGATCTCTTCCAGGCCGCCGGCCTGACGCCTCATGCGCCGGCCCCGCTGGCCGACCGCCTGCGGCCCCAGAGCCTCGACGAGGTGGTGGGCCAGCAGCATCTCCTGGGCCCCGAAGGCCCCATTGGCCGCATGGCTGCAGCCCACCGCCTGGCCTCCATGATCCTGTGGGGACCGCCCGGCACCGGCAAGACCACCATCGCCCGCCTGCTGGCCAAGGCCGGCGGCTACGAATACCAGCAGATCTCGGCCGTGTTCTCGGGCGTCGCCGACCTGAAGAAGGCCTTCGAGCAGGCCCGCGCCCGCCGCATGGCCGGCCAGTCGACACTGCTGTTCGTCGACGAGATCCACCGCTTCAACCGCGCCCAGCAGGACGGTTTCCTGCCGTTCGTGGAGGAGGGGATCGTGACCCTGGTCGGGGCCACGACCGAGAACCCGTCGTTCGAACTGAACGGCGCTCTCTTGTCCCGCTGCCAGGTCTTCGTACTCAAGCGCCTGGGCGAGGACTCGCTGGACCTGCTGCTGCAACGCGCCGAGGCCGCCGAGAACCGCCCGCTGCCGATCGACGCCGAGGCCCGCTCGTCGCTGGTGGCGATGGCCGACGGCGATGGCCGGTATCTGCTGACCCTGGCCGAGACCCTGTTCTCGATCGGCACGGACACGCCGCTGAATGCGACCCAGCTTGGCCAGTTCCTGCAAAAGCGCCGCCCGGCCTACGACAAGGACCGCGAGGAGCACTACAACCTCATCTCGGCCCTGCATAAGTCGGTGCGCGGCAGCGATCCCGACGCGGCCCTCTACTGGCTGGCGCGGATGCTGGAGGGCGGCGAGGACCCGCTGTTCATCGCCCGCCGCCTGGTGCGCATGGCGTCCGAGGACATCGGCGCGGCCGATCCCCTGAGTCTGCTTCTGACCACGGCGGCCAAGGACGCCTACGACTTCCTGGGTTCGCCCGAGGGCGAACTGGCTCTGGCCCAGGCCGTGGTCCACATGGCCAGCGCGCCCAAGTCGAACGCGGTCTACAACGCCTACAAGGCCGCCCGCCGCGCCGCCAAGGAGACTGGCAGCCTGATGCCGCCGTCGCACATTCTGAACGCCCCGACCAAGCTGATGAAGTCGCTGGGCTATGGCGACGGCTACGCCTACGACCACGACGTCGAGGGTGGTGTCTCGGGCCAGAACTACTTCCCGGACGGCATGGAGCGCCGCCGCTTCTACGAGCCCAAGCCCGTCGGCGCCGAGGCCAAGGTGCGTGAGCGCTTGGAAGCCTGGAGCAGGGTGCGTAAGGACGGCAAATGAGCAATCAGAAGTTCCGCCGTCCGCCCGGCGTCGCCAAGCCCAAGGCCGTCGAGTGTCCGATCACCCTGACGCCGGAGGAGATCACCGCGGCCCAGTCGTGGGTGCTGTACGAGGACGAGGCGATCATCGTGCTGGACAAGCCCGCCGGCCTGTCCAGCCAGGGCGGCCGGATCAAGGCCCATACGCTGGACGACCTCCTGTGGGCGTTCGCCAAGCCGGGCAAGGCCAGGCCTCGGCTGATCCACCGGCTGGACCGTGACACCTCGGGCGTGATCCTCACCGCCAAGACCAAGCCGGGCGCGGCCTTCCTGGGCGAGGCCATGATGGCCAAGCGCTTCCGCAAGTCGTACCTGGCCATCGTCGCGCCGGGCGCGCCGGAGCCGAAGGGCGGCATGATCGACAGCCCGCTGCGTCGGGAGTCGATCGGCCGCGAGGCCTATATGCGGGTCTGCGAGCCAGACCATCCGGACGCCGAGGCCGCCCGCAGCCGCTATCGCACCTTGGCCAGCAACGGCGTGGCCGCCCTGGTCGAGCTGTCGCCGGACACCGGCCGCATGCATCAGTTGCGGGTCCATATGGCTTCGATCGGCCGGCCGTTGGCCGGCGACAGCCGCTATGGCGGCGCGCTGATGCTGGGCGGCGTCGCCGTACCGCGTCTGATGCTGCACGCCGCCAGATTGACCTTCCCGCACCCGCTGGGCGGCGAGCGCAAGATCATGGCCCCGCTTCCGACGGATTTCACGATGATGCTCAAGGCCTTGGACCTGTCGGTTCCGGAACAGCCGGGTTCCGAAGCCGTTGAACAGGTCTGAAGAGGCAACGTCATGAAGACCGCAAAACCGCTTATCGCCGCCGCCCTGTCGGGCCTGTTGCTGGCCGCTTGCGCCAGCGCCCCGACCGTCTATCGCGCCCAGGCCGGCGCGCCCAACGATGTGGGCTATTCCGAGTATCGGCTGGAGGCTGGCCGCTATCGCGTCACCTTCCAGGGCGGCCCAGGCGCCCCCGAGGCCCAGATCGCCGATTATGCCCTGCTGCGCGCGGCCGAGCTGGCCCTGCGCGACGGCTATGACTGGTTCCGCATCGCCGATCGCTCGACCTCCGCCAGCGGCTACGACCGTGGCCCGCGCATGTCGGTCGGTGGCGGCTCGGCCAGCTTTGGGCGCCATACCGGCGTGGGCCTGGGCGTGGGCACCAGCTTCAACCTGGGTCCGGGGCCGGCCTTCTCGCGTTCGATCGAGGTGGTGTTCGGCAAGGGCGCGACGCCCAAGGATCGCGACGCCTATGACGCGCGGGATGTCGTGAAGAACGTCGGGTACGGCCGCCAGCGGACGTGACGCAAAACCTGTCTTCCTAGGAAGGCAGGTGTTTAAGCCGCAGCCTGCTTGGCCAGCGGATAGTTGGCGCGCAGCGAGGCGTGTGTCAGGCCGGCCGTTTCGGCGGCGGCGAAATAGCCTTCCTGCGGCAGGCCCTGCAGAATGGTCATGGGGGCCAGGCCCTTGGCGTCGCGACCGAAGGCCATGATGTCCATGGCGATCTTGCCGGCTTCGCCCGAGAGGTCCGAGGCGTCCAGGGCCAGGCCCGCCAGACGGGCGTCGCGCAGCACGCGCAGGGCTTCCTTGTCCGGCGGCACGCGGGCGATGACGCCGCGGGTCAGGGCGCGCAGCAGGCCGACCACTTCCAGCAGACGGCCGGCCGGGGTGCCGCGGGTGATGTCCACCAGCTCGATCTGGATGCCGCCGCGCAGCAGGGCCAGCGACAGGCCGGCGGTGCCCGTGAGCAGGTCGCGGCCGCGCTGGGTGCCTAGCGTGCGGAACGAGGCCGGCAGGATCAGTTCGGGCGTGTTGGGCCCCTGGGCCGAGCGGGCGAAGACCGCTGCGTACTTCAGCGTCGACTCGTCGATGAAGGCGACGTCGCGGTCCGACAGCTTGGTCAGGGCGCGGGCCGAGGCCTGACGGCCGCTGGCCAGGTGGGTGACCATCGGCTCGACGCGGACGGCGGTGGTGACATTGCGGCGCAGGCTGACGACATGTTCCAGCGTGAAGTCGACACGCAGGGCCGCGCCGCCGGCGGTGGTGAAGGCCACCGGGGTGCGGCGGGACTCGTCGGCCGGGTCGACCGAGACGCGCACCGGCGAGCGGGCGCTGTCGCGGCGGGCGCGGGCGGCCAGGATGACAGCCGCATCGATCGGCTTGCAGACGGCCTCGCCGCCTTCGACGCCGATCACCGAGCGGATGCCCAGATCCATCGGCGAGGCGGCGCCCAAGAGGTGGGTCAGCACGTCTTCCAGGATCTTCACGCTGGTCGCTTGCGCGGCCAGGCCCTGGTCGTTGTTCATGGCGATCAGGAATTCGCTGTCGGAGATGCGGGCGCGCATGTCCTGGCGATCCAGATGTTCGTTCAGCTTCAGTTCGACATACGTCCAGACGTCGCCGCGCTTCTGGCTCCACCACTCGCCGGCCCACTGACGGATGGCCTTGATGCTGATCACGTTGACCGAGCCGCGCGCCACCAGGTCATTGCCTGTCAGGCGCTGAAGCACCGGGCCCGGCAGGGCCACGCGTTCGGTCGCGTCTGAAGGAGGGGGCGTGTCGAAGGGCATGAGGCTGGTGTGCTTTTGGGGTCTGGCGCTGTTTAAGAACACGCCCAGAGTGCCGTTCGCCACTTAACCAGGGGTTTTGAAACAAGGTTTACAACCGTGTTTACCTTGTACAAAACCGAGGAAAAATAAGGGAACTCCGGTGGGTGCTTGGCGTTAAGGCCGGCTCGGCGCATAAGGCGTTCATGAACAAGCTGCTCCTGGTGGCCGCCGGCGGGGCCGTGGGCTCGGTCGCGCGTTATCTGGTCGGTGTCGGCGCCATGCGGGTCATGGGCCCGGGCTGGCCGTACGGCACCTTCACCGTCAATATCGTGGGAGGCTTCCTCATGGGATGCCTGGCCTCGTGGCTGGCCCATCGGGGCAACGGGACCCAGGAACAGTGGCGCGTGCTGCTGGGCGTCGGCGTCCTGGGCGGTTTCACCACCTTTTCGTCCTTCTCGCTGGAGACCGCGCTGATGATCCAGAAGCGCGCCTACGGGCAGGCTTTTTCCTATACGGCCGCCAGCGTCCTGCTGGCGATCGCCGCCCTGTTCGCGGGCCTTCTGGTCGCCCGCAAGGTTTTCGCATGAGCACCAAGGAAGTCCGCACCCTGTACGTCGACGCCGGCGAGGACGGGGTCCGCCTCGATCGCTGGTTCAAGCGTCGCTGGCCGCACCTGAACCACATCCAGCTGAACAAGCTGTTCCGCTCGGGCCAGGTCCGGGTGGATGGCTCGCGCGCCAAGGCCGACACCAAGCTGGCCGCCGGCAGCCAGATCCGGGTCCCGCCGCTGCCCGACGCGCCGGATCCGATCGACAAGAACAAGCTGTCGCCACGCGACATCGCCTACGCCAAGTCGCTGGTGCTGTACGAGGACGAGGAAGTCCTGGCTCTGAACAAGCCCGCCGGCCTGGCCGTGCAGGGCGGCACCAAGACCACCAAGCACGTCGACAAGCTGCTGTCGGCCTGGGGCGAGGGCGTCGACCGTCCGCGCCTGGTCCACCGCCTGGACCGCGACACGTCGGGCGTGCTGCTGCTGGGCAAGACCCCGGCCGCCGCCGCGCGCCTGTCGGGCGCCTTCGCCAAGCGCAAGGCGCAGAAGACCTACTGGGCGATCGTCGCCGGCAACCCGCACCCCACCGAAGGCGTGATGGAGCTGCACCTAGCCAAGCGCGGCGTCGGCGACCGCGAACTGGTCGTGCCTGCCCAGCCCAAGGATCCGGACGCCCAGCCGGCCGAGACCGAATTCGTCACCATCAGCCGCGCCGGCCCTCGCGTCACCTGGATGGCGTTGCGGCCTCACACCGGCCGCACGCATCAGCTGCGCGCCCACATGAAGGCCATGGGCCATCCGATCCTGGGCGATCCCAAGTACGGCGACGAGAAGTCCGCGCCGCTGTCGGAAGGGCTGAAGCTGCAGCTGCACGCTCGCTCGATCCTGCTGCCGCACCCCTCGGCCGGCATGCTGCACATCGAGGCGCCGCTGAGCGCCGAAATGAAGGAAGGCTTCCGCAAGTTCGGCTTCTCGGAAGACGAGGCCGACGCCGAGCCTTTCGGTCGGCGCAGCGCCAAGATCCGGCGATAGGTGCTCCGTCTTCCCCCTTTGGGGGGAGGAGCGCGGAGCGCGGAGGGGGCAAGTGCGGAGCGAAGTCACCTTACTCGCCCCCACCTGACCGCTTCGCGGTCGTCCGCCCCCAAGGGGGCAGACGGATCAGACCAGCCCCGTCACCGGCTTCGCCGCCGCGCTGTCGGGAAACACCTTGCTTTCCAGGGCCGCGCGGTCGACGCCGATGTGGTCGGCCAGCACGCCCTTGAACAGGCCGCGCATGTCCAGGGTCGGGGCGGTATCGCGGTTCTCGAAGAGAGCGCTTTGCGCCAGGCCCGGCCAGTCGCCGACGATGCCGCCAGGCTTCAGCGCGCCGCCGAGGATCAGGCCCGTGGAGGCCGTGCCATGGTCGGTGCCGCCGGTGCCGTTGACGCGGGCGGTACGGCCGAATTCGGTGACGGCGATGACCACGGTGTTCTTCCATTCCGCGCCCAGGCCGGTGTGCAGGCCGTCCAGCACCGCGTCCATGTAGGACAGGCGGGTGGCGATCTGGCCCAGTTGGCCGGCGTGGGTGTCGAAGCCGTCCAGCGAGATGGCGGCGATCTGCGGGCCGCCGGCCTGGATCATGAAGCCGCCCAGGGTCGAGCCCAGCTTGCGCGCGGCCTCGCTGCCCTGCCGGTACTGGCGGTCGTTGGCCATGGTTGCGGACGTGGAAGCCGGCGGCGCCATTGAGGGCGTGGAGGCGGCGGCGACGTTCATGGCCGGGGTGGCGGCCATCGCCGTCATCGCCTGCTGGGCCATGGTCTCGGTCTCCAGGCCGCGCGCGAAGGCCGGACCCAGCATCGGGTCGTTCCTGTAGAGATCCTGCAGCAGCGTCGGCAGGCGGGCGGTTTCGTCGACGCCCTTGCCGGGCGACCAGCTGGCTGCCTGGATCTTGCCGCGCAGGATCAGGGGGGCGGTGGTCCCGACCGACAGCCCCTCGACCTTGCGGACGGGGGCGAGCGCCTCCAGCGTGCGGTTGAGCCAGCCCGTCTCGGCCCCATAGACGCCTGACGCGCCGGTCTCCAGCACGTCCTGGGCCTCAAAGTGAGAGCGCGCGCGGTCGGGGCTGGCGATGGCCGGAGCGATGCGGGCCTGACCGCTCGTGGCCAGGGCGTGGACGGTCTTCAGCTCCGGATGCAGGCCGAAGGTCTCGTCCAGTTTCAGCACATGCTCGGGTTGCAGGGCGATGGAGCCGCGCAGGCCGGCATAGTCGCGGTCGCCCACCGGCGGCGAGACCGACAGGCCGTCCATGCCGCCCCGGCAGATGACGACGACAAGCTTCTTCTTGGCCAGGTCGCCCTCCGAGGCAGCGAAGGCCTGAGAGCCCAGGAAACTGACGCTGATCCCGAGACTGGCGCCCAGGCCCAGCAGCGAGCGGCGGTTCATCATTTGAGCGGTCATCGGCGTTGGAACTCCGGGCTCATCACGAGAAGGGCGAAGGCCTCGCGGCGGGTCTCGGCCCGCGACACGGCCTTGGCGACGGGGGGCGTCAGGCGAGGGCCCAGGGCCGAGAGCGCCAGGGCGTTGGGATCGGTGCGGTCGGCGACGGCGGCCGCGAAGCCCTGGGCCCATTGCATCCGCTTGACCAGGCCGTCGGGCGAGGCCCAGGTCTGGGCGTCCTCGGCCCAGCCCTTGGGGGAAGGCGCGGAGAAGGGCTTCTGGCCCAGGCCGGTCAGGATCGGCGCCAGACGCTCATAGGCCGACGGCTCGGCCCCGATCAGCCGCCAGGTCGATAGCGTGTACTCGTAGGGCGTCTTGAACTTGGCGGGTGTCGGGTCCCAGGCCTCGGGGCTCTCGACCAGGGCTTTGGCGACCGCGGCCAGGTCGCCGCCGCTGTCCATCCAGCGGCGTTCCAATCGCTCGGTCAGCGATTTGGGCGGCGCGTCCGAGACGAAGTGGCGAGCGATCTTGCCGCAGACGTGGCGGGCGGTGTGCGGGTCGGCGGCCAGGTCCTTCAGCACCGCCAGGCCTTGCTTGATGTCGCCCTGACCGTAATGGCGGCCCAGGATCGTGCGAGCGCCCGGCTCGTGGGCGTTCTCACGGAACACGAACTGGCCGACGCGGTCCTCGGTGTCGCGGCCAACCGAGAAGCCGGTCAAGGCCCGGGCGAACTCGGTGACATCGGCTTGGCGGTAGCCGGCGTCGACCCCGACCGTGTGCAGCTCCAGGATCTCGCGGGCCAGGTTCTCGTTCAGGCCCTTGCCGCCCCGGCGTCCGACGGCGCGGCTGTTCGGCCCGATCGATTGGGCCTGGTCCAGATAGGTCAGCATGGCCGGATGGGTCGAGGACGCGACCAGAAGGTTCTCGAAACCGCCGAACACGTAGGGGCGGATGGCCTCGCGCTCGAACGGGCCGATCAGCACCGAAGTGATCTGCTTGGTCGAGGAGACTGTAAAGTGGTTGGCCCAGAACAGCGCCCAGCGCTCGCGAAAGTCGGCCGGCGTGTTGGCGCCCAGACGGGCCCTGGCGAGGAAGTCGTCGTTGACCTTGTCGCGCAGATCTCGCCGCGCCTCCTTGGCGGCGGGTGTGGCAGCGGCAGCGACGGGGGGCTGGCCGTCCTTGCGCTGGCGCTCCACCTTCTTCTGTTCCTGGTATTCCCGCATCTGCTGGAAGCGGTCGGCCGAGGTCTCGCCGTCGTCCTGCGGCAGGTCGGCCCCTTCGCGGCGGATCTGGGCGGTCAGGAAGCCCTGCGGGTCGGCCTTGGCGGTCTCGATCTCGCCGGGGCGGGCGCCCAGACCGAAGCGGGTGACGGCGATGGCGGCCATCATGTCTTTGGACGGTAAGCTCAAGCGGCGCTCTCCCTTGCGCGACGTCGCGACATTGCCCATTCAACGCGGGCTACGGGGAAATCCGTCGCGACCATCCCGAAAGAGTTCTCGCCGTGTCCGACAAGTCCGAGCTGCTGCTGAAACCCAAGCGCTTCTACAAGACCGCCGCCGCTGCGCCCTTCCTTGGCGAAAATGGGGACAGGGGTTACGCGGTCCAGCTGGACGGTCGCACGCCTAAGTCGCCAGCCAAGAAGCCTCTGGTCGCGCCGACCAAGCGCCTCGCCGACGCGATCGCCGCCGAGTGGGAAGCCCAGGTCGAGTACATCGACAACAGCTCGATGCCCGCCACGCGCCTGGCCTTCACGGCCATCGATCGGATCTCCGAGACCCGCGCCGAGGTGGCCCGCGAGATCACCGCCTACGCCGCCTCCGACCACCTGTGCTACCGCGCCGAGCACCCGACGCCGTTGGTCGAGCGCCAGGACCGCGAGTGGGGCGCGATCCTGGACTGGGCCAAGGCCGAGCATGGCTTCGTCTTCACCCCCGTCGCCGGAATCATCCATCGGCCGCAGCCGTCGGCCACCCTGGCCGCGGTCGAGGCCCTGGCCCTGACCCTGGACGACTTCACCCTGGCGGGCGTGGCCTTCGCGGCAGGCCTGTTCGGCTCGACCGTGCTGGCCCTGGCCGTCCGCGCCGGCCGCCTGACCGGACAGCGGGCTTTGGACCTGTCGCGTCTGGAAGAGGTGTTTCAGGCCGAGCAGTGGGGCGAGGACGACGAGGCCAAGGCCCGCGCCGAGGCCCTGGCGGTCGAGGCGGCGATGATCGACCGCTGGTTCGCGGCCCTGAGAGCCTAAAGGGAGCGCCGATGCTGAAGGCGCTGGCCGTCTACGCCCTGGCGGCGCTGGCCGAGATCGGCGGCTGCTTCGCCTTCTGGGCCTGGCTGCGGCTGGGCAAGACGCCGTGGTGGGCCGGGGCGGGGACCCTGTCGCTGATCGCCTTTGCCTTGCTGTTGACCCGGATCGACGCCAGCGTCGCGGGCCGCGCCTTCGCCGCCTATGGCGGGATCTACATCGTCGCCTCGATCGCCTGGATGCGGCTGGTCGAGAACGCGCGGCCCGATCGCTGGGACCTGATCGGCGGCGCGGTCTGCCTGGTCGGGGCGGCGATCGTCCTCTTTGCTCCGCGCACCGCCTAAATGCCTGAAGCCATGCTGCGCTGCCGCAAGGTCCGCCTTGCCTAGGGGCTCGGGCCTCGTTACGCCTTGGCCATAAGGCGGAACGCCGCCATCGATACGTCCGGGCAGGGGAGTACCAGCGTGCAGCATATTCTCGAGGAACTCGACCGTCGTCGCGAGCAGGCCAAGGCCGGCGGCGGCGAAAAGCGGGTCGCCGCCCAGCACGCCAAGGGCAAGCTGACCGCCCGCGAACGCATCGATCTGCTGTTGGACGAGGGCTCCTTCGAGGAGTTCGACATGTTCGTCGAGCACCGCTGCGCCGACTTCGGGATGGAGAACCAGAAGGTTCCCGGCGACGGCGTCGTCACCGGCTGGGGCACGATCAACGGCAAGGTCGTCTACGTCTTTTCCAAGGACTTCACGGTGTTCGGCGGCAGCCTGTCGAACGCTCACGCCCAGAAGATCGTCAAGGTTCAGCGCCAGGCCATGAAGGTCGGCGCGCCGATCATCGGGCTGTTCGACGCCGGCGGCGCCCGCATCCAGGAGGGCGTCGACAGCCTGGCCGGCTATGCCGATATCTTCCTCGAGAACACCCTGGCCAGCGGCGTCATTCCGCAGATCAGCGTGATCATGGGGCCCTGCGCCGGCGGCGACGTCTATTCGCCCGCGATCACCGACTTCATCTTCATGGTCAAGGACACGAGCTACATGTTCGTGACCGGCCCCGACGTCGTGAAGACCGTGACCAACGAGGTCGTCACGGCCGAGGAACTGGGCGGGGCGCGTGTGCATGCCGCCAAGTCGGGCGTGGCCGAAGGCGCGTTCGAGAACGACCTGGAGGCCCTGACCCAGGTGCGCCGCCTGGTCGACTTCCTGCCCTCGTCCAACCGCGAACAGGCCCCGGAGCGCGAAAGCTTCGACGAGGCCTATCGCGAGGAAACGAGCCTCGACACCCTGGTGCCGGCCGACGCGACCAAGCCCTACGACATGAAGGAACTGATCCTGAAGGTGGTCGATGAGGCCGACTTCTTCGAGATCTCCAGCGAGTGGGCCAAGAATATCATCTGCGGCTTCGCCCGGATGGACGGCGAGACCGTCGGCATCGTCGCCAACCAACCCCAGGTGCTGGCGGGGGTGCTGGACATCGACAGCAGCCGCAAGGCCGCCCGCTTCGTGCGGTTCTGCGACGCCTTCAACATCCCGATTATCACCCTGGTGGACGTCCCGGGCTTCATGCCGGGGACCAAGCAGGAATACGGCGGCCTGATCAAACACGGGGCCAAGCTGCTGTTCGCCTATGCCGAGGCCACGGTGCCGAAGATCACCGTCATCACCCGCAAGGCCTATGGCGGGGCTTATGACGTGATGAGCTCCAAGCACCTCAGAGGCGACCTCAACTACGCCTGGCCGACGGCCGAGATCGCGGTGATGGGCGCCAAGGGCGCGGTGGAGATCATCTTCCGCCAGGAAGCCAAGGACCCCGAGGCCCTGGCCGTGCGCGAGGCCGAGTACAAGGACCGCTTCGCCAACCCGTTCGTCGCCGCCCAGCGTGGCTATGTCGACGACGTGATCATGCCGCACGGCACGCGGCGGCGGATCGTCCGAGGGCTCAAGAGCCTGAAGGGGAAGGAGCTGTCCAACCCGTGGAAGAAGCACGACAACATCCCGCTCTAGGGGTTGTGGCGTGAAGGGGAGTAGGGCTTAGGCGGAGAGAACTTTCGTTTCGCGCCCGAGCCTTCTATATGCGGACGCTTCTAAGCTTCCCGTGACTCCCCGAAAGGCCGCGCCCGCATGGCTCGCATCCTGATCACCTCGGCCCTGCCGTACATCAACGGCATCAAGCACCTGGGCAACCTGGCGGGGTCGATGCTGCCGGCGGACGTCTATGCGCGCTTCAAGCGGGCCCAGGGGCATGAGACGCTGTACATCTGCGCCACCGACGAGCACGGGACGCCCGCCGAGCTGGCCGCCAGCGCCGCGGGCCAGGACGTCGCCACCTACTGCGCCGAGCAACACGTGCTGCAGCACGACGTGGGCCGGGCCTTCGGCCTGTCGTGGGACCACTTCGGCCGCTCGTCCTCGCCGCAGAACCACCGGCTGACCCAGCACTTCTGCCAGGCCCTGGAAGATCACGGCCTGATCGAGGAACGCGTCGACCAGATGGTCTATTCGGTCGACGACAAGCGCTTCCTGCCGGACCGCTACGTCGAGGGCACCTGCCCGCACTGCGGCTTCGAGAAGGCGCGCGGCGACCAGTGCGACAACTGCGGCAACCTGCTGGATCCGACCGACCTGATCGACCCGTATTCGGTGATCTCGGGCTCGCGGAACATCGAAGTGCGCGACACCCGCCACCTGTACCTCCTGCAGACCAAGATGCAGGACAAGATCCGCGCCTGGGTCGACAGCCACGGCGACTGGCCGCAGCTGGCGCGCTCGATCGCCTACAAGCACCTGGACGAGGGGCTGATAGACCGCGGCATCACCCGTGACCTGGCCTGGGGCATTCCTGTGGCGCAAGGCGGTGTTCCGCGCCCAGGCTTCGAGGACAAGGTCTTCTATGTCTGGTTCGACGCCCCGATCGAATACATCGCCGCGACCCAGGAGTGGGCCGAGGGCGCGCCCGACCGTGACTGGAAGCGCTGGTGGCGCACCGACGAGGGCGCGCAGGATGTCCGCTACGTCCAGTTCATGGGCAAGGACAACGTCGCGTTCCACACGGTCAGCTTCCCGGCCACCATCCTCGGCTCGGAAGAGCCGTGGAAGAGCGTCGACATGCTCAAGGCCTTCAACTGGCTGAACTGGTACGGCGGCAAGTTCTCGACCTCGAACAAGCGCGGCGTGTTCATGGACGCGGCCCTGGAGATCCTGCCGCCGGATCTCTGGCGCTGGTACCTGACGGCCAATTCGCCGGAAGGTTCGGACACGGCCTTCACCTGGGAGCAGTTCGCCAGCGCCGTGAACCGCGACCTGGCCGACGTGCTGGGCAACTTCGTCAACCGCATCCTGAAGTTCAACGAGAGCAAGTTCGAGGGCGTGGTTCCGGCAGGAGGCGAGCCCGGTCCGCTGGAGGAGAAGCTGTTCGCCGACGTCTCGGCGCGCCTGGCCGATCTGGCCGAGCAGATGGACGCCATCGAGATCCGCAAGAGCGCCCAGGCGCTGCGGGCTCTGTGGGTGGTCGGCAACGAGTACCTGCAGGAGGCCGCCCCGTGGACCGCGATCAAGACCGATCGCGACCGCGCCGCCGTCATCGTCCGCACGGCCCTGAACCTGGCGGCCCTGTACGCCAGGATCTCGGCCCCGTTCATCCCGTTCGCCGCCGAAAAGATCGGCGGGGCTTTCGGTCTGGACTTCCCGGCGGAATGGCCGTCGAACGACGCCAAGGCCGAGCTGGACAAGCTGGCCGTCGGGACGGCGGTGACCGTGCCGGACGTGCTGTTCAAGAAGATCGAGGACGAGCAGATCGCCGAATGGTCGGCCCGCTTCGGCGGCGCGGAGTAAGGTGACCGGGGCGGGGGGCAGTTCTGAAGGCTCTACCCTTCCAAATGGGGGCCTCCCGACCCTCGTCCGCCTTTGCCTGTTCTACGCCGCGATCTATCTGAGCTCGGGCGTCAGTCTGCCGTATATCGGCACCTATCTGCGGTCGCGTGGCATGAGCGGCGGCGAGATCGGCCTGATCCTGGCCGTGCCGTTGCTGCTCAAGCCCTTCACCGGCGCCTCGCTGGCGGTTTGGGCCGACGGTTTCACCCTGCGGCGCACGCCGATGGTGCTGCTGCTGGTGGGGGCGGGGCTGGGCTATGCGGGTCTGCTGGCTTCCTCGAACCTCTTGTGGCTGATCGTGGCCTGGTTCATCGGCCAGACCCTGCTGTCGACTGTCTCGCCGCTGATCGACGTGATCACCCTGCGCCGGGCGCGGACCGAGAGCTTCAACTACGGCATTCCGCGCGGCACCGGCTCGAGCACTTTCATCGCGGCCAACCTCGTGATGGGTGTGATCCTGACCTTCGCCGCGCCCACCATCATCGCCATCTGGATCGCGGTGGCCTGTTTCGTGGGCGCGGTAGCCGCAGCCATCCTGGTCCCGCCCGAGCGGGTGCATGCCGAGGGCTTCAAGCCCGATCGGTCCGAGCGCTGGAAGGGTCTGTCGGATCTGCTGCGCAACCGCACCTTTGTCCTGGCGGTGGTCACGGCCGGCCTGATCCAGGGCGCGCATGCCTTCTACTACGGCTTCTCGGCCATCCTCTGGCGCAGGCAGGGGATCTCCGAGCCGATGATTGGCGTCCTGTGGGGCGTGGGCGTCGCGGCCGAGGTCGGCTTCATGTGGTTCCTGGAGCCGTTGCGCCGCCGCTGGGGTCCGGAACGGTTCCTGATCCTGGGCGCGACCGCCGCCGTGATCCGCTGGAGCTGCTACGCGTTCGAGCCGCCGCTGTGGGCGCTGTTTCCGCTGCAGGCGTTGCATGCCATGACCTTCGCCGCGTCCTTCCTGGCCTCGCTGCGCCTGATCGAGAAGCTGGCCCCGCCCGCCGCCGCATCACCGGCTCAGGCGATCAACTCGGCGCTGTCGTCGGGCTTCACCCTGGGCATCGCGACCCTGGCGTCGGGACCGTTGTTCGACGCCCTGGGCGCGAAGGGCTACCTGGCCGTCGCCTTCATGGCCTTGCTGGGCCTGGGCGGCGCGATACTGCTATCGCGCCAGTCCCGCCATCAGATCGTGTAGTCGATCTCCTGGCCTTCCAGCCAGGCCACGATCCGCTCCGCGGCCTCGACCGGATCGATCGCGGTGGTGTCGATCCGAAGTTCCGGCGTCTCCGGGGCCTCATAGGGGCTGTCGACGCCCGTGAAGTTCTTCAGCTGACCCGCGCGGGCCTTCTTGTAGAGGCCCTTCACGTCCCGCGCCTCGGCCACGGCCAGGGGCGTGTCGACGAAGACCTCGATGAACTCGCCGGGCTCCAGGATGTCGCGCGCCAGTTGGCGCTCGGCCCGGAACGGCGAGATGAAGGCGGTCAGCACGATCAGGCCGGCGTCGACCATCAGCTTGGCGACCTCGGCCACCCGGCGGATGTTCTCGACGCGGTCCTCCTCGGTGAAGCCGAGATCCTTGTTGAGGCCGTGGCGGACGTTGTCGCCGTCCAGCAGATAGGTGTGACGACCTAGGGCGTGCAGGCGTTTCTCGACCAGGTTGGCGATGGTCGACTTGCCCGCGCCCGACAGGCCCGTCAGCCAGACGACCTGGCCGCGCTGGCTCTTCAGCGCCGCCCGCGAAGTCTTGCTGACATCGGTGTGCTGCCAATGGATGTTGTCGGCCCGGCGCAGGGCGAAGTTCAGCAGGCCCGCGCCCACCGTCCGGTTGGACAGGCGGTCGATCAGGATGAAGCCGCCCATCTGCCGGTTGTCGGCATAGGCCTCGAACGGGATGGCCTGGTCGAGCGAGAGGTTGCAGACCCCGATCTCGTTCAGCTCCAGGCGCTTGGCGGCCGTGTGCTCCAGCGTGTTGACGTTCACGCGGTGCTTGATGTCGGTGACGCTGGCGCTGACCGTGCGCGCGCCCAGCTTCAGCAGATAGGTGCGGCCGGGGGGCAGGGGCTCGTCGTCCATCCAGACGAGCGTGGCCTCGAACTGGTTGGCGACGGGAGCCGGAGCATCGGCGGTGGCGATGACGTCGCCGCGCGAGATGTCGATCTCGTCTTCCAGGGTCAAGGTCACCGACTGGCCGGCGACGGCCTGGTCGAGATCGCCGGGCAGGGTGACGATTCGGGCCACGCGGCTCTCGCGGCCCGAGGGCAGGGCGCGGATGCGGTCGCCCGGCTTGATGATCCCCGAGGCGATCAGGCCCGAGAAGCCCCGGAAGTCGAGGTTCGGACGGTTGACCCATTGCACCGGCATGCGGAAGGGCTTGGCCTGCAGGTCGTCCTCGACCTCGACGCCTTCCAGCCAGTCCATCAGGATCGGGCCGTCGAACCACGGCGTCGCCTCGCTGCGGGTCGCGATATTGTCGCCGCCCAGGCCAGAGATCGGGATGGGCGTGAAGACCTTGAGACCGATCTGCTCGGCGAAGGCGCGGTAGTCGGCGACGATGGCCTCGAACACCGTCCTGTCCCAGCCGACCAGGTCCATCTTGTTCACCGCCAGCACCACGTTGCGGATGCCCAGCAGTGAGACGAGATAACTGTGGCGACGCGTCTGGGTCAGCACGCCCTTGCGCGCGTCGATCAGGATCACGGCCGCATCGGCGGTCGAGGCGCCGGTGACCATGTTGCGCGTGTACTGCTCGTGGCCGGGGGTGTCGGCGACGATGAACTTGCGCTTCTCGGTCGAGAAGAAGCGGTAGGCGACGTCGATGGTGATGCCTTGCTCGCGCTCGGCAGCCAGCCCGTCGACCAGCAGGGCGAAGTCGATCGCCCCGCCCTGGGTGCCGACCTTCTTGGAGTCGGCTTCGAGGGCGGCAAGCTGATCCTCGAAGATCATCTTGCTGTCGTACAGCAGGCGACCGATCAGGGTGGACTTGCCGTCGTCGACGCTGCCGCAGGTGATGAAGCGCAGCAGCGACTTGTGCTGGTGCTGGTGCAGATAGGCGTCGATGTCCTCGGCGATCAGGGCGGACTGGTGCGCCATCAGAAGTAACCTTCCTGCTTCTTCTTCTCCATCGAGGCGGACTGGTCATGGTCGATGACCCGGCCCTGACGCTCCGACGTCGTGGTCAGCAGCATTTCCTGAATGACCTGGGGGAGGGTGGCGGCAGTGCTTTCGACGGCGCCGGTCAGGGGGTAGCAGCCCAGGGTGCGAAAGCGGACGCTCTTCATCTGCGGGACTTCGCCGTCGCGCAGGCGGAAGCGATCGTCGTCGACCATGATCAGCGCGCCGTCGCGCTCGACCACCGGACGCTCGGCCGCGAAATACAGCGGCACGATCGGGATGTTCTCCAGGTGGATGTACTGCCAGACGTCCAGCTCGGTCCAATTGGAGATCGGGAAGACGCGGAGGCTTTCGCCCGGATGCTTGCGGGTATTGTACAAATTCCACAGTTCGGGGCGCTGGTTCTTCGGGTCCCAGCGGTGCTCGGACGATCGGAACGAGAAGACCCGCTCCTTGGCCCGGCTCTTCTCCTCGTCGCGACGGGCGCCGCCGAAGGCCGCGTCGAAGCCGTACTTCGACAGGGCCTGCTTCAGGCCCTCGGTCTTCCAGAGGTCGGTGTGCAGGGCGCTGCCGTGGTCGAACGGATTGACGCCGCGCGCTTCGGCGTCGGGGTTCTTGTGGACGATCAGGTCGAAACCCAGTTCGGACGCCACCTTGTCGCGCAAGGCGTACATCTCCCGGAACTTCCAGGTCGTGTCGACGTGCAGCAGCGGGAAGGGCGGCTTGCTGGGATAGAAGGCCTTGGCGGCCAGGTGCAGCATCACCGCGCTGTCCTTGCCGATCGAGTACAGCATGACCGGGCGTTCGCATTCAGCCGCCACTTCCCGCAGGATGTGGATGCTCTCGGCCTCGAGGCGCTGGAGGTGCGTCAGACGGGCCGGTGAGATCGCATTCTTGTTGAGATCTGGCGTCATCGTGTCCGGCTGGTACGCGGCGGGTGCGAAACGGGTAAGGGCCAAGGCGAGGATCCGCAAAGGGAAATTGTCCGGGCCCGTCTCGCCGAGAAGGGCGCCGAATTTATGCTGCGACCTATGCCCGCCGGCGACCGACGACAACCGCCGGAAATCTGGGGGCGCTGTCAGTTGGCGTGGCGCCACATTCGGAAAGCTCAAGCGATACATGACCAAAAGTTCACTCGCGCCGACCGCTTGATGCTCGCATAACGATGCTATCGGATTCCCGAGGTGGGCTATGGGCTTCCTGACGGAAATGTTGGCTGTGGCGGTCGTCTGGCTGTCCTCGTTCGCCCTTTGCCAGTTCGGCGTGGCGGTCGAAAAGGCGTGTCCGCACGCCAAGAGCCAGCAGCACAAGACTGTCGCCCGTTCGCCGCGCGGCCTGGCCGGCAAGCCGACGCCGGTTGCGGTCAACGCCTCGACGACCGCTCCGCGCGAGACCTGAAGGGGCGCTTAAGGGCCGCAACCCCTGCCTGCGCAACCAAAGTCCCTTTGCGCCAAGGCTTTTCGCCGTTAGGTTCATGCGACACGCGAAGGAGGGGTCCAGCGCGCGAAGGCTGTCTCTGCGCTCCCCTCGGACGCCCCCTTTATGCCCGTTTGGGACCCTGGCTGTGTATGAAGCCTAAGAAGCGCCAACCGCTCGATTTCTCCGCGACGCCGCCGGAGCCGCCTTCTCAGGAAACAAGGGCCGAGGAAGTCGCGCCCGAGGAAACCCCGGTCGCGCCCGAGCCGGCGCTCGAGCTGCCCGAGACCACGTCCTTTGCCGAGCCCGAGTCGGAGCTCCCGACCGCCGAGCCGTTGAGCCTGCGCGAGACGCTTCACGACGACTTGGCCGTGCCGCCGCCCAGCGCCGTGCGCTCGCGCCGCCGCCGTGAGGTCGCGCCCGAGCCGGTTACGACCTTTGCCGAGCCGGAGCTGAAGCCGGCCACCTCTCTGGCGTTCGGCGCCCAGCCGCCGGCGCAGATCGTCGAGAGCGCCGGCGCCGCGCCCGCCAAGACCGAGTCGCGTGAGCCGTCGCTGAACCTGCGCGGTCCGGTGGACGAGGCCGCTATCCCGCTGACCGCCGAGCCCGCCCCGCGCCGCATGTCCGGCGTGCTGTTCTGGACGATCGCCACCGCCGTCGCCGCTCTGTGGGCCCTGGCCCCGATCGCTTTCGCTCTGGGCTATGCCCGAGGCATACCCGCCTTCAAGGTCGAGGGTTTCGCTCTACTGGTCTTCTCGGGATTGGCTTTAGGGCCGGCCCTGCTGACCTTGCTGGGCGCCTATCTGCTGCGCCAGGCGACCGGCGTCGCCGACGAACTGCGCCGCACCCGCACCCTGACCGATCGCATCGTCACGCCAGCCGCCCTGGCCGCCGTCGGCGCCTCCAGCGCGGCGGAAGCCATGCGCCAGAGCGTCGAGGACGCCGCCAACGCCGCCCAGCGGGCGCGCGAGCATATCGTCTCCCTGCGCCAGGCCCTGGCTGAAGAAACTGCTCGTCTGGCCGAGGCCGCCGCGGAGTCGGCCAGGATGGCCAACCAACTGGCGCAGGGTCTCAGCCACGAACGCACCGCGATGGAGACCCTGTCGCAGTCGCTGGACGCCCGTTCCACGGCGGTCGTCGACGCGATCGGCAGCCAGGCCCGCATGGTGGCGGAGGCGTCCGACCTGGCCGAAACCCAGCTGCGCGAGGCTGAAGCGGCCCTGGCCGCGCGCGCCGCCGACCTGGCCGCCGCCGCCGCCGAGGCATCGGACGCCGCCCGCGTCGGGGCCGAGGACCTGTCACGCCAGATCGCCCGCCTGGAAACCGCCGGCACGGGCGTCGGTGACCAGGTGTCGGCCGTCGAGAAAAGCCTGGCCGCACAGCGCGCGGCCCTGGTCGAGATCAGTCAGGCCCTGCGCTCGGAGCAGGAGGACTTCGCCGCCGAGGCCGAGACCCGCACGGCTCAGCTCACCGAGTTCGTGGCCTATACTCGCGTCGGCGCCACCGAGCTGTCGGACACCGCCTCGATGGGGGCCGAGATCCTGCGCGGCCTGATCAGCGCCGCCGCCGAGCAGTTCCGCGAGATGGGCGACAACGCCACGGCTCAGCGCGAGGCCTTCGCCGATACCGCCAAGAAGACGCTGGAGACCATCGGCGACGCCGCCGAGCAGCAGCGGACCCTGCTGGAGGAAGAGCTGAAAGCCGCCATGGAGGCCATGGCCGAGGCGGCGCTGAAGGCCGCCGATAGCGTCGAGGCGCGCGTCGAGGCCGCCCGCAGCCGGGTCGACCAGCTGAACGAGATCGCCTTCGCCGCCGGCCAGAAGGCCGACGCGGTGTTTGAATCCCGCATGGAGGAGGCGCGCGACATCATCGAGCACTCCGCCCAGATGGTCGAACAGGCCGGGGCCCGCACCTCGCAGAAGCTGGCCGACTCCGTCCAGGCTGCGCGCGGCACGCTGGATGAGCTGGAGAGCATGCTGGCCGAGATCGGCAAGCGCACCGCCGACCTGCCGTCCGAGGCTTTGCAGAAGGCTGCCGAGGTTCGGGTGTCGATCGAGCAGGGCGTCGAGCAGCTGATGAACGCCGTCCGTCGCACCGCCGAGGAGACGGCCGCGATCGACCAGGCCTTCCAGGAGCGCGTGCGCCGCAATTACGAGATGCTGAGCGAGGCGGCTGGCGCCGTCACCGCGTCCAGCGCCTCGACCGTGGCCGCCCGCGCCGCCCCGACGACCGCACCTGCGCGATCCCGCCAGGCCCCGCCGCCGGCCGCCCCGCCGCCGCAAGCCCTGCCGACGATCGACTTCGACGACGAGGATGAGCCGCCTAGCGACCGTCGCCGCCTGCGTCTGACGCCGACGGCGACCGACGAGGAATTTCGCTCGGTGTTCGAACAGGCGTCCTCGCGCAAACAGCAAGGCGCGCCGGCGCCCGAGCCGGACGGCGAGGGCGGCTGGAGCTGGCGCAACCTGCTGGCCGGCATCGAAAGCAGCACCCCGGGCGACGCCGCCCTGGGCGAGAAGCTGGCGGCCGAGATCACCGCCATGGGCATTGACCCGCACGCCCTGCTGCCGCGCGGCCGCATCGACGAGATCGCCGCCGCCCTGCAGACCCGCGACGCGTCCGGCGCCCGCGAGGTGGTCAAGCGCCTGGCGCCCGCCGCCATCCGCCGCCTGGTCCGCCGCCTGTTCTCGGACGCCACGCTGAAGGGCAATACCGAGCGCTTCCTGGCGCGCTATGCCGGCATGATCGAGGAGGCGGCCGGCCAGGACCGCGAGGGCTTCCTGCTGGCGGCGCTGCTGTCGTCGGACGCCGGGCGCGCCTATCTGCTGCTCGACGCGGCCAGCGGCGACCTGCGCTAGGTCTCAGGTGAAACGCGCCTTTGACTTCCTGACGGCGGCGGTCGGCCTGATCGTGCTGGCCGTTCCGCTTGTGGCGCTGTGGGTGATGGTTCGCCTGACCTCGCCCGGACCGGGGGTCTATTGGTCGCAGCGGGTAGGGCGGGGTTCGGCGCTCTTTCCCATGCCCAAGTTCCGCACCATGCGGATCGACACGCCGCAGGTCGCTACGCACCTGCTGGAGGATCCGGACCGCTGGCTGACGCCCGTGGGGCCGCTGATGCGCAAGCTGAGCCTCGATGAGCTGCCGCAGCTGTGGAGCGTGCTGGTCGGCCATATGAGCCTAGTCGGGCCCCGTCCGGCGCTGTTCAATCAGGATGATCTGGTCGCCGCGCGCAAGGCTGCGGGTGTGGATGTCCTGCGGCCCGGCGTCACCGGCTGGGCGCAGATCAACGGCCGTGACGAGCTGGCCATTCCGGACAAGGTGGCGCTGGACGCCGAATATCTGCGCCGGCGCTCGTTCCTGTTCGATCTGGAGATCCTGGTCAGCACCGTCGTGCCGGTGCTGACCGCAAAGGGGGTGACCCGCTAGTTAGGCGAGGTCGGCATAGGCCTTCTCGATCGCCGACACGAAGGTGGGATTGCCCGTCAGCTTGGCCGGGAACACGGTGTCCAGCGCCAGGAACGCGGCGACGTCGGTCTTGGCGTCGCCGGTGACGCCCACGCCGATCTCGGTCAGCTTGTCGTGCAGCGGATCGGTGATGGCCTCGCCGGTCTTGGCGCGCAGGGCCACGAAGCGCATCCAGGCCGCCAGCGGGATGGCCAGGCGCTCGATAGAGCGGCCAGCGTCCAGGGTTTCGGTCAGGGTGCCGAGGATGCGGAAGGGCAGCTTTTGCGAGCCGTCCCAGGCGATCTGCGACAGGTAGTGGCGGATCTCCGGATTGCGGAAGCGGGCCAGGATGGCTTCGGCATATTCGGTCAGATCAAGACCTCGCGGCGCGGTGAGCGTCGGGATGATGTCCTTGGCCATCAGGTCGCGGGCCAGGGCCTCCAGCGCGGGATCGCTGACCGCTTCGAACACCGTCTCGTGGCCGCGCAGGATGCCGGCATAGGCCAGGGTCGAGTGCACCCCGTTCAGCAAGCGCAGCTTGGCGCGCTCGAAGCCGCGCACGTCATCGGTCAGGATGACGCCGACGCTGGCGAGGTCCGGACCATCGGCCGGAAGCACGTCCTCGACCACCCACTGGGTAAAGGCCTCGCGCTGGATCGGCCAGGCGTCTTCCAGGCCGGTAGCGGCCTGGACCCGGGCGCGCAGGGCGTCGTCGGTGGCCGGCGTGATGCTGTCGACCATGGTGCGCGGGAAGCTGCCATTGGCTTCGATCCAGGCGGCGAGGTCGGCGTCGACCTTGGCGGCGAAGGCCACGACGGCGGCCTTCAGGCGCCAGCCGTTGTCGGCGAGGTTGTCACAGGCGACGACCGCATAGGGCGCCAGGCCGGCGGCGAAGCGGCGGCGCAGGCCCTCGACGATGTAGCCGACGGCGCTCTTGGGTTCGCGCGGATTGGCCAGGTCGTGGACGATGTCGGGGTGCTTCTCGTCGAGACCGCCCTCGGCCGACAGGGTGTAGCCTTTCTCGGTCACGGTCAGGGTGACGATGCGGGTGGTCGGAGCCGACAGGCGGGCGAAGACCGATGGAGGGTCTTCCGGCGCGACCAGCACTTCACGGATGGAACCGATGACCCGGAAGGTCGTCTCGGCGTCCAGCTGGGCCAGGGTATAGAGGCCATCCTGAGGCTGCAGGGCGTCGCGGACGCCGGGGCTCTTCAGCGAGACGGCGCAGATGCCCCAGTTCGGGTCGCTGGCCAGCAGCTGGTCAAAGTAGAAGGCCTGGTGGGCGCGATGGAAGGCGCCGGGGCCGAAGTGGACGACGCCGACCTGAACCTTGTCACGGTCATAGGCCGGAAGGGCTGTGCCCGGAATCGCGCCCGGATAGCTGGTCGCGCTCAGACGCAGGGCGGGGGAGGTCGCGGGAGTAGCCGTCAAGGGAGCACGCCTAAGGTTCGGAACGGAAGGAACGTCGGACTACATGCTGTAGTCTGACAAGTCTGGCAATTGGCCTGACCATTTTTCTGATCAGGCCCTTGGTCTAGAGGGTGACGCCGGATTTCCAGATGGCGATCTCGCGTTCACCGTTCAGCTCGGCCTTGGTGGCCTTGCCCGAGGCGGTGTCGACCACCAGGTCCATCAGGCGGTTAGCGGCGTCGTCCATCGAGACGCCTTCCAGCACCTGGCCGGCGTCGAAGTCGATCCAGCCCGGCTTGCGCTGGGCCAGGCCCGAGTTCGAGGCGATCTTCAGGGTCGGGGCGGGGAAGCCCAGCGGAGTGCCGCGGCCGGTGGTGAACAGGATCACCGTCGCGCCGGCGGCGGTCAGGGCCGTCGACGAGACTGCATCGTTGCCGGGCGCTTCCAGGAAGGTCAGGCCGTGCGGACCGACCTTCTCGCCGTAGCGCAGCACCTCCACCAACTGGGCGCGGCCGCCTTTCTGCACCGCGCCCAGGGACTTTTCCTCGAGCGTGGTGATGCCGCCGGCGATATTGCCGGGCGAAGGATTCTCGTAGATCGGCTGGTTGTTGTCGATGAAGTAGCGCTTGAAGTCGTCGATCACCGCGACAGCCTGGTCGAAGATCTCGCGGCTGGCGGCGCGCTGAAGCAGCACGTTCTCGGCCCCGAAAACCTCGGGGATCTCGGTCAGGACCGGCGTGCCGCCGGCGTCGGCGACCTTGTCGGCGATGCGGCCGACGAGCGGATTGGCGGTGACGCCCGAGAAGCCGTCCGAGCCGCCGCATTTCAGGCCTACGACCAGTTCCGAGACCGGGATCGGCTCGCGCCTGTCTTGTTCGGCCAGCTCGACCAGGGTCTCGACGGCGGCCAGGCCGTCTTCCAGCTCGTCCTCGACCATCTGGGTCGTGAAGCTCTTCAGGCGATCCCGGTCGATCTCCGGCGCGCTGTCCAGCAGGGCCTTCAACTGGTTGTTCTCGCAGCCCAGGCCCAGCAGCAGCACGCCGCCGGCGTTGGGGTGGCTGGCCAGGGCCGCGATCAGCTTGCGGGTGTGGGTCAGGTCGTCGCCCAGCTGCGAGCAGCCGAACGGGTGCGGGAAGGCGAAGACGCCATCGACGCGGCCGGCGAACCGCTGGTTGGCCTTGTCGGCGATGCGACGGGCGGTGTTGGCCACGCAGCCGACGGTGCACAGCACCCAGATCTCGTTGCGGGTGCCGGCCCGGCCGTTCTTGCGGCGATAGCCGTCAAAGGTGCGAGCAGGGGTTTCGACATGCGGTTCCGGTGCGGTCGGGGCGAAGCTGTAGCCTTCGACGCCTTCCAGCCGCGTATGGACATTATGGACGTGGACATGGTCGCCCACGGCGATGTCGGCGACGGCCCGCCCAATCGGCCAGCCATACTTCAGGACGTCGCTGCCAGCGCTGGCAGCGCGGATCGCGATCTTGTGGCCCTTGGGGATGTCGGAACGAACCACGATCGCTTCGCTGTGCAGATCCAGGCTCTCGCCGGCGACGAGGTCGCGCAGGGCGGTCGCCACATGGTCGCGAGGGTCGACGGGGTGGATCGATTCGCGCTGGGCCAGGGTCGTTTCAGTCATCTCGGATCGTCGTCGCTGAAAGGAGTGTCGCTAATTTAGACGCTGGGTGACATGGTAACCGGTGTCAGTCCGCTCGCAAGCACACGTTTCGTCCTAGGTTGGCGATGCTAGCGCGGCTAGAGTATGACAAAAGAAAACGACTTAGGCTGCTGGAAACGCCGTGAACTCTTCGAAGACGCCTTCCGCGACCCCGGCAGACCCGACCTCGGAAGAGGGTGAGAGCGGCGTGGAGGGCGGTCGCCGCCGCGCCACGATCAACGACATCGCCCGCTTGGCGGGGGTCTCGAAGAAAACGGTGTCCCGCGTCATCAACCAGTCGCCGTTCGTCCGCGACGAGACGCGCGAGCGGATCGAGGCGGTGATCGCCGAATGGGGCTATGCCCCGGATCCGCAGGCCCGGGGGCTGGCGTTCCGCCGCTCGTTCCTGATCGGCATGATCTACGACAACCCCAACCCGCAGTACGTCGTGAACATGCAGCTGGGCCTGCTGGACGGCATGCGCGGTTCGGGTTTCGAGCTGGTCGTGCACCCCTGTAATCGCGCCAGCCCGACCTTCCTGCAGGACATCCGCGCCTTCGTGGAGCGCCAGAAGCTGTTCGGCGTGGTGCTGCCGCCGTCGGTGTCCGAGGACGAGCGGGTCGCCAAGTTGCTGAACGAGATCGGCTGCTCGTACATCCGCATCGCCTCGGTCGAACTGGACAAGCCCGAGCACATGATCGTCGGTCACGACCGCATGGGCGGCGCGGCCGCCGCGCGCCACCTCGTCGGCCTGGGTCACAAGAACATCGCCTTCATCTCGGGTCCCGACACCTTCCGCTCGTCGCACGAGCGGCGCGGGGGCTTCGAGGACGGCCTGGCCGAGGCTGGCCTGAAGCTGGCCGACAAGGACATCGTCCAGGGCGCCTATACCTTCGAGTCCGGCGTGGCCTGCGGCGACACCTTGCTGGCGCGTACGCCGCGCCCGACGGCGATCTTCTGCGGCAACGACGAAATGGCCGCCGGCGTTTTGCAGTCGGCGCGCAAGGCGGGTCTGTCGGTGCCCGGCGATCTGAGCGTCGTCGGCTTCGACGACTTCCAGATCGCCCAGGCCGTCTGGCCGCCGCTGACCACGGTCCATACGCCGACCCGCGAGATCGGCCGGATGGCCGCCGAAAAGCTGATCGGCGTCGAGCGGCGCGAACCGCGCGACATGACCAAGACGGAGCCGAGCCTGGTGGTGCGCGAGTCCTCCGGGCCGGTCCCCAGCTAGAGCAATCGCAACCCATTCGGGTTGCCATGGACCATGACACCGGTTACCAAGCGGGCCGCCGAGGCCGCCCGCGAAGCCGCCGGTCAAGTAGGGAGCAGACGCGTCGCCATGCCCAGGCCTCTGAATTTCCACGAAGATCGGCTTTTTCCGTCGGACGCCACGACGCGTTCGTACGCGCGCGGCCTGTACGGCCTGGTCAAGGACCTGCCGATCATCAGCCCACATGGTCACACCGACCCCAACTGGTTCGCGACGAACGCGCCGTTCCAGGACGCCACCGACCTGCTGCTGGCCCCGGACCATTACCTGTACCGGATGCTCTACAGCCAGGGCGTCAGCCTGGACGCCCTGAAGGTGCGTTCGAAGGCCGGCGTGCCCGCGACCGACCCGCGCGCGGCCTGGAAGCTGTTCGCCAACAACTTCTACCTGTTCCGCGGCACGCCCTCGTGGATCTGGCTGAACCACGTGTTCTCCAAGCTCTTCGGCTTCACCGAGTTCCTCGACGGCTCGAACGCCGACGACTATTTCGACCGCATCAACGAGGCCCTGGCCTCGGACGCGTTCCGCCCGCGCGCCCTGTTCGACCGCTTCAACATCGAGACCCTGGCCACCACCGAGGGGCCGCACGAGAGCCTCAAGCACCACGAGGCCATCCGCGAGAGCGGGTGGGGCGGTCATGTGGTCACCGCCTATCGCCCCGACGCGGTCATCGACTTCGAGGATGAGCGCAGCCCGCGCGCTTTCGAACGCTTCGCCGAGGTCTCCGGCAAGGACGTCTACAGCTGGAAGCAGTACCTGGAAGCGCACCGCCTGCGCCGAGCGGCCTTCATCGAGGCCGGCGCGACCTCGTCCGACCATGGTCACCCGACGGCGGCCACCGCCGATCTGTCGGATATCGAGGCCGAGGCCCTGTTCGCCGACCTGGTGAAGGGCAACGTCACGGCCGAGAAGGCAGAGCTCTTCCGCGCCCAGATGCTGACCGAAATGGCCAAGATGAGCCTGGACGACGGTCTGGTCATGCAGATCCATCCGGGTTCGCACCGCAATCACAATGTCGGCCTGCTCGAGACGCATGGCCGTGACAAGGGCGCGGACATCCCGATGCGCACCGAGTACGTCTCGGCGCTGAAGCCGTTGCTGACCCGCCTGGGTAATGATCCGCGTCTGTCGGTGATCCTGTTCACCCTGGACGAGACCGTCTACAGCCGCGAGCTGGCCCCGCTGGCCGGTCACTATCCGGTGCTGAAGCTGGGTCCGTCCTGGTGGTTCCACGACAGCCCGGAAGGCATGATGCGCTTCCGCGAGCAGGTCACGGAAACCGCCGGCTTCTACAACACCGTCGGCTTCAACGATGACACCCGCGCCTTCCTGTCGATCCCGGCTCGCCACGACGTGGCCCGCCGCGTCGACAGCGCCTTCCTGGGCCGCATGGTCGCCGAGCACCGCATGGACCTCAACGAGGCCGAGGAGCTGATCGTCGATCTGACGTACAACCTGCCTAAAAAGGCCTACAAGCTCGATCAGCGTCCGGACTGGGCCCGTCCCGTCACGCCGCTGCGCGCAGCCGCCGAATAAGAACACCCTTCCGGAGACTTCCCGATGTTCGCCAAGACCTATCACGCCACCCATCCGGACATGATGTTCGCGGTCAGCAACGACGACCTGCGCGACCGCTATCTGATGCAGGGCCTGTTCCAGGATGGTCAGATCGTCCTGACCTACAACCACGCCGAACGCTTCGTCGTCGGCGGCGTGGTCGCCACCTCGGCCGTCAAGCTGCCGGACCAGACCGAGCCCGCCTCGGCCGCCGGCCACCCGTTCCTGGAGCGCCGCGAACTGGGCGTGATCAACGTCGGTGAGACCACCGGCAAGATCACCGTCGACGGCGTCGTCTACGAGATCGTTCCGCGTGACGGCCTGTACGTCACCATGGGCGCCAAGGACGTGACCTTCGAAGGCGTCAATGGCGAAGCCGCGCGCTTCTACCTGGTCAGCCTGCCGGCCCACGCCGCGTTCGAAACCAAGAAGCTGGCCTTCGCCGACGCCGTCGCCCTGGAGCGCGGCGCGCTGGAGACCAGCAACGAGCGCACGATCTACCAGTACATCGTTCCGACCACCTGCAAGTCGGCTCAGCTGCTGCTGGGCATGACCGTGCTGAAGCCGGGCAGCGTCTGGAACACCATGCCGCCCCACCTGCACGACCGTCGTTCGGAAGCCTATTTCTACTTCGGCCTGGGCGAGAACGACCGCGTGTTCCACTACATGGGAGAGCCGGACGAGATGCGTCACATCGTGATCGCCAACGAAGAGGCCGTCATGAGCCCGCCGTGGTCGATCCACATGGGTTCGGGCACCGCCAACTACACCTTCATCTGGGCGATGGGCGGCGAGAACCTCGACTACACCGACATGAACGTGCTGGACATCTGCCAGCTGAAGTAGGGCCGCGAGGCTAGGCGCTTCTTCCGTGTCATCCCGGGCGAAGCGTAGCGAAGACCCGGGACCCAGGGCCACGCGCAGAGCGGTCGCCCCTGGGTCCCGGATAGCCTCTGCGAGGCTTCCGGGATGACACGATTTTAGGATCAGGAAATCAGAACCATGGCCAATCCGTTCAGCCTCGAAGGCAAGGTCGCGCTCGTCACCGGCGCCAACACCGGGATCGGGCAGGGGATCGCCATCGCCCTGGCCGCCGCCGGCGCGGACATCGCCGCCGCGGGCCGTAGCGCGCCGACCGAGACGCAGGCCGCCGTCGAGGCCCTGGGCCGCAAGTTCCTGTCGATCAAGGCCGACTTCGGTTCGATCGAGCCCGTCCAGCGCGTGGTCGACGAGACCGTGGCCGCCTTCGGCAAGGTCGACATCCTGGTCAACAATGCCGGCATCATCCGTCGCGCCGACTCGATCGAGTTCTCGGAAGCCGACTGGGACGCGGTGATGGACACCAACCTGAAGGTCGTCTTCTTCCTGACCCAGGCCTTCGCCAAGCAGGCGCTCGCGCAAGGGACGGGCGGCAAGGTGATCAACATCGCCTCCTTGCTCTCGTTCCAGGGCGGCATCCGCGTGCCGTCGTACACGGCCGCGAAGTCCGGCCTGGCCGGCCTGACCAAGATCCTGGCCAACGAATGGGCGACCAAGGGGATCAACGTCAACGCCATCGCGCCAGGCTATTTCGACACCAATAATACCGAGGCCCTGCGCGCCGACCAGGACCGCAACGCGGCCATCCTGGCGCGCATCCCGGCCGGCCGCTGGGGCCGTCCGGAGGACATCGGCGGCGCCGCCGTATTCCTGGCCTCCTCGGCCGCCGACTATGTCCAGGGCATTACTCTGCCCGTGGATGGTGGTTGGCTGGCGCGCTAGCGAAACAAATCCGCGCAAATTTGCGATGGTAGCGCAACCATCGTGCCGGGCGGCTTTCCCCGCCCTATGAACCGCGCTAGAGGGCGCCGCAGCGTTAGCAGCTGCGGCGCCCGACGCGTTTCTAGATCCATTCCAGTAGGGGATCGCCCACCTGGCGAGCCCCGGAGTTCGTCCATGCGCAACCCGGCCTTGTCGATCGACGTCGACCGTCCGACCAGCCGCCACGTCCGTCAGAACGCCAATCTGCTCAGCGACCTGCTGATCGAGGCGATCACCTATCTGGAGGGCGAGGAGGCCGCCGCCCTGGTGGCCAAGGCGCGCAAGGCCGCTTCCCGCGAGGACGTGGCCAATGGCGACGCGCCGGTGCTGGACCACCTGTTCGCGGACCTCTCGACCGACCAGGCCGTGTTCCTGGCTAGAGCCTTCGCCAGCCACTCGCTGCTGGCCAATATCGGCGAGGATGTCGCCGGCCGCCGCCGACATGCCGAGGCCGACGCCCAGCCGGGCGACGAGCGTCCGCGCACCCTGATCGACGCCGTCGAGGTCCTGAAGACGCGTGGCAAGACCGACGCCGAGCTGGCCAAGGTCTTCGCGGCGATGAACGTCGTCCCCGTCCTGACGGCCCACCCGACCGAAGTGCGTCGCCGCAGCATGGTCGACCGCGAGACCGAGATCTCGCGCCTGATGGCCCTGCGTCGCCACCATCTGCCGCCGGATCTCGAGGCCGAGATCCGCGAGGGCCTGTTCCGCGAGATCGCCCTGATGTGGCGGACCCGCCTGTACCGTCCCGAGCGGATCACCGTGAAGGACGAGATCCGCAACGCGCTGTCGATCGTCCGCACCTCGATCCTGCCGGCGATCATCGACCTGTACGGAGATTGGACCGGCAAGATCGGCCAGCACGGCCACCTGGCCCCGCTGCTGAAGATGGGCTCGTGGCTGGGCGGCGACCGCGACGGTCACCCTGGCGTCAACGGCGCGACCCTGAAGCTGGCCTTCGCCAGCCAGTCCCGCGTGATCCTCGACTGGTACGCCGGCGAAGTCCGCAAGCTGTGGTCGAACCTCGCCGTTTCGACCGCCTACACCCCGGTCTCGGAAGAGCTGCTGGCCCTGGCCGCCCAGACCAGGGATCCGTCGGTCCACCGCCTGGACGAGCCGTACCGCCTGGCCCTGGAGCTGATCTTCGACCGCCTGACGGCCGTCTCGCAGAAGCTGACCGGCCAGCCGGTGGCCTTCGCCAACGGCGACACCGACGTCGCGCCCTACGGCCATCCGGACGCCTTCGTCGCCGACCTGTCGGTGATCATCGACAGCCTGGAGCGCAACGGCGGCGAGCGCCTGGTCGGCTCGGCCCTGCGCACCCTGGTCGAGGTGGCCAAGGCCTGCGGCTTCCACCTGATGAGCCTGGACCTGCGCCAGAATGCCGACGTCCACGAGCGCACCCTGGACGAGCTGTACCGTCGCGCCGGTTCGGGCGTGCAGTACCTGAAGCTCGACGAGGACGCCCGCTGCAAGCTGCTGATCGAGGAGCTGTCGCACCAGCGCCCGCTGGTCTCGCCGTTCACCGCCTATGACGAGGAGACGACCAAGGAGCTGGCCACGATGGAGGCCGCCGCCCAGGCGGTTCGCGACTACGGCCACGGCTGCCTCGGGGCGTACATCATTTCCAAGTCGGCGACCCTGTCCGACATCCTCGAGCCGCTGGTGCTGCTCAAGCAGGTCGGCCTGGTCTGGGGCGGGGCCGCGCCGCGCGCCTCGGTCAAGGTGGCCCCGCTGTTCGAGACCATCGGCGATCTGGAGAACGGCCCGGCCGTCCTGCGCCAGTGGCTGGAACTGCCGCTGGCCCGCACCATCCTGGGCGACCGGCCGGTGCAGGAGATCATGCTCGGCTACTCCGACAGCAATAAGGACGGCGGCTATGTCGCGTCCCGGCGCGGCGTGGCCACCGGGGCCTCGGCCCTGGCGTTCGAGGCCGACCGGATGGGCGTGGGCCTGCAGCTGTTCCACGGCCGCGGCGGCAGCGTCGGGCGGGGCGGGGGGCCGGCCGCCGAGGCCGTGCTGGCCCAGCCCGCCGGCACCGTCCAGGGCCGCATCCGCATGACCGAGCAGGGCGAGATGATCGCCCGCCGCTTCGGCGACCAGCCCACCGCCCGCCGCAACCTGGACGGCCTGGCCGCCGCCGTGCTGATGGCCAGCGAGCGCCCGGTCCACAAGCCCGATCCCAAGGTCGAGGCGGCCATGACCGCCCTGGCCCAGAGCTCGTTCGAAGGCTACCGGGCCCTCGTTTATGACGACCCGGCGTTCGAGGACTTCTTCTGGTCGGTCACCCCGATCACCGAGATCGCCCGCCTCAATATCGGCAGCCGTCCGGCCAGCCGCACCGCCAGCCGCAAGATCGAGGACCTGCGCGCCATCCCGTGGGTGTTCAGCTGGTCGCAGGCCCGCTTCATGCTGCCGGGCTGGTACGGCTTCGCCTCGGGCGTCGAGCGGGCCGGCCTGTCGGTCGAGCAGCTGCGCGACCTGGCCGGAAACTTCGATTTCTTCGCGTCCCTCCTGTCGAACATGGAACTGGCCCTGGCCCAGAGCCACATGGGCATCGCCGCCCGCTACGTGGCCCTGTCGCCCGACAAGGCCGACGCCCAGCGGATCTTCGCCGCGATCCAGCGCGAGCACGAGGCGGCCACCAATCTGGCCCTGGCCATCCGGAGCGGAACGACCCTGCTGGACAACCAGCCGGATCTGGCCGAGTCGGTGACCCTGGCCAGCCGCTCGGTCGACCCGCTGAACCACCTGCAGCTGGAGCTGCTGTCGCGCCGCCGGGCCGGCGATCAGGACGAAGAACTGCGCCTGGCCATCCAGCTGACCGTGGCCGGCATCGCCGCAGGCCTGCGCAACACGGGGTGATCTGCCCTTGATCCGCTTCCCCGGCGAAAGCCGAGGCCCAGATCGAACCCGGGGCGCCTAGCGTGCTGACGGGTCGGGTCAATCCGAACCGCTCAGGCTGAATCTGGGTCCCGGCTTTCGCCGGGGAAACGGGGGAGGGGAGCGCGAGGGAAGGCGGTGTCGAGAAACATCGTTTTCCCAGGGCCGTAAAGGCTTTCCTTTTCAAGGTGTTGCTGTCGATCAATTCCAGTCGCCACAGCGCTTGCGTGAACCGGCGGTTTCTGATTATCTGCGCATGACACCGGTGGCGAAGTGGCTTGGCCACTTTCCCGGTTTTCGGTGACACCGGTGTCATTACGTTTCGGTTCAGCGTCGTGGTTGGCCGTCTCGTTTGCGGCTCTTTGAGCTCGCTCCTGCGCAAACTTCCGGGGCGTCGGGTCATACCGGCGCCCTCACTTTTGCGACCAGAGGCGGACGAGGGGAGGCGATGGAAGAAGGTTCGGGGAAGGAAGCGACAACCAGAGACCCTGCGTGAAGCGGACCGCGACCGGTTCGATTTCAGCGCCCTCACGCCCCTTAGTTTGACGTCGCGGCAAGCCCGGTATGGCGCCGGCGCGCAACGCGGTCTAAGGGAACGCCCTGAGCCAATTCCGGCGAAATATTGCGTGCGCGGCGGCCCATCGGGCAGCTCGCGCAAGATCGATCCTTCGGGAAGGAGTTTAAGATGGTGAAAGACCGTATGGCGGTGCTGACCGCCCTGATGGACCAGGGCGTCATCCCGGTTTTCTATCACCCGGACGTCGAGGTCTGTAAGAACGTGATCCAGGCCTGCGCCGACGGCGGCGCGCCCTGCATCGAGTTCACCAACCGCGGTGATTTCGCCAGCCACGTCTTCTACGAAGTCACCCGCTACTTCGACCAGGCCGATCCGCGCGTGATCATGGGCGTGGGCTCGATCGTCGACGCTCCCACCGCCGGCATCTACATCGCCAACGGCGCCAAGTTCGTCGTTGGCCCGATCCTGAACGCCGACGTCGCCAAGGTCTGCAACCGTCGCAAGATCCCGTATTCGCCGGGCTGCGGTTCGGCCTCGGAAATCTCGTACGCCGAAGAGCTGGGCTGCGAGATCGTCAAGGTGTTCCCGGGTTCGTCGGTCGGCGGCCCCGATTTCGTCAAGGCGGTGCTGGGCCCGATGCCCTGGACCCGCATCATGCCGACGGGCGGCGTCGATCCGGACGAAGCCTCGGTCAAGAAGTGGTTCGGCGCGGGCATCGTCGCCGCCGGCATGGGCTCCAAGCTGATCACCCAAGAAATGCTGGACGCCAAGGACTACGCGGGCATCTCCAAGAAGGTCCGCGAGACTGTCGACCTGATCAAGAAGGTTCGTGGGAAGGCCTAAGACCAAATGACCGACAACATCCTCAACATCCGCCCGGCTTCGGAAACGAAGTGGGACTGCGCTTCCTTCGGTGAAGTGATGCTGCGCTTCGACCCGGGCTTCGGCCGGGTGCGCAACGCCCGTCAGTTCCAGGTCTGGGAAGGCGGCGGCGAGTACAACGTCGCCCGCGCCTTCAAGAAGTGCTGGGGCAAGCGCTCGACGGCCGTGACGGCTCTGCCGGTCAACGACCTGGGCTGGCTGGTCGAGGACCTGATGATGCAGGGTGGCGTCGACACCTCGCATGTCATCTGGCGCGACTTCGACGGCCTGGGCCGCAACACCCGCGTCGGCCTGAACTTCACGGAAAAGGGCTTCGGTGTTCGTCCGGCGCTCGGCTGCTCGGACCGTGGTCACTCGGCCGCCTCGCAGATCCGTCCCGGTGAAGTGAACTGGGAAAAGCTGTTCGGCGAAGAAGGCGTGCGCTGGTTCCACACCGGCGGCATCTTCGCGGCCCTGGCCTCGAACACGGCCGAAGCCGTGATCGAAGCCGTCGAAGTGGCCCGCAAGTACGGCACCGTGATCTCGTACGACCTGAACTACCGCGCTTCGCTGTGGAAGTCTCAGGGCGGCAAGGAAGGCGCCCAGAAGGTCAACCGTCACATCGCCCAATACGTCGACGTGATGATCGGCAACGAAGAAGACTTCACCGCCTGCCTGGGCTTCGAAGTCGAAGGCCTGGACGAGCACATCAGCGCGATCGACCCGGCCAACTTCAAGAAGATGATCCAGACGGCCGTGAAGGAGTTCCCGAACTTCAAGGTCGCCGCGACGACGCTGCGCAACGCCAAGACCGCCTCGGTCAACGACTGGTCGGCGATCCTGTACGCCGGCGGCGAGTTCTACGCCTCGATGATGCGTGAGAACCTCGAGATCTACGACCGGGTCGGCGGCGGCGACGGCTTCGCCTCGGGCCTGGCCTTCGGCTTCATGGAAGGCAAGGGCCCGCAGGCCGCCGTCGAGTACGGCGCGGCTCACGGCGCCCTGGCCATGACCACGCCGGGCGACACCTCGATGGTGCGCCAGGCGGAAGTCGAGGCCGTGATGAAGGGCAAGGGCGCGCGGGTCATCCGCTAAGCCTTCAGTCCTCGGACGATGATGAGCCCCCGGTCGCAGGACCGGGGGCTTTTTGTTTGGGCGGATCCTCGAGGGAGGGCCGATAGGCTCCGGTCGCGATGTCGTGCTTGCGCTTTTCCTCAAGCAGGGCGGCGAAGCGCTCGAGCCGCTCCGCGATTTGGGCGATGATCCAGTCCGACTTGCGGGCATTGCGCCGACTGGCGCGCGTGTCGCTGGCTGTGTGTTTTTTCCGGCGTTGGCGGGGGAGCGGCATCCAGATCTCCAGGCATGATGGATCGGCTCGCGGCGATGACCGCGAGGGCGAGGCGAGGCGGGGAGGGATGCGGAGCGCCGGACAGCGTCCGGAGCAAGGAAGTGAAGTACCGTTTCGACGAAGCCCGACGCTCCGCGCGATCGTTATCCGTCAGCGTCTCGCCGGGTGGCCCTGTTCAGGCCTTAGCGGGACCCGGGCCTCGCCGTTTCCGGCAAAGCCCAGCGGTCGAAGAGGACGGGCTTACAGCCTGACACGCCCTTTTGCCTTCAACCACGCCGACGGCGGGCGGGTCTGGTCAGCGAACCAGGTCCCCGGACCGTCCGAGTATCCCCCTCGGACCTTCACCGCTCGACCGCCCCCCGAAGCCGCGAAGGTCGCTGGCCGCGCGCCCTCCCCAGTGCTTCGAGGTGGTTTGAGGATAGGGGCGTTGCGAGGGCGGGGGATGGAGGGGTGTGGATGCTCGCCCAATCCCCTGCCAGCGTCACACTAAATTTCGTCTTTAATCCCGTCATCCCGCGCTTCATGCGCGGGATCCATGGTTCAGCTTCTACGTGGGCGCCCATCCGTTGCTCCGCACTTGCGGCGGACAAATGGGTCTCGCGCGTGAAGCGCCGGATGAAGGGGCGGGTGTGGGCGCGTCAGTGTACGGAGAACTGCAGCAGCGCCGGAACCGCCGGCACGCCGCTGACCGACTGGAAGTTCTGGAAGCGCGCGTTGTTGAAGCCGATCCAGTAGGTCTTCCCGGCCTCGACCGTGCAGTCCAGGGCGAAGGTTCGACCGTCCTTCGACTGGGTCGGGGTCCGGGCGCAGTTGGGATAGGTGGCCCTGTCGCGAGCGATGAACGAGTAGCCGCCGGGCCGCATGGGCTGGTCGAAGGTCACCTTGATGACGATCTTGCCGGCTGGCGCCTCAGCGTTCATGGCCGGATGGACGTCGACGACACGCGGAGCGGCGGCGGCAGGCGGTGCGGCGGGCGCGGGATGGCCGGCGACGGCCAGGGCGGCGACAGCGCCGACGGCGGCGGCAAGGACGATCATCGAGGACACTCCCAGAAGCAGGGGCCAGCGGGCCCGGATGGCGAGCACGGTGTCGCCAGGACCAGCGGCTTGGGCCACCCCGATTTTCTCGTCACGATTTTCTAGGGACGCCAGCCGAGCCAGTTCGCGGCTGCTGCCGACGCCCGCCTTGCGCCGCGCCTCGCGCAGCCGCTCGTTGACCGCGCCCTCGGTGATCCCCAGCGCGGTCGCGGCGCTCTTGGCCGTGTGGCCGGCGGCCAGCAGCAGCAGGATCCGCCGTTCGATGCCGGACAGGCGTGAGAGATCAGCCATGAAAACCCCAGGGCGAGCGGCGGCAGATCAGCACGCTTCGGTGGGGGCTCGCAACGGCGCCGCTTTGGGGCTGTCCCAACGGGAGGTCTAGGCGGTCTCGCCGCGCAGTTTCCTGTTCAGCGCCACGCTCTCGTCCATCCGGGCCAGCTGCTCGGGCGTCGCCGCTGTCTGGTGCTTGGCCTTCCACTCGCTCTGCGGCATGCCGTAGATCGCCTCGCGGGCCTGGTCCTTGGTCAGGGCGCCGTCCGAGGCCGCCTCGACCCAGTCGGCCAGGCAGTTGCGGCAGAAGCCGGCCAGGCCCATCAGGTCGACGTTCTGGGCGTCGGTGCGCATTCGCAGATGCTCGACCAGGCGGCGGAAGGCGGCTGCGGCGTGGCGGTCTTCGATCTCGACGGTCATGGTGCTTTGCTCGGATTGGGGCCGCATTTCCTCTAGAGATTATGCCGTCCTCAAGCATCAGGATTCGACCATGGATTTCTCGCGGCTTCGCACGACCAGCAAGGTCACGGACGAGTGGACCTATCCGCAAGGCGCGCCGCTGAGCACCGGCTGGCTGCGCGTCGACACCGCCCCGGCCCACGAGCTCTACTGGGAGGAATACGGCCGCGCCGACGGCGAGCCGGTAATGTTCCTGCATGGCGGGCCGGGCGGGGCCTGCGCGCCGGTGATGTCGCGGTTCTTCGATCCCCAGCGTTATCGCGTGATCCTGTTCGATCAGCGCGGCTGCGGGAAGAGCCGCCCGACCGTGGCGGCCGACGGGCCGCAGAAGGCCCTGGCGCACAACACCACCGACCATCTCGTGGCCGACATCAACGCCCTGCGTGACGCGCTGGGGATCTCGGGCAAGATGCACGTGTTCGGCGGCAGCTGGGGCAGCACACTCGCCTTGGTCTACGCCATCCGGAATCCGGAGAAGGTGGCCTCGCTGATCCTGCGCGGCATCTTCCTGGGGCGGACAGAGGACCTGCTCTACATGTACCAGGGCAACGCCGCGACCTTCGCCGAGCAGCCCTACGCCCTGACCGAGCCGGGCGCCTACATCGCCTATCCGGACGAGTGGAAGGCCTTCGTGGAGGTGATCCCGCCGGCCCGGCGCGGCGACATGATGGGCGCCTACAAGGCCATCTTCGACATGGTCCCGACCAGCGACGCCGAGCGCGACCTGCAGTTGAAGGCGGCCCTGGCCTGGTCGGTGTGGGAGGGGACGATCTCGAACATGATCCCGGCCGACAGCGATCCGGGCAAGTTCGGCGAAGCGGCTTTCGCGCTGTCGTTCGCCCAGATCGAGGCCCACTTCTTCGCCAACGACCTGTTCCTGAAGGAAGGTGAGATCACCGACGGGGTGGGGGCGCTGAAGGCCGTGCCGGTGCACATCGTCCATGGCCGCTTCGACCAGGTCTGCCCGCTGACCCAGGCCTCGCGACTGGTGCAGGCGCTGGAGGCGGCGGGCCTGCCGCCGGCGACCTATGTGCGCACCGACGCGGGCCACAGCGCCATGGAAGGCCAGACGGTGCTGGCCCTCACGGCGATCATGGACGGGCTGGCTCCCATCTAGGGAGACGATCCAGGGGATCACGAAAGCGCGCCTCACGGAACGGCGCGGCGGCCTCGCCGGTTTATTCGACGTGGTTTCACCGCGCGAGTTCAGGAAGATGCCGTCGCCCGTTTCCAAATCCGCCGCTGCCGCCGGGGCCGCCGTGCTGGCGCTGTGCCTGGGCGTAGACCCGGCGCTGGCCGGCAAGGCGCAGAAGGACCCGCCCACCAAGGACGCGCCCAAGATCCCGCAGACCTCGGCCGAGGCCAATACCGACAACCTGGGCTCGGCCGTGGTGGCGCCGTTGCGTGACATCAACGTCATGCGCTCGCAGATCCCGGACCTGCTGACCAAGGCCGTCGCCGATCCCTACGCCCCGCCCAAGACAGGCTGCGAGCCGCTGAAGGCTGAGATCGACAGCCTCGACGCCGTGCTGGGCGACGACTACGACGACCCCAAGGACGACAACAAGGATGGCGGCATGGCCAAGCCCGTCCTGGGCGTGGTGGCCAGCACGATCACCGACGTCATCCCGATGCGCGGCTGGGTCCGCCGCCTGACCGGGGCCGAGCGCCACGACCAGCAGGTCCGCGACGCCATCAAGGCCGGCTTCGTGCGGCGCGGCTACCTGAAGGGCCTCTACAACGCCGGCACCTGCAAGGGGAACCGCACGGTGTTCGTGGCCGCCAAGCCGGCGCCCAAGCCGGTCTATGTCGCCGCCGAACCCGCCGCGCCGGTCCTGGTCGCCGCCGAGGCCGTGCCCGCGCCGCCGGTCGCCGTCGCCGCGCCGCTGGCGCCGTTCACCACCACGATCCGGGTGGCGACCTCCGACGGGACCGGCGTTCCCTAGACGCATTGCGCCCTCCGGCAACCTGTGATCGAGTTCGCCCCTGAGAACATCTCGGGGAGGCGGCGTCTTGCGGGTTCTGGTCCTGGTCCTCTGCCTGCTGATCGCCGCGCCGACAGCGCGGGCGGCCGATGTCGTGGGCGTCACGCCGGCTGATGGCTGGCTGGTCTACGGGGCCAAGACCCGCTTCGTGCGGCAGGATGGTCCGCCCGGCGGCGCCGCGGCCATCGTCGAGGCGACCGAGATGACAGATCCATGGAGCGCCGGCGCGGTCGCGGTCTTCAACAGCGCGGTCAAGGCAGGGGAGGCCTATACGGCGGTGTTCTGGCTGCGTGCGCCGGCCGGAGCCAAGGTCTCGGCCCTGCTCCTGACCAACGCGCCGCCGTATCCGACCTTCGCCCAGGTCGAGATCGCCGGGGCCGGAGACTGGAGACGCCTGACGATCACGGGCGTGGCCAAGGCCGACGCGGAGCCCGGCCAGGACGCCCTGGCCCTGCACCTGGGCCGCGCCGGCGCTCCGGTGACGCTGGGTCCGGCGTTGATCGTGCGCGGGACGCCCAGCGCGGCCGAACTCGACGCCATTGAGAGGACCTACGCGCCCGATCGCATCGCCGAGGACGTGACCATCACCGCGCCGGACGGCGTGAAGCTGGCCGGCACATTGCGTCTGCCGGCGGGGAAGGGGCCGTTTCCGGTGGTCCTTCTCCTGAACGGTTCGGGCGGGCACGTGCGCGGCGAGTTCAAGCCGCTGAGCGAGCGTCTGCTGTCCGCCAGGATCGCCACGCTGGAATACGACAAGCGCGGCTCGGGCCAGTCCGGCGGAGCGCGGACCGAGAGCGTGCCGGTGCTGGCGGCGGACGCAGAGGCCGCCGTGGCCCTGCTGCGCGGCCGCGCCGACATCGATCCCGATCGCGTGGTGCTGGTCGGGCACAGCCAGGGTGGCATGATCGCCCCGGCCGTCGCTGTCCGGGACCCGCGCCTGCGCGGCGTGGTCATGCAGGTCGCGCCGGCCCTGCCGAGCGAACCGGTCGTCGCTGATCAGGTGGCGCGGCAGATCGTCGTGCAGTGGCCGCGCGGCGGTTCCTACGCCGGCCAGCGGGCCTTCATCGAGAAGCTGATCGCCATCGAAGACGACGCGGGCGCCCGCCGTGCGCGCCTGGCGGTCATGATCGACGCCGCCGCGGCCTCGGGGAGCATCCCCCGGGACGCCGGCGACATGCTCCTGGGTTTCTTCGCGGACGGCGTCATGCGGGATGATATCCTCCGCTACCAGCCGACGCCGGTGCTCCGGAAGCTGCGCCTGCCACTGCTGGCGGTCTACGGATCTGAAGACCCGCTGGTGTCCGCCTGGCAGAATGCTCCGGCGGCGCGCGCGGCCCTGAAGGACAACCGCCGCGCCGAGGTGGTCGAGCTGGATGGGCTGAACCACTACCTGCAACAGGCCAGGACCGGGGCGTTTGAGGAGTGGAAGACCCTGGGGGCGCCGTCACCCAAGGCGCTGGATCTGGTCGTGGGCTGGATCGAGCGGCTCGTGGGCGTCCCGCCGCCAGTCTAACCCCGCACGAAGATGTTCCGCAGCCATTGGCTGCCGGCCTTGGCGACCTGGCCCCAGTCTTCCTCGTCGTCCAAGGCGTCGGGCTTGTAGCCCACCGGATTGAAGACCTTCAGGCGCGGGACCTTGGCGAAGGCGGCGGCGTCGCGTGTGGTCAGGGTCAGGCCGTGTTCCAGGGCAGTGGCGGCCAGCAGGGCGTCGCGGCTGTCGGCCAGGGGCACGTGGGCCCGGCGGCGGACCACGGCGGCGTCGACTGGCAGGATGCGGCCGTCGAAAGCGGGCATGACCCGGCTGTCCAGCCAGTCCCTCAGCGCCAGGCCGCGCGCCTTGTCCTTGCGCTCGGCGCGGCTGGCGGCGGTCTCCAGCTCCAGCAGGGTCAGGGCCGAGACGAACAGGCTGGTGCGCGAGGCCTTGGCCGCCCAGGTCGCCAGGCCCGCGTCCGTCGCGCCGGCCTTGGCGTTGCGCAGTTCGAAGACGATGTCGGTATCCAGCAGGTGCATCAGAGATCGCTCCGCCGGTCCCAGGTCTCGGCTTGCCGGGCAACATCCAGCTCGACGGCGGGCAGGCCGGGCATGGCCAGCAGGTCGACGATGGTCTCGCTGTGGCCGGTCAGGCGGCGATAGTCCTCGACGCTCATCAGCACGTGGGTGGGGCGGCCGCGGTCGGTGACGAACACCGGCTCGATTCTGGCCGCGCGCTTGGCCTGGCTGACATCCTGGTTGAATTCGCGGCTCGTCACGACCTTCATGTCTGCTCTCCGTAGCCTGAAGACCGTACCTACGTGCTTACAATGACAAGGCTGTCTTGTAGGTACGTTACTACATAGTGTCGTTCGGGCAACAGAAATTAAGCCAGCAAAAACAATCGACTGACAAGGCTGTCAAAAACGGCGGCGCCGCATTGCGCTCCGGGCGGATTCCTGCGCGGCATGGGGTCAAGGCGCAAAGCCAGGACGACTTCATTAGGGGGCTAAGACAGTGTCAGATCTGATTTCGCAGACGATCGCCGTGGCGGGCGACCTGCTGAACAAGCACGGGCCGGCGACCAAGGCCGCCGCGCAGAGCTTCACGCCGACCGACTTTTCCGTTCACTTCTTCCTGCAGCTGGCCGTGATCGTGCTGGCCTGCCGCGTCGTGGGCTGGCTGGGCCAGAAGCTGCTGAAGCAGCCCCAGGTCGTGGGCGAGATGATCGCCGGCGTGGTGCTGGGCCCGTCGCTGCTGGGCCTGCTGGCGCCTGACCTTCAGGCCGCCATCTTCCCCAAGGAAACCAAGAACATCCTGTATGTCGGCGCCCAGCTGGGCGTGGGCCTCTACATGTTCATGGTCGGCACCAGCTTCCAGGCCGGCCACTTCAAGGCCAAGGCCAAGAGCGCGATGAGCGTGTCGTTCGCCGGCATCGCCGCGCCGTTCATCATCGCCGCCCTCATCACCCCGTTCCTGCTGAAGGTCCCGGGGCTGTTCGCTCCGACCATCAGCCAGGCCAACGCCACCCTGTTCATGGGCGCCTGCATCGCCCTGACCGCCTTCCCGATGCTGGCCCGCATCATCAACGAGCGCGGCCTGGCCAAGACCTCGCTGGGCACGCTGTCCCTGACGGCCGGCGCCTTCGACGACGCGGTGTCGTGGTGCGTCCTGGCCCTGGTGCTGGCCACCTTCGGCGGCGGTCCCGGCGTGGCCGGCCTGGCCATCGGCGGCGGCCTGCTGTGGGTGCTGTTCGTCACGACCCTGGGTCCGAAGATCCTGGCCCCGCTGGGCCGCATGGTCGAGCGCGATGGCGAGATGACCACCTCGACCCTGGCGCTGGTCATCCTGGCCTTCTGCGTCTCGGCCTTCCTGATGGACGCCGTGGGCATCCACGCCATTTTCGGCGGCTTCATCCTGGGCGTGGTCATGCCGCGCGGCCTGCTGGTCGAGGAGCTGAAGAAGAAGGTCGAGCCGATCGCGGTCGTCCTGCTGCTGCCCATGTTCTTCACCTATTCGGGCCTGAACACCCGGATGGACATGGTCAACTCGCCCCAGCTGCTGCTGATCGCCTTGGGCGTTCTCGTCGCCTCGATCGTGGCCAAGTGGGGCGCCTGCTACGTCGCCGCCCGCTTCACCGGGGAGAACCACCACACCGCCATGGGCATCGGCGCGCTGATGAACTCGCGCGGCCTGATGGAACTGATCATCATCAATATCGGCCTGCAGAAGGGCATCATCGGCCCGACCCTGTTCTCGATGCTGGTGCTGATGGCCATCGTCACGACCGTCATGGCCAGCCCGCTGTTCGAGGTGGTCTACGGCAAGAAGGCCCGCGAAAGCGGCGAACTGGGCGCGGTCCCTGACGCGGCGCGCGCCTGATCCTTTCCACTAGGCGAAATGTCGACTGGGCCCGCCTCGGCGGGCCTTTTTCTTTCATATGATGGCCTGACCCTGTCAGGCGGTCCTGAAGTGCGCCGGAAGTCGGGTGGCCGACAGACACCGCAACGCTTTGGCGATCAAAGGCGTTGAAGCCTGGCCGTCGCCAGGAGCTTGCGAGGACGCCTAGATGATCGACGGGTTCACCCGTATTTCCACCGGAAACGGCGGCCTTGACACCATTCTGCGGGGCGGCCTGCCGGCCAATCGTCTATATCTGGTCGAGGGCGAGCCCGGTTCGGGCAAGACGACCCTGGGCCTGCAGTTCCTGCAGGCCGGCGTCCGGAACGGCGAGCGGGTTCTGTACATCACCCTGTCGGAGACCAGCGAGGAACTGCGCGGGGTCGCGGCCTCGCACGGCTGGGACCTGGCCGGCATCGACGTCTTCGAACTATCCTCGGCCGAGGAGGTCCTGGGCGAGGGGCGCGAGCAGTCGATCCTGCACGCCTGGGAGGTCGAGCTGGGTGGGACGATCCGGCTGATCCAGGAACAGGTCGAGCGTGTCGCGCCGCGGCGGGTGGTGTTCGACAGCCTGTCGGAACTGCGCCTGCTGGCCCAGGATCCGCTGCGCTATCGCCGCCAGGTCCTGGCGCTGAAGCAGTTCTTCGCGACGCGCGACTGCACGGTGCTGCTGGTCGACGATCTGACGACCACCATCGAGGGCGAGCGCGACGGCCATCTGCACAGCCTCTGCCACGGCGTGCTGACCCTGGAGCGCCTGACGCTGGACTTCGGCGCGGCGCGCCGGCGCATGCAGGTGCAGAAGCTGCGCGGCGTCGACTTCGTGGGCGGCTTCCACGACATGATCATCCGGCGCGGCGGCCTGCGGATCTTCCCGCGCCTGATCGCTTCCGACCACCATGCGCCGTTCGTCGGCGATCCCACGCCCAGCGGCGTTCCGGAAATGGACGCCCTGCTGAACGGGGGCCCTTTGCGAGGAACCTGCACCCTGATCACGGGTCCCGCCGGTTCGGGCAAGTCGACCATCGCCCTGCAGTATCTTCATGCGGCCTGCCTGCGCGGCGAGAGGGCGACCCTGTTCGAGTTCGACGAGCGGATCGGCACGCTGATGGTCCGCGCCAAGGCGATGGGCATGGACCTGCAGGCGCATGTCGACGCCGACTGCCTGAAGATCCAGCAGATCGACCCGGCGGAGATGGCGCCGGGCGAGTTCGCCGCGCTGGTGCGGGAAGAGGTCGAGGCGCGCGGCGCCAAACTGATCGCGATCGACAGCCTGAACGGCTACATGGCCGCCATGCCGCAGGAGCAGCAGCTGATCCTGCAGATCCACGAGCTGCTATCGTTCCTGAACCAGCAGGGCGTCGTGACGCTGCTGATCAATCCGCAGTCGGGCCTGGTCGGCGGCATGTCGACCTCGCTGAACATCTCCTACGTTGCCGATGCGGTCCTGCTGATCCGGTTTTTCGAGGCCGCCGGGCGCATCCGCAAGGCCATCTCGGTGATCAAGAACCGCGGCGGCGCCCACGAGGACACAATCCGTGAATTGCGCATTGATAGCGAAGGGGTGCGCGTGGGCGAGCCCCTGACGCAATTCAGGGGCGTGATGACCGGAACACCGGAATATATCGGCCAGGACGGTCCCCTGATGGAAGACCGGCGTCTTGACCCATAGGCGCGGACCGGAAGGTTTTCGGGTGCTGGTCGCCGCGCCCTACGGGCGCGACGCGGACAACGTCGCGCGGCTGCTGGGCGAGCGCGGTTTCGACACCCGGATCCTGCCGGACGCGCGCGCCATCGCGACTCAGCTCGATGACCAGACGGGGGTGGTCCTGGTCACGGAGGAAGCGCTGCGGGGCGACCTGCAACCGTTGCGCGCCGCCTTGGCCGCGCAGCCGGACTGGTCGGATACGCCATTCATCCTGCTGGTCTCGCGCAACAGTCATAACCCCCGGGCCGGCGAGTTGGCCCGCTTGGCCCTGGCGGACCTGACGACCAACCTGATGGTGCTGGAGCGCCCGCTGGGATCGCTATCGCTGACCAGCGCCGTCGATACCGCGCTGCGCGGCCGGCGAAGGCAGTTCGACCTGCGCGACCGCCTGCGCGATCTCGACGAGAGCCGCACCGCCCTGGCCGCCAGCGAGGCCGAGATGCGGCTGATCGCCGACGCCCTGCCGGTGCTGATCGGTTTCATCGACAGGTCGCTGACCTATCGCTTCGCCAACCGCGCCTATGCCGAGTGGTTCTATAAGGATCCCTCGCAGGTGATCGGTCGCCATGTCAGCGAGATCGTCGGTCCCGCGGGGATGGAAAACCGGCTGCCGGCGATGCAGCGCGCCCTGGCGGGGGAGTCGGCCCACCTGGTGCTGTCCTGGCCGCACCAGGATGGCCGCCGTCGCGACGCCGACATCCGCTATCTGCCGCGTCGCACCGCCGATGGCGAGGTCGACGGCTTCCACGTTTTCGTCGCCGACGTCACCGAGCAGTTGCTGGGCGAGGAGCTGCTGCGCGAGACCGCCCAAGTCCTGGAGCATCGGGTGCGCGAGCGCACCTTGGCCCTGGAAAGCGAAATGGAAGCCCGGGCCACCGCCGAGGCGGCCCTGCGCCAGAGCCAGAAGATGGAGGCTGTCGGCCAGCTGACCGGCGGCATCGCTCACGACTTCAACAACATGCTGACGGGCGTCATCGGGGCGCTGGACATGGTCAAGCGCAAGCGCGCGGCGGGACGCGACGTCGACACCGACCGCTACCTCGATACGGCGCTGACCTCGGCCCATCGCGCCGCGAGCCTGACCCATCGCCTGCTGGCCTTCTCGCGCCGCCAGACGTTGAACCCTCACGCCCTGGACGTGAACGCCCTGGTGACGTCGCTGCAGGAGCTGATCCAGCGCACCGTCAGCGAGCAGATCGCCATCGAGGTCGACCTGGGCGCCGCCGAGGCCGCCGTGGCCGACGCCAACCAGCTCGAGAACGCCATCCTCAACCTGGCCATCAACGCCCGTGACGCCATGCCCGAGGGCGGCCGCCTGACGGTGTCGACCTCGGTCGTCGAGGTGGACGCCACCGCGGCGGCGATCACGCCCGACATGCGGCCGGGACGCTACGTCGTCGTCGCCGTGACCGACACGGGCGTCGGCATGGCGCCCGAGGTGCTGGACAAGGTGTTCGACCCGTTCTTCACCACCAAGCCGATCGGCCAGGGCACGGGCCTGGGCCTGTCGATGGTCTACGGCTTCGCCCGCCAGAGCGGCGGTTCGGTGCGGATCGTCAGCCGGCCGGGCGAGGGGACTTCGGTGCGGATCTACCTGCCGCCCGCCGATCGCGCGGCCGAGGTGGTCGTCATCGATGCCCCGGCGCCGCTGACCCGGGGAACCGGCCAGACGGTGTTGTTGGTCGAGGACGAGAGCGCCGTGCGCCTGCTGGTGCGCGAGGTGCTGGAGGACCTGGGCTATCGCGCCATCGAGGCCTCGGATCCGCAGGCCGCGATCGCCGTGCTCGGCTCGCCGGGGACGATCGACCTGATGATCTCAGATGTCGGCCTGCCGGGCATGACGGGGCGCCAACTGGCCGAGCTGGCCCGCGATGGACGCCCGGACCTGCCGATCCTGTTCATCACCGGCTATGCCGAGAACGCGGCCATTCGCGCCGACTTCCTGGGCGTCAACATGGAGATGATCGCCAAGCCGTTCGCCCTGGACGCCCTGGCCGCCAAGATCAACGAGATGATGGTCCCGGCGGTGGCGTAAGGGGCTTCAGGCCTGCTCCAGCGCCTTGTCGAAGCCGAAGCGGTTGATCTGGGCGATCAGGTCGCGGTGGCTGGGCAGGTCCTGGGTGGCGCGGTCGGCGAAGCCGCGGATCTTGGCGAACAGCTTGGCCGCGCCGGCCACGTCGGGAAACTCGCCCGCGCCGTCGGTCAGGTCGGTGCGGAAGCCCATGCCGTACAGAATGTACTGGTAGTTGAAGAAGGCGAAGGTCTCGAGGTCCAGGATGAAGTCGAACCGGGCCGGCGGGCGATAGCGCCACTGTTCCAGCAGGTCGGCCAGCCGCTCGGGGATCGAGGCCGCTTCGGTGTTCTCGCGCCAGAACCGCTCCGGGCGCTGGGACAGGCAGTAGTGCAGCTTCAGGAAGACGATGATGTTGTCGTAGCGCGCCGTCATCAGCTCGTTGAAGCGGCGGGCCGGAGCGCTGACCGGGCCCGAGTGCGGGAAGAGCTCGGCGATCATGGCCACGGCGGCCTCGATCAGCACCACGCCGGTGGACTCCAGCGGCTCCAGAAAGCCGGCCGACAGGCCCACGGCGACGCAGTTCTTGATCCACTGCTTCTCGCGATAGCCCGCCTCGAAGCTGATCCTGCGGGGCTCTATCTCCGCGCCGCCGACATAGTCGCGCAGGATGGCCTCGGCGCGATCGTCGTCGATGTGGTCGCTGGAATAGACGCAGCCGACACCCCGGGCGCCGGCCAGGCCGATGTCCCAGGTCCAGCCGGCCTCGTGGGCGGTGGCGACGGTATAGCTCTGGATCGGCGCGTCCGGGCGTTCGTAGGGCGCGCGGCAGGCCACGGCGCGGTCGGCGAACAGGATGGGCCGCGCCGACTTGAACGGCGAGCCCAGCGCCTTGCCGATCAGCTCGGCCCGAAAGCCGCTGCAGTCGACATAGAGATCGGCCGACAGCTCGCCATGCTCGGGGCTGACGACGTGGGCGATGGCGCCGGTCTCGTCCAGCACGACCTCCCGCAGGTTGCCCTGCAGGTGGCGTACGCCCAGCTCGCGAGAGCGCTCGGCCAGCACCCCGGCCAGCTTGGCCGCGTCGAAGTGGTAGGCGTAGTTCAGCGGTCCGGCGAAGTCGCTCTCGTGCGGGCGCTTGGGCGCGCGGGCGGCGTCCGCCACGCGGGCCTGGATGGTGACGGCTTCGGCGAACGGCGCGCGGGCGGTCTCGTCCTGCAGCAGCCAATAGGGGGCCAGCGACGTCCCCTCGGTCGAGAACGGGGCCTCGAACGGGTGGAAGAAGCTGTGCCGCCTGCCGTTCTCGGGCGCGCGGGCCCAGTCGACGAAGCGGATGCCCTGCTTGAAGGTGGCCGAGGTCTGGCGGATGAACGCCGCCTCGTCGATGCCCAAGAATCGCAGGGTGTTGCGGATGGTCGGGAAGGTGGCCTCGCCGACGCCGACGATGCCGATGTCGGGCGATTCCAGCAGGGTGATTTCCAGATGCGCCTGCTCGGCCAGGCGCAGGGCCTTGGCCAGATAGGCGGCCGTCAGCCACCCGGCCGTCCCGCCGCCCACGATCAGAATGCTTCGCCTGCGCTGCATGGGATCTAGATAGCAGGGTTCGGCAGGAGCACGGCCCTACTTCTTCGGCGTGATCCTGATCAGCTTGCCGTCGTCCTCGTCGGTGACGACGTAGATCGCGCCGTCCGGGCCGACCACGACGTCGCGGACGCGGCCGCCGATGTCGGTGAACAGGCGCTCCTCGCCGACGACCTTGCCGTCCTTGAGGACCAGGCGGTCGACGTGCTGCTCCTTCAGCGAGCCGATCAGCAGGCTGCCTTTCAGCGCCGGGAACAGGCTGGCCTCATAGAACGCCATGCCGGAGGGGGCGATGACCGGATCCCAGTAGTAGACCGGCTGCTCCAGCCCGTCCTTCTGGGTGATCCCGTCGCCGATCGGCTTGCCGGAATATTCCTCGCCATAGGTGATGGTCGCCCAGCCATAGTTCTTGCCGGCCTCGGGGTGGTTCAGCTCGTCGCCGCCCTTGGCGCCGTGTTCGACGGTCCACAGCTTGCCGCTGGGATCCAGCGTGGCGGCCTGCAGGTTGCGGTGGCCGTACGACCAGATCTCGGGCTTGGCGCCGGGCGTGTTGACGAAGGGGTTGTCGGACGGGATCGAGCCGTCGGCGTTGATCCGCACGACCTTGCCCAGGGTGGCGTCCAGCTTCTGGGCCTGGACGCGACCTTCCTGGATCGAGCGCTCGCCGGTGGTGATGAAGAGCTTGCCGTCCGGCGCGAAGACCAGGCGGCCGCCGAAGTGCAGGGCGCTGTCCATCTTCGGCGCCTGGCGCCAGATGACCTGGACGTTCTCCAGCCTGGGCGCGGCGCCCAGCACGAGCTTGCCGCGCGCGGCGCTGGTGCCGTTCACGCTGCCTTCGGCTTCCGCGAAGGTCCAGTAGACCAGGCCGTTCTTGGCATAGTCGGGATCGATGGCGACGCCCAGCAGGCCGCCCTGGCCCTCGGCGAACACGGCGGGCAGGCCGGCGACGGCGGGCGACAGCTTGCCGTCCTTGCCCAGTATCCGCAGTCGCCCGGCGCGTTCGGTGACCAGGATCTCGCCGGTCGGCAGGAAGGCGATACCCCACGGGTGATCCAGGCCGCTGGCCAGGGTCGTGTACTGGCCGACCGTGTTGGAGTTCAGCCCCGGCGCGCGGGTCTGGCCTGCGAAGGCGGGCTTCTGCTCGGGCGCGTTGGCCGCGCGGGTCTCGACCGGAGCCCCGGCCTTGTCGCCATTTTGGCCAGGCTGAGCGGGAGCAGGGCCACAGGCGACCAGGGCGGCGGCGAGGGCGGCGGAGGCGGTAAGCAGGGAAGCGCGCATGGCGGCGACCTTAAGCTGCTTTCCGTGACGGGGGCTACCGCCGAACGTCGGTCTTGCGTGACGTTTCGTGGCTGGCCTATCTAGGTCGCCATGACGCGCCCGTCCCACCTGTGCCAGCAGATTATCGCCGCCAGCTAGTCTGGTGGGTTTGGACACGCGCGCGCCAATCAACCCGCCCCAGGAGGCGGGTTCTGCATGACCGGTTTCCAGGGGCCTAGATCCCGAAGGAGACTTCCATGTCACAGCATCCCCTCTCGCCACATCCCCTGCGGGCCGTCATCGAAGCCTGCGATCGCGCGATCACGGCCGAGGACTTCGACACCCTGATGCGGGCCTATGCCGACGACGCCGTGCTGGTCGTACGGCCGGGTCTGGAGGCGCGCGGTCACGAGCAGATCCGCCGGGCCTTCGTCGCCATCGCCGAGCACTTCAAGCACGGCCTCGTGGTCAGGCAGGGCAAGATGTTGGTGCTGGAAGGAGCCGACACCGCCCTGGTCCTGATGGAGACCTTCCTGGATGTCCCGGCCGAGGGCGGCGGCATGACCCAGATCCGACGCGAAGCGACCTATGTCTTTCGCAAGGACGGCGAGAGCGGCTGGCTGTGCACGATCGACAATTCGTACGGTCCGGCCCTGCTGGCCGAGCTGGAAGGCTAGCCGACCTCCAGTTCGCGCCGTTCGTCACTCGCCCGCCGCGCCAGCTCCAAGAGCTCCATCACCCGCAGCGCCTCTTCCACCGGAACCGGGGAGGGGGCGCCGTGCAGGATCGCCTCGCGAACGCCGGCGTAGAAGTGGCGGTAGCCGGTGACCTCGGGGCGGACGTCGGCGCGGATCTGGATGTCGTCCTCGACCGTGGTCAGCACCCCGTGGCGACTGTCGCGGCCCCAGCCGGGCGCGCCCGGGGTCATGCCGGCCTTCAGCTGGGCCTCCTGCGGGTCCAGGCCATGCTTGACGTAGCTGGCCTTGGTCCCGTGCACGGCCATCCGCAGGTCCGAGGCGGCGGTCAGCAGGCTGCCGTGCAGGATCACGCGCAGGGTCGGGTAGCGCAGCACGACGTGGAAGTAGTCGTCGGCCTCCGCACCTTCACGTTGGACGCCGATGTCGGCGCAGACGCCCAGGGGCTCGCCGAACAGCACCAAGGCCTGGTCGATCAAGTGGGGCCCGAGGTCCATCCAAGCGCCGGCGCCCGGGCCGGCGCGCTCGCGCCAGCGGTCGCGGACCACGGGGCGGAAACGGTCGAAATGGCTCTCGTACTGGACAACCTGCCCCAGGGTCCCCTCGGCGATCAGGCGCTGCACGGTCAGGAAGTCGCTGTCCCAGCGGCGGTTGTGAAACACCGTCAGCAGCTTGCCGGCGCTCTGGGCGACCTTGGCCATTTCGCGCGCCTGTTGGAGGTCCAGGGCGAAGGGCTTGTCGACCACGACGTGCTTGCCGGCCCGCAGGGCGGCGATGGCCTGGGGCGCGTGCAGGGCGTTGGGCGTGGCGATGACCGCCAGGTCGAGGGCGGGATCGGCCAGGACCGTCTCGAGGTCGGCCGCGACGCGGGTGTTCGGGAAGTCCGCCGCGACCTTGGCCGGATCGCTGGAGACCACGGTGTGCAAGGCGAAGCCGGGCGTCGCGGCGATCAGCGGGGCGTGGAAGGTCTTGCCCACATAGCCGTAGCCGATGAGCGCGACATTGAGATCGGGAGCGGTGGTCATGGCCGCGTTCTAACGAAAAGGGCCGGGGATTGCTCCCCGGCCCTGATCGTTTTCCCGTGAAGGCGCGGCGCTAGATCTGCACCGGCTCCATCTTGGGCGTCAGCAGGTGGACGACCAGCAGGGCGACCAGATAGGCGCTGCCGGCGATGACGAAGATCGGCGTGTACGAACCGATCTGCTCCAGCACCTGGCCAATGTACTTCGAGAAGGCCATGCCGCCGAAGGCGCCCAGCATGCCGCCGATGCCCACGACAGAGCCGACCGCACCGCGCGGGAACACGTCCGACGGCAGGGTGTAGAGGTTGGCCGAGAAGCCCTGGTGGGCCGCGGTGGCGATGCCGATGATCAGCACGGCCAGCCAGACGCTGTCGGCCTTGGCCGCGAACATCACCGGCACGGCCAGCAGGGCGCAGACCAGCATGGTCAGCTTGCGCGCCTTGTTGATGGTCGCGCCGTTCTTCATCAGGGTCGAGGACATCCAGCCGCCGGCGACCGAACCGACGTCGGACAGCAGGTAGATGGCGATCAGCGGCGGGCCGAACGACTTCAGGTCCAGGCCGTAGCGCTTGCCCAGGAAGTCCGGCAGCCAGAACAGGAACATCCACCAGATCGGGTCGATCAGGAACTTGCCCAGGGCGAAGGCCCAGGTCTCGCGCTTGGTCAGCAGCTTGCTCCAGCCGATCTTCTCGACCGGGTCGGCCGGATCCTGCTCGATATAGGCCAGTTCCGTGGCCGACAGCTTCTTGGCTTCACGCGGACGGCGATAGACCAGCAGCCAGATCGGTAGCCAGACCAGGCCGGCGACGCCGGTGACGATGAAGGCCATCTGCCAGCCGAAGGCCAGGACGATGCCCGGAACGACCAGCGGGGTGACGATGGCGCCGATGTTGGTGCCGGCGTTGAACAGGCCGGTGGCGAAGGCGCGTTCCTTCTTGGGGAACCATTCGGCCACGGCCTTGATGCCGCCGGGGAAGCCGCCGGCTTCACCGATGCCCAGGCCCATGCGGGCGGCCACGAAGCCGCCGAAGCCGGCCGCCGCCGCGTGGGCGATGTGGGCGATCTGCCAGATGGCGAACGCGATGCCGAAGCCCCAGCGGGCCCCGATCTTGTCCATGATCTTGCCCCAGGCCAGGTACGCCACGGCGTAGGCCAGCTGGAAGTAGAAGACCAGGTCGGCGTAGTGGGTCTCGTTCCAGCCGAATTCCTTCGACAGGTCCGCCTTCAGGAGGCCGATCGTCTGGCGATCGACGTAGTTGATGACCATCGCCGCGAACAGCAGCGTGACGACCACCCAACGATACCGTCCTACCTTTTCGGACGGGGCGGGCGCTTTCGAAAAATCCATGGACGCCTTCCTTCCCCCTTAGGGTCTTTTTCTTATTTCGCCGGAACGGCGACGCAGTCCACGGACCCGAATGGGCCGAAATCGATGTGGGCCACGTCTCCGGCGACCACGTCGTGAATGCCCGTGGTCGCGCCGGTGGTGACGATCTGACCCTTCTTCAGCGGCTTGCCGCGCGCGGCGACGGTTCCGAGCAGGAAGGCCAGGGCGGCCAGCGGAGAGCCCGGGATCGTCGCGGCGGTCGCCTTGCCCACCGACTTGCCGTTGATGATGGTCTCGACCGGCATATCCTCCCAGGCGACGTCGCGCCAGTTGGAAATGGCCTGACCAATTATCTGGCCATCGTTATTACCGAAGTCCGACATCACGACTGTCGGGCCCAGGGCGTTGATCGTGGCCAGCGGACTGCCGGCGATCTCGACGCCGACCAGGAACTCGCCGACATATTCGGCGGCTTCCTCGGGGGTCCATTCGGTCTTGTCGGCCGGGGCGTCCTTGCCCAGACGGATGATGAATTCGGCCTCGACGGCGCAGAAGCCGCCCGAAATGGCGCGGAATTCGTTCGGGGCGCCGACCTTGGCGTCCTGGACCTTGGACTTGAAGATACAGCCGGCCAGGCGTTCGACGCCCAGACGCTCGCGGTGCTGCGGGGGCACCAGGCCCACCTTCCAGCCGACCAGCTCATCGGGCCACAGGCCGATGGCGATATCCTGTACGGCATAGCCTTCGGCGACGGTCGAGGGAATCACGCCGCCCGGATAGCCGGGGACCGAAACGCCCTCTTGGCGAGCCTTGACGAATTGGGGGGCGATGGCCGCGGGGGTGAAAACCACGCTGTCGGCCTCAGAAACGGTCACGCCGTAGATCCTCCCTCGAATTTCGGCACGGGTCCCGCTTGGCGGGGGTTGTCACGTCTCTAGTGGAAACCGGTGTCATTGACAATGAGGCCGTGGAGTACGGTCGCCGGAAGCGCGAACGCGCGCGCTCTAGTCGAGTGGTCGATTTTTGAATCAATCGCCGGAGGCAAGAGCTTCACCGCGGCGTCATTGGGACTAAACAATCAGAAATCGTTTTCCGTAGCGACGCTTCGCCAGAAGTCGTGTTCTGCAAGGTGCAACCCAGTGGTGTATCGTAAGGAAAGGTTGCTTGAATACCTTGAGAAGCGGAATCGCCATCTGCTTGAGATTTGCCGTGTGCAATCGAAGATTGTAGCGGCGGATTTCGACCTGGATGAATTCATGCAGATGTCGGTCACTCTGCTGCGATCGGTTTTCGAAAGTGGCGGCGTGGCGGTCGAACTCATGGACGGCGAGGAGATGGTCTATGTCGCCGTCGATGCCGATCATGCTCGCTATCATGGCCTGAGACTGTCCAAGGCGACCTCGCTGTCGGGGCGGGCGGTGGTCGAGGGCCGGTTGCTGCACTGCCCAGACGCCCACGAGGACGCCCGGGTCGACCGTGCGGCCTGCGAGAAGATCGGCATTCGATCGATGGTCTGCGCCCCGCTGTTCCAGGACGGCCGGGCGGTTGGCGTGCTCAAGGCTTTCGACGCCGCCCCCGACGCCTTCGACCGCGACGACATCGAGACCGTGTCCCTGGTCGCCGAGACCCTGGGCGCCGCCCTGGCCAAGCAGATCCAGCATGGCGAGCGCGAGGGGCTGATCTTGGAGCTGGCCATGGCTCGCGACGAGGCCGAGGCCGAGGCCCGCCGCGCCCACATGGCCGAGGCGATGGGCGGCCTGGGCCGCTGGCGTTATGACTACGAGGCCAACCGCGGCGACTGGTCTGACCAGATGTACGACCTGCACGCCTTGCCGCGCGGCGGGGTGATCGACAGCGATGCGGTCATGGCCATGGTCCATCCTGACGACTTGCCCCGGGTGTTGGCGCTGGTGCGCGAGCCGCGGCCTCTGGGCGTGGTCGGCCCGTTCATCGACTTCCGACTGACCCGCGCCGACGGCCAGGAGCGCCGGATGCAGGCCATGACCACCCTGGAGCTGGACGCCCAGGGGCGGCGCTCGGCGATGATGGGGGTGCTGCGCGACGTCACCGAGCAGTACGAGCGCGAGCGCGAACTGGGCGAGGCCCGTCGCGTGGCCGAGGCCGCCGCCCGAACCAAGGCCGCCTTCCTGGCCAACATGACGCACGAGCTGCGCACGCCCCTGACGGCGGTGCTGGGCTTCGCGCGCCTGGTCGAGCGCCGCGCGGACGTGGGCGAAGAGAGCCGGGGGCTGGTCCGCCGGATCCTGAACGCCGGCGAGGCCCTGCTGCACACGATCAACGACCTTCTGGACTTCTCCAAGCTGGAGGACGGCCAGGTCGAGATCCGGCCGCGCCCGGTCGCGGTGGAGGCCTGCGCCCGCGAGACGCTGGAACTGCTGACCGCCCAGGCCGGCGCCAAGCGCCTGGCGCTGGAGCTGACCATCGACCCGGCGACGCCCGAGCGCGCGCTGCTGGATCCCGACCGCGTGCGCCAGGTGCTGTTGAACCTGACCGGCAACGCGGTGAAGTTCACCGAAACAGGGACGGTGGCGGTCAGCGTGGCGCCGTCGCCGGGCGGCGAGGCGCTGGTCTGGACGGTGGCCGACAGCGGGCCGGGCATCTCGGCCGAGGGCGTCGAGCGGCTGTTCGTCCGCTTTTCGCAGGTCGAGGGCGGCGGCCAAAGCGGGGGCGCGGGCCTGGGCCTGGCCATCTGCAAGGGCCTGGTCGAGGCCATGGGCGGGGAAATCGGCGTGGAGAGCGCCCCGGGGCGAGGGTCACGCTTCTGGTTCTCGCTGCCGATCGTGACCGTCGGCGCGGCGGCCGACGTCGAGGACGATTCCGTTAGCGTGAACGGCCGCAGGGTGCTGGTGGCCGACGACAATCCGGCCAACCGCATCCTGCTGCGCACCATCCTCCAGGCCTTCGGAGCCGAGGTGGCCGAGGCTTGCGACGGCGGCGAGGCGGTGGACCTGGCGGGGCAGGGCGCCTTCGACCTGATCCTGATGGATCTGCGCATGCCGGGCCTGGACGGGATCAGCGCCGCACGCCGCATCCGTGAGGCCGCTGGCGAGCGTCCGACGCCGATTCTGGCCTTCTCGGCCGACCGCTATCCGGAGCTGGACGGATCGCTGTTCCGGGGGGCGGTTCCCAAGCCGATCGAGCCGGAAACCCTGCTCGCGGCCATCGCCCAGGCCATGCGCTGAGGCCGGGGGCTTCTAACGGTCCCGTATGGCTTGACACCTGTAATAGCGGGTATAGCGTCCCCCGTTGAATTACGGACGTAAGCGTCATGCACATCACCGCCGCCGAAGCCCACGTCATGGAAGCGCTCTGGCGCCGCCATCCCCTGTCGGCCGACGATCTGGTCGCCGAGGTCGGCGCGTCGCAGAACTGGGGCGAGGCCACCGTCAAGACGCTGATCAACCGCTTGCTGAAGAAGAAGGCGATCAAGTCCGAGCGGGCCGAGGGCAAGCACGGCTATCGTCCGCTGGTCGACCGCAGCGCCTATGTCCAGGCCGAGAGCCAGGGCCTGCTGGACCGCCTGTTCGACGGCCAGCTGGCCCCCCTGATCAGCCACTTCGCCCAGCACCGCCCGCTGAAGGCCGACGAGGTCGCCAAGCTGAAGAAGCTGATCGACGAGATGGGCGAGTAGTCGAGGCCTTCAAGCCCGCATCGCCTTGGCTTCGGGCGTCTTGGTCCGTAGCGCCTTCGCCGCCACGTCCAGGCTCTGCACCGGTTTCACCGGCGTCTCCGGCTTTTCACCATCCTCGCCCGAGCCCGGCCGCGCGCGCAGCGCCGCCACGAAGTTGTCGCGCCAGGCGGTGACGTCCTCGCGGGTGACGTTGTCGAACAGGGCTTCCCAGCGCTTCTTGCGTTCCTTGACATCCATCGACAGGGCCCGCTCCAGCGCGTCGGAGATCTCCTCCGGGCTGTTGGGATTGACGATCAGGGCGTCCTTCATCTGCCGCGCCGCGCCGGCGAAGCGCGACAGGATCAGCACGCCGGGGTCCTCGGGATCCTGGGCCGCGACATATTCCTTGGCCACCAGGTTCATGCCGTCGCGCAGGGGCGTGACCAGCGCCGCCTTGCTGGCCCGATAGACGCCCGCCAGCTCGTCGCGGCGGTACGAGCGGTTCACGTAGCGGATCGGCGTGAAGTCCATCTCGGCATAGAGGCCGTTGATCCGGCCGATCAGGCCGTCCAGCCGGCCGCGCAGGTCCTGATAGGCCTCGACCTCGTCGCGTGACAGCGGCGCGATCTGCAGCAGCATCACCTCGCGGACCAGGTCCGGATGGTCGTGAAGGAACCGCTCGAAGCCGATCAGCCGCTCCTCCAGGCCCTTGGAATAGTCCAGGCGGTCGACGCCCACGACCATCTTGCGGAAGACGCTGTGGGCCATCATCCGGTCGTAGACCTTCCGCGCCGTCTCGCCCTCGACGATCTTGGCGAAGTCCTGGGCGTCGACGCCGATCGGGAAGGCCGACGCGTGCAGCTTGTGGCCGAAGGCCTGCAGCTCGCCGCGTTCGGTCTTGCTGCCGTGCACCTCGTTGAAGACGTAGCCTTCGAAGGCGTGCAGCGACTCCTCGGTCTGGAAGCCCAGAAGGTCGTAGTGGAACAACGCCTCCACCAGGGCCCGGTGGCGGGGCAGGGTGACCACCAGCTGGTGGGCCGGCCAGGGGATGTGCAGGAAGAAGCCGATCCGGTTGGTCACGCCCATCCGCCGCAGCTCCCGCGCCAGCGGGATCAGGTGGTAGTCGTGCACCCAGATGATGTCGTCCGGCTCGATCAGCGGCAGCAGGGTGTCGGCGAAGCGCTTGTTGACCCGGTCATAGCCCTCGCCGAACGAGCGGTCGTAGGCGGTCAGGTCGACGCGATAGTGGAACAGCGGCCACAGCGTCTTGTTGGCGTAGCCGTTGTAGTATTCTTGGTAGTCCGTCTCCTCGAGGTCGACGGTGGCGACCGTCACGCCCTCGATCCGCTGCATGTTCAGCTGGCCGGTGAACTCCGGGATGGTCTTGCCGCTCCAGCCGAACCAGATGCCGGAATATTCGCGCAAGGCCGCGGCCAGGGCCATGGCCAGGCCGCCCACGCTGCCTTCGCCGCCCTCCGCGGGGTTTGGCGGGTTGACGCGGTTGGAGACGACGATCAGCCGGCTCATGCGCGCACCCCGAACACCGCTTGGGGCGCGGCGAGGCCCTCCAGCCATTGGAAGACGGCGGCGGTGTTTTCCAGGCGATAGCGCGCTTCGGTCGGGCGGGGTTCGCCGACCAGCACGCCGAAACCGCCCAGCCGGGTCGCGGCGGCGAAGCCGTCCTCGTCGGTCAGGTCATCGCCGACGAACACGGGCGTCGCGCCCAGGAACGGGGCCTCGCGCAGGAAGGCGGTCACCGCCGCGCCCTTGTCGGCGCCGGGGGTGCGAAGCTCCACGACCATGTCGCCCAGCTGCAGGACCAGACCCGTGGCCTGCGACAGGCGCTCGCCGGCCTCGATCACCGCCTCGGCGCAGGCCGGCGCGTTGCGATAGTGCAGGGCGACGCTGAGGCCCTTGTCCTCGAACAGCAGGCCGCGCTCGCAGTGGGCCAGTTCGACCAGGATGCGGCGGGCGTCGGCGAGGCCTTCGTGCGGCTCGCGGGCGACGATCGCGCCGTCGGCGGTGCGGCGCACCAGGCCGTGCACGGCGCCGATCGCCGGCATGGCGCCGCCCAGGATGTAGTCGAGGTTCGGCAGATCGCGGCCGCTGACCACGGCGACGCGATCCTCGAAGGCCTCGCGCAGGCGGGCCAGCACCCGCGCGCGGCGCGGGTCGGGGCCGACGTCGTCCGGGCGCGGCATGATCGGCGCCAGGGTGCCGTCCAGGTCGAGAAACAGCGCGCTGCGGCGGGGCAGGGCGAAGGGCGGGGGCGCGAGATCGACAGATTCCAGGCGCGAGACCGTTTGAGCCGCGGTCATGGCGAGAACCCCCTCATCAGTAAGCAACATGCGCCAAGAACGTCGGACGGCCCGGTTCGATCCCGCGATAAACTCAAGCTCACGGGTTTTTGCGCATGTGCCTAAGGATGAGGCGCTCCTAGAAAAGCAGCTTCCGCACGCTGAACTGCAGCACCCGGCCGCGCGGGTCCAGATAGTCCGGCTGGTAGGTGACCGGTGTCACGCCCGTGGCGTCGCGCACCGTCTGCTGCTGGTCGAACAGGTTGTTGACTGACAGCGTCAGGCGGGTTCCGCGCAGGATCGGATGCTTCTGGACCAGCTCGCGCCGCACGCCGAGGTCGGCGAACAGGCGCAGATTGACCGTCGCCAGGCTGGAGAAGTCCAGGTCGGCCGATGCTCCGCCGGTCCCGGCCGAGACGTGGGTGCCGCTCTTCCAGTTGGCCGACAGCCGCGCGCCGAGGCCGTAGTGGGTGATCCCCGCCTGGGCCTCGACCTCGTTGCGGGACTGGCCGCCGCCGGACCCGATCACGTCGCCGTTCAGCAGGTCCAGGGTCGGGACGCCGTCGGCGACCGTGACGCGCTCCTTCAGGTGGAGGGTGTGGAAGAGGGCCAGCTGGATGCGCGTGGCGCGGGGATTGCCGCCGCCACCGCCGCGTCCGCCGAAGCCGCCGCCGCCGAAGCCCCGCCCACCGCCGCCGAAGCCCTGGCCGCCGCCCCGATCGCCACCGCCGTTGAAGCCCGAGCGCTGGGCGTCGTCGCCCCCCATCGGGCTCTGGGCCTGATTCTGGGCCTGCTGCGGCTGGCCGTTCTGGTCGGTCGTGGCAGGCGTGGTGGCGTCGCTCTGCGGCTGCGGCGGACGATCATTGTCGCCGCTCCCCGGCTGGCGCTGAAGCAGTTCCGCACCGGGGGGCGCATTCGAGCCGGCGCCTTGCCCGCCCCCCTGGCGACCGCGCCAACCGCCGGCCGGCGGCGTCGGGGCAGGGCCCAGCCGACGCGAGAAGTTGAAGCCCCAGCGGATCTGCTCGCTCTCGCGCTTGGCGAAGTTGACCGAGCGGGTGTCGATGCGGGTCAGGTTGCCGTCGGCGTCGCGGGTGAAGCGATCCGGGAAGGCGGCCTCGACCGCCGCCGTGGCGGCCGGGAAGCTGGCGACAGGATTGTCGATCCGCACGCGGCTGTAGTTGGCGGTCAGCGACAGGCCGTTGATCTTCTCGGGCTTCCAGGTCGCGCCGAAACGCAGGACGTTGCGGGTCTCGCCCTTCAGGTCGGGATTGCCGCCGGTGATGCGGGTGACGTCGACGCTGGTCCCGCGGACATAGTCGAAGACCTGGGCGTTGGGGGTGGTGATCAGCGGATTGCCCAGCTGGGCGATGCTGGGGGCGTTCTCCTGGCGCGTGGCCGAGACGATGAAGCTGACCGGCTTGACCGGCGACCAGTTCACGCCGCCGCCGATGGTGGTCAGGGTTCCGTAGTCGGCGACCTGGCGCACGGCCAGGTTCAGATTGGTCGACAGGTCGCCGATCCCGGCCCGCACGCCCTTGCGGCGGCTGGCCAGGGGCAGGTCGAAGCTGACCTGGGCGTTGGCCTCGCCACGCGACAGCTCGCTGTCGCTCTGGACGCCCGAACGGATCGAGGTCGCCTCCAGGCGCGAGCCGGTGACGCCCAGCTTCAGGGTCGAGGACAGGTCGCCGGCCTTGAACTTGGCGAGAGCCCCGTTGGCGACGAACTGCAAGTCGGCGCTGTCGGTCGTCGAGTGGGCGCGATCGGTGTTGATCCGCTGACCGTCCAGCGGTCGGAAGGGGTTGAAGGTCGGGTCCAGGGCGGTCAGCCGAGCCTGGAGGGGGCTGACGTCGGCGCTGCGGTCGGTCAGGGTCTTGTTGACCGCGTGGTCATAGTTGCCGGTCAGCGACAGGCGCAGCTGCTCGGTGTCGCGGTTCAGGGTGAAGCCCAGGTGCCCCGACAGGTTGTTCGAGGTCTGGCTCAGCGGGGCCTGGTCGCCGAGATAGCGATACAGCACGACGTCCTGGCCTAATGGCGAATAGGGATCGGCGGCCGGGATCACTAGGCGCGCGCGGGCCGGGCCGAGCAGCGAGTCGCTCTGCGACGCCGTCGCGCCCAGGTTCAGCGTCGCCGACACGTTGTCGAAGATGTAGCGATTGGTGACGCTGTTGATGCTGACCTGGCGATTGCGCGGCTGCAGGGTGCGGGTGTCGGTGATGTCGCTGGCGTTGGCGCGGTTGGCGTTGGGCAGGAAGGCGGCCAGGCTGGTGTCGCCGCCGGCCGCTGCGTCCGGGACGCCGGCCACGGTCACCGGCGTTCCGGCCAGGGCGCTGAGCGCGGCCAGACTGCCGCCGCTGACCGGGGCGATGTTGCCATCGAAGTCGTAGAGGCCGCTGTTGGTGCGACTGACCAGGTCGCGGTCGCTTTCCAACAGCTGGTCGGTGTTCTGGATCTTGATCGACAGGTTGCTGCGGCCCTGGCGGTTCAGGCGCAGCTGGCTCCAGTTGGCCTGCTCGGTCATCTGGCCGCCGGCGGTCGATCCGCCGACCACGCCCTCCATCGTCTGGGCGCGGAAGCGCTGGCGCAGCACGATGTTCACGACCTTCTGGTCGGCCGAGTAGCCGTACTTCAGCGCCACTTCCTCAGGCAGGATCTCGACGCGCTGGATGGCCTCGGTCGGGATGTCGCGGATCTCGCCCTGGCCGGAGATGCGACGGCCGTTCAGCAGCACGACCGGATCACCGCCGAGACCGCTGGTGGTCTGAGGCGTCAGCTCTGTCAGCAGGTCTTCCATCGACGAGACGCCGAACGCGCGGACGTCGGCGGCGTTGAAGGTCTCTTCCGGCGGAATGTCGCCCAGGACGGCGCCGAACGGCTTGCCGCTGGCGGTGATGGTGACGGCCTCGACCTCGGTGTCGAGGTCTTCGGGCGTCACGGGCTTCTGGGCGGGCGTGGGCTTGGCGGCGGGCTTCGCGGCCGACGGGGCGGCCGCCTTGGGCGTCTGCGCCGAAGCGCGCGGGGCAGGGGCGGGCGATTGGGCGTCCTGTGCATGAGCGCCGCCAGCGGCGACACACCCCAGGATACCGACCAGGGCCAGCTTGCGGCTCGTCAAGGAGCTTCTCCGAATTCTCTACGTCCCACGCCCGCCGTTGCCTGCGCGATATGACGTCCAGATTTCAATCTTTGCCGAGACTGCAACATCCGCGGGTTTCGCTCGCGCCGGTCGAGAGGGCCATTGTTCCTGAAGATCATCCCTTCGTGCGTCATCCCGGCCGCAGCGAAGCGGAGAGCCGGGACCCAGGGGGCGGTACACTGCGCTTGGCCCCCGGGTCCCGGATAGCCTCTGCGAGGCTTCCGGGATGACACCGAGAGTGGCGGCTCAGATCGCATGCAAACCCAAGTCCTAGCGCACAGACGTCCATGGCCGGCTCAGCAGCACCGCGCAGTTGATCAGGCCGACCAGGGAGTAGGTCTGGGGGTAGTTGCCCCACAGCTCGCCGTCCGCGAAGCCGATATCCTCGGACAGCAGGCCCGCGCCCGTGCGCCGCGACAGCATGTCCTCGAACAGCTCACGCGCCTCGTCGGTGCGACCTGACAGGTGCAGGGCCTCGATCAGCCAGAAGGTGCAGATGTTGAACGCCGTCTGCGGCGAGCCGAAGTCGTCGGGAATGGCGTAGCGCAGCAGATAGGCCCCTCGGCGCAGGCCATCCTCGATCGCCGCCAGGGTGGCGACGTTGCGCGGGTCGTCGGGCTTGTGGAAGCGCAGGTCGACCAGCTGCAGCAGGCTGGCGTCCAGCGCATCGCCCTCGAAGGTGGCCGAGAAGCGGCCCAGGTCTGCGTTCCAGGCGCGGTCCTCGATGGTCTGGCGCATCTGGGCGGCGCGGCCGTTCCAGAAGGCGGCCTTGTCGGTTAGGCCCAGCTTCTCGGCGGCGTTGCCCAGCCGGTCACAGGCGGCCCAGCACATGGCCGAGGAGTAGGTGTGGACGTTGGCGCGGCCGCGGAATTCCCACAGGCTGGCGTCGGGCTGGTCGTGCAGCTTGAACGCCCGCTCGCCCACGGGCTCCAGGGCCTCGAAGTCCTCGACCGTGGCCGGGCGCAGCAGGCGTTCGTCGAAGAAGGCCTGCACGGTCGACAGGATGATCTGGCCGTAGACGTCGTGTTGCAGGTGCTCGAAGGCCTGGTTGCCGACCCGCACCGGCCCCATGCCGCGATAGCCGGGCAAGTCGGGGGCGAAGCGCTCGGTCAGCACCTCCTCGAAGCCGACCCCGAACAGTGGCTGGATGTGGCCGCCCGCCGCCCGGTCGACGATGTTGCGCAGGTAGCCCAGATAGTTCTCGAGGATGTCGACCGCGCCCAGCCGGTTCAGGGCCTGGACCACGTAGTAGGCGTCGCGCAGCCAGCAGTAGCGGTAGTCCCAGTTGCGGCCGCTGTCGGCGTGTTCGGGGATCGAGGTGGTCAGGGCCGCGACGATGGCGCCCGTCTCCTCGTGCATGCAGAGCTTCAGCGTGATGGCCGCGCGGATTACCGCCGCCTGGTAGTCCAGCGGTACGGCCAGACCCCGCACCCAGTGCTTCCAGTAGGTTTCCGTCTCGCGCAGCATCCGCTCGCAGGTCGCGCCGACGGGGGCGTCGAAGCCTTCGTCCGGGCCCAGGAACATGGCGATCGGCTGCTCCAGGCGAAACGTCCGCTCCTCCAGGATGTGCGAGATCGGCGCGTCGGTGGTCAGGCGCAGGGTCATGTCCGCGCAGAGATAGCGGATATGGTGCGAGCCCCGGGTGTGCTCGGCGATCTTGGCACCCCAGCCGGCCGTGGGGCGCAGGCGCAGGGTGACCCGCGCCACCCCGATGACCGGCCTGATGATGCGGATGAAGGCGGTGGGGCGGAAGGTGCGGCCGAACTGCAGGTAGCGCGGGGCGAAGTCGAGGATCTCGATCCGCGCGCCGTCCTCGTCGGCGATCTCGGTGCGCAGGATCGGCGTATTGCGGATATAGCCCTGGCGCACCTCGGCGCGCCGGTCGACCTGGACGTCCCACAGGCCCTTGGCCGCCTCACCGTCGGGGTCTGCGTCGTCCAGCAAGGCGCTGAACACGGGATCGGAATCGACCCGGGGCGCGCAGCCCCAGACGAAGCGGCCTTCGGTGTCGATCAGGGCGCTGACCGCGCAGTTGCCGATCGGGAAGAGGTCGAGGGTCTTCTTGTGCAAGCTTGTATCCATGGCGCGGCCCCGTGCGAGCGCGATGGCGCGCTCCCCGTTTTGGGTGAAACCGACGGTGTGGCTTGCGGGTTCCTGTTCTCGAAAAACGTCTTCGCGAGGGCGGGGGAAGGCTCGCCTTTCACGCTACTCGCGTTGACGGAAACGGCCGTACCGGCCATCTGGAATCCTTAACGCGGCTTTGCCGCGCGTGTGCGGCGGGCTGTTCGACGGTGATGCGATTTACGAGAACCTGCGGCGTCCTGGCGGCGGCGACGAGCCTGCTGTCCCTTGAAGTCGCGCAGGCCCAAACGCAATTGGCCCAGACGCAATTGGCCCAATCGCAGCGTCCGGCTTTGGCCGGCGGCCGCCCGCCGCAAGCCACGCCGCAACAGGCCGCGCCGATGGTCGCCGCTCGGCCGTCGGTGTTCCAGGCCGATCCCTTCGCCGTCCAGCTGCGCAACGACCAGGTCGATCTGCTGCGCCGTGTCCTGGGCGACGCCTACACCCACGGCTTCGAGGTCGGGGCGTATGCGCCCGAGCGGGCCCAGAACCAGGCTCAGCTGATCGGCCTGACCCTGGCCTACGCCAAGGCGGTGCGCACCGGCCGCCTGCCGGCCGCCAACTTCATGAACGAGTGGGGCCTGCGCCCCGCGCCGTACGATCCGACGATCGACTTTATCAACGCCGTGCAGCAGGACCGCCTGGCCGACTGGCTGGACACCCTGCCGCCGCCCTATACCGGCTACCAGACCCTGCGCGGCGGCCTGGCGACCTATCGCGACATCGCCGCCCGGGGCGGCTGGAAGATGCTGGCGCCGGGGCCCGACCTGAAGGAGGGCGCGACCGGCGCTCGCGTGGTGGCGCTGGAGGCCCGCCTGGCCGCCGAGGATCCGACCATCGCCGTCGACGGCGCGCCGATCTTCGACGCCGCCCTGACCCAGGCCGTGCAGCGGGCCCAGAAGCGTTTCGGCCTCAACCCGACGGGCGTCGTCGGCAAGGCGACGCTGGACGCGCTGAACACCCCTGTGGAACAGCGCATTGACCAGATCACGGCCAATATGGAGCGCTGGCGCTGGCTGCCCCAGACCCTGCCGGCCGACCGCATCCAGGTGAACGTCGCCGCCGCCATCCTGTCGGTGTTCAGCCACGACACCCCGACCCTGACCATGCGCGCGGTCACCGGTCGTCCGGGCGACGAGACGCCGATGCTGTCGTCGATGATCCACTCGATCGTCCTGAACCCGCCGTGGAACGTGCCCTCGACGATCGCGGCCAAGGAGCTGTGGCCCAAGGAGCGCAAGAGCCCCGGCTATCTGCGCCGCAACGACTTCATCGTCATTCCGACCGGCGACGGCGGCTCGCGCCTGCAGCAGAAGGCCGGCCCCAAGGCGGCGCTGGGCCAGGTGAAGTTCGACTTCAACAACCCCTATGGCGTCTATCTGCACGACACGCCCAGCCGCTCGAAGTTCGACAGCTTCAGCCGCCTGGCCAGCCACGGCTGCGTGCGCCTGCAAAAGCCGATCGAGCTGGCCAAGGCGCTGATGGCGGGCGACCCGCTGTGGACGCCGGAAAAGATCGACGCGACCCTGGCCTCGGGCGACACCGTGCGGGCCAAGCTGCCCCAGCAGATCGCGGTCTTCCTGCTCTACTGGACGGCCTATGTGACCCCGGATGGGCAGGTCAATTTCCGTCAGGATCCGTACGGCTGGGATCGCGAACTGGTGCAGCGTATCGCCGCACTGTGATCTTGCTCAGCTTGCTTTCTTAACATTCTTGCGGTGTCCTTCCCGACCTGAGTGTCGGGTAAGGGCGTACGCATGCATCGACGTAAGCTGCTCCAGTGGGGGCTGGGCGCTATCGGAGCGGGACTTGTTCCCTTTGCCGCGCGGGCTGATGACGACATCATCGGCGCGATCCTGGAAGGAAAACTGCCGCCGACGCAGGCGGTTCCCGCCGCGCCCGTCGCCCTGCGACCGACGCCGGCCGAGGTCCCAATTGTAAAATCCGCGGACCCGATTTCGGCCGTCGCCGAGCCGCGCTGGGTGAAGCTGCGCAACATCCACACCGACGAGAAGCTGGAAGCCATCTACTGGGAAAAGGGCGAGTACGTTCCCGACGCGGTGAAGGCCCTGAACCACGTCCTGCGCGACTATCGCAACGACGAGGTCCATCCGATCGATCCGGGCCTCTACGACATCCTGGGCAAGATCGCCGACAAGACCGGCACCAAGGCTCACTTCCAGGTCATTTCGGGCTACCGCTCGCCGGCGACCAACAAGCTGCTGTCCGAGCGCAGCGGCGAGGTGGCCAAGCGCAGCCTGCACATGGACGGCAAGGCCATGGACATCTTCCTGGAAGACATCGCCCTGGAAGAGATCCGCGCCCAGGCCCTGGGTCTGCAGCTGGGCGGGGTGGGCTACTATCCCAAGAGCAAGTTCGTCCACGTCGACGTCGGTCCGGTCCGCAAATGGTCGGGGACCTGAGCGGCTCGACATCCGCCTGACATTTCGCGTGTCGGGCGACCTCCTTGGCGAAACGCGTAACCAGGCTCTAGTTCCGACGTTTAGAGCATGGTAGCGGCGAGTCCGGCCGCAGCGTGAGGAAGGCGAGACCAAGATGAGCGAGCGTCGCGGAAATCCGTTCGGCTGGATCATCCTGGGCTTCATCGTCGGCGTGCTGGCCACGTTCGGGACCATCCTGTTCCTGACCTCGAGCGACGGTGGCTACGAGGACGGACCGTCAGAGGTCCGCACCGCCGCCGACGACGCCGCCTCCGCGGCCATGAGCGCCACGACGAGTTCGTCCCAGCCGGCCCCGCACAAGATGGAAACCTCGGCGCCGGTTCCGACCGACCCCACCGCCGCCGCCCCGCGCGCCCAACGCCCTGCCGGTCCGCCGCAGGAACTGGACCCGCAGGTGGCCGACGATGCGGCGGCGGCTGGGATGACCTCGCGCACGCGCTGAGGCGCGACAACCCGCCTCACCAGATATCCACAGGCTGCTGCCACCAAGCTGGCGGTAGGGGAGGCGCAGTTTCCTTGGGCGTCCAAGGAGACATGTGCGTTGACGATCAAGGGAAGCTGCTGCTGCGGCGGCGTGCGGTTCGAACTGTTCGAGTCGCCGCTGATGATGGGGACCTGCCACTGCTCGCGCTGCCGCAAGGCCGGGTCCGGCGTCTATGCCTATGTGCGGGCCGAGGCGTTCCACTGGCTGGCGGGACGGGACCTGGTGGTCCGCTACCAGCCCAAGCCGCCGATGAAGTTCAACCGCAGCTTCTGCAGGCGCTGCGGCACGTCACTGGGCGATCCCGATAGCGGCCGTATCCTGGCCATCGCCGCCAGCTGCCTGGACGATGACCCGGGCGTGCGCGTAGCCTTCGAGGAGTACGCGTCCGACGCCCCGGCCTGGGAGAAATCGGGGGAGAAACCCGCATAGAAAAAGGCGGCCGCCGCGGCGACCGCCTTTCCTAGATCCAGCTCTGGGAGAGCCTCAGTCCTTCGGCGCCGGCATGGCGGGCAGGGCGCCGGCCTTCTGCTTCATGGCCTGGTGCTGCGGCGGGGGCAGCGGGATCAGGCCGCGGCCTTGCAGGTAGCCGCCACGGCCCGTCGCGGCGTCCGAGACGAACTCGTTCACGAACTCCTTGAGCCCCGGGGTCACGCCGACCTGGGACTTCTTCACGTAGATGTAGAGCGAGCGCGACAGCGGATATTGGCCGCTGGCGATCGAGGCCGGGGTCGGCTTCACGCCGTTGACCGACGCGCCCTTGATGCGGGCGGCGTTCTCTTCCAGGAACGAGAAGCCGAAGACGCCCAGCGCGTTGGGGGTCTTTTCGATGGTGCCGACGATGGCGTTGTCGTTCTCGCCGGCGTCGACCCAGCCGCCGTCGGTGCGCATCGGCGAGACGGTGGCCTTGAACTTCTTCTCGTCGTCCTTCTTCAGCTTGGCCAGGGTCGGCAGCTTGGCGGCGCCGCCTTCCATGGCCAGCTCGACGAAGGCGTCACGGGTGCCCGAGGTGGGCGGCGGGCCGTAGGCCAGGATGCGGGCCTTGGGCAGGCCGGGGCCGACTTCGTTCCAGTTCTTGTAGGGTTGCTTGACCAGCTGGCCGCCGCGCAGGGTCTGGTCGGCCAGGCCCAGGTACAGCTGCTCGAGCTTGAAGTTGAAGTCAGGGCCCTTCTTGTCGACCGCCACGACGATGCCGTCGAAGCCGATCTTGATCTCGACGATGTCCTTCACGCCGGCCTTCTGGCAGGCCTGGAACTCGGACTTCTTCATCGGGCGCGAGGCGTTGGCGATGTCGGGGAACTTCTCGCCCGTGCCGCCGCAGAACATCTTGATGCCGCCGCCCGTGCCCAGGCTTTCCACCTTCGGCGACTTCTTGCCGGACTTCTTCGAGAAGTTCTCGGCGACGCGGGTGGAGAAGGGGAACACGGTCGAGGAGCCGGCCGCCCAGACATAGTCGCGAGCCGCGTGGGCCTGGTCGGCGACGGCGAGCAGGGCGATCGTCGCGACCGCGCCAATGAGCTTGTTCATGTCGTCAAATCCTGTGTCGTCCGGTGACTTGGCGGAGCATGCCGGACCGATGACCGGGCTTTTGTCACAGTTCGGCGACAGTTTTACGACGGTGTCCGTGTGCGGACGAACCGCTAGGGGCGGACCACCTCGCCGTCCTCCTTGGTGAAGCTTTCGGGAATGGTTTCCAGCAGCGGGAATACCTTCTCGGACGGCCGCGCCAGGGCCGCGCCCTTGGGCGTGGAGACGATCGGGCGGTTGACCAGGATCGGATGCTCGACCATCGCCGCCAGGATGACGTCGTCCGTGACGTCGGGCTTCAGCAGGCCCAGCTCCTCGGCGGGCGTTCCCTTCTCGCGCATCAGTTCGCGCACGGACAGGCCCGAGCGGGCCGACAGGTCCAGCAACTGCTCGCGCGTCCAGCCGGCCTTCAGGTACTCGACGATCGTCGGCGCATAGCCGGCGGCCTCGACCATGGCCACGACATTGCGCGAGGTGCCGCACTTGGGATTGTGGAAGATGGTGACGGGGAAGTCGGTCATGCGGTGGTGTCCGTCTTGAGAAGCCAGCCAAAGACGCCTGCCGCGAGGAGGGCGCCGAGCAACTGGGCGAAGATGAAGGCCGGCGCGCAGGAGGGGGCGATGCCGGCGAAGGTGTCGGATAGGCTGCGCGCCACGGTGACCGCCGGATTGGCGAACGACGTGGAGGCGGTGAACCAGTAGGCGGCGGTGATGTAAAGACCAACCGCCGTGGGCGTGCTTTCCGGCTTGAAACGGACCGTCCCCAGGATGGTCGCGATCAGTCCGAAGGTCGCCACCACCTCGGCGAAGGCTTGAGCGCCGCCGGATCGCAGCTTGGTCGAGACCTGCAGGATCGGCTCGCCGAACATAGCGTGAGCAACCCAGACCCCGAGCACGCCGCCGACGATCTGAACGATGGGATAGGCCAGCGCCAGCCGCCAGGGCATGTCGCGTCGCAGGGCCGCGACCAGAGTCACGGCCGGGTTGAAATGCGCGCCGGAGATCGGTCCGAACACCCCGATGAGCACGATCAGGGCCGCTCCCGTGGCTACGGTGTTGCCCAGCAGGGCGACGGCGACGTTCCTGCCCGCCAGGCGCTCGCCCATGATTCCGGAGCCCACGACCACAGCCAGAAGCAAGGCCGCGCCGAGGGCTTCGGCGACCAGGCGACGGGTCACGCTGAATTGCTCCATGCGATCAGGCCGCCGGATTCGCAAGACGGTGATCGGCGGCGGTTTGGCAGGTTCCGTCGCAGGCCTCGGCCTTGGCGACGATCGCACTCAGCGGAGCGCAAATCTGGGGCGCGCCATTGCAGCAGTCCTCCATCAGGAAGCCTAGCAGGCTGCTCATCGCGCCGTAGTCCGCCGAATAGATGATCGAGCGGCCCTCGCGGCGCGAGACGATCAGCCCGGCATGGGACAAGACGTTGAGATTGGCCGACAGGCTGTTGGGCAGCACGTCCAGGACGCGCGCGATCTCGCCCGCCGCGACGCCGACGGGACCGGCCTTCACGAGCAGTTGGTAGATCGCCAGGCGTCCTTCGTGCCCGAGGGCGGACAGCATGTTGACAGCGGACTTCGATTCCATATTTCCAATATGATCGAATTAATTGGCAATTCAATGATGCCTTGGAGTCGCCCGTGACCGAGTTTCCCGCCCTCGACGCCAAGTTCCTCGCCCAGGTCGATCAGGCGCGGCTGGAGGCGGCGAGGCCATCAGCGCATCCGCCGCGCATCCTGTTGCTCTACGGATCGCTGCGAGAGCGCTCATTCAGCCGGCTGTTGGTGGAAGAGGCCGAACGCATCCTGACGGCCCTGGGCTGCGAGACCCGCGTGTTCGACCCGCGCGACCTGCCGCTGCCGGACGCCACGGGGCCCGACCATCCGAAGGTCCAGGAGCTGCGGGCGCTGTCCCAGTGGTCGGAAGGGCAGGTCTGGTGCAGCCCCGAGCGGCACGGCGCGATCACGGGGATCATGAAAGCCCAGATCGACTGGATTCCGCTGGAGATCGGAAGCGTTCGTCCCACCCAGGGCAAGACCCTGGCCGTGATGCAGGTCAGTGGCGGCTCGCAGTCGTTCAACGCGGTCAACACCCTGCGGCTCTTGGGGCGCTGGATGCGGATGATCACCATTCCGAACCAGTCCTCGGTGGCCATGGCCTACAAGGAGTTCGACGAGAACGACCGGATGAAGCCTTCCAGCTACTACGACCGGGTCGTGGACGTGATGGAGGAACTGGTGAAGTTCACCCTGCTGACCCGCGATCGTGCTGAATACCTTGTTGATCGCTACAGCGAGCGGAAGGCCAGCGGGCGGATTCCCGAGCATGTCGCCTTGGCGGCCGAAGCGATGCGACACGAAGCCGTCGCCGGCTGATGATCGACGAACTGCTGGCGGCCTAGTCGCGCAGATCCACCCAGACCGGCGCGTGGTCGCTGTGCTTCTCGCGAGCCCGCACGTGCCGGTCGACCCCGGCGGCGACCAGCCGCTCGGCCAGGCCCGGATCGAGCAGCAGGTGGTCGATCCGCAGGCCGGCGTCGCGGTCGAAGCGGCGGCGCAGATAGTCCCAGAAGGTGTAGATCACCTGGTCCGGATGGGTGGTCCGCAGGGCGTCGGTCCAGCCCTGGTCCATCAGGTAGCGATAGGCCGTCTTCACCTCGGGCCGGAACAAAGCGTCGTCGCGCCAGCGGTCGGGGACATAGACGTCCAGGTCGGTGGGGATGATGTTGTAGTCGCCGGCCAGGATGGTCGGGTGGCCGGCCTCCAGCAGTTCCTCGGCGTGCAGCAGGAACCGCGCGTACCACTTGAGCTTGTAGTCGAACTTGGGCCCCGGCGCGGGATTGCCGTTGGGGGCATAGAGGCAGCCGACCACCAGGCCGCCGACGTCGGCCTCGATATAGCGGCTGTGCGGATCGTCGGGATCGCCCGACAGGCCTCGGCGGCGCTCGACCGGATCGGTCCCGCGCGCCAGGATCGCCACGCCGTTCCAGGCGCTCTGGCCGTGCCAGACGGCGCCATAGCCGGCCTCGCGGATCGCCGCCGCCGGGAAGCGGTCCTGCGGCGCCTTCAGTTCCTGCAGGCAGGCCACGTCGGGCTTGTCCTCTTCCAGCCAGCGCAGCAGCGAGGCGAGGCGGCCGTTGACGCCATTGACGTTGAAGGTGGCGATCCGCATGGCGAGGCAACGGGGCGGCCAAACGAGGGTTCCATTTCCGGAGCGCTAGGGTTTGCGCGACTGGCGCGGTCGCGGGGGAGCTGTAGGATCGGTCGACACCGGTTTCGTAGGCCCGCTTGAGTTTGAGGCTCCGCATGATCCGCACGACCGTCGCGACGTTGGCGGCCCTGGCGCTGGTTTCCGCCGCCGAGGCCCGGGCCCAGGACGCAGTGCCGGACGCTTTCGCGGTCCCCACGCCGGCGGATACCTATCAGGAGCTGTTCCACCAGGTTCAGACCCGGCGGATCTTCCCCGATGGCAAGACCTTCGTCGACGCGATCCCCAGACGCTCGCCCGCCCGGATCCTGGCCGATTATCGCGCCCACAAGCGGTTCAGCGACGCCGAACTGAAGCGCTTCGTGCGGACCAACTTCGTCGTCCCCGAGGCCGGCGCGACGCCCAAGCCCAGCAAGGCGCGGCCGCCGATCAAGACCCACATCGCCGCCCTTTGGCCCAGGCTGACCCGGCCGCCGGTCAAGCCCGTGGTCGGCGGTTCGGCCCTGGCGATGGACAAGCCCTTCGTCGTCCCCGGCGGGCGCTTCCGCGAGATCTACTACTGGGACAGCTATTTCACGATGCTGGGGCTGAAGGCCGACGGGCGGGACGACCTGGTCGAGAGCATGATCGACGATTTCGGCGCCCTGATCGGGACTTACGGCCATATCCCCAACGGCGCGCGAACCTACTATCTCAGCCGCTCGCAGCCGCCGTTCTTCTTCGCCATGGTCGGGCTGTCGAACGCCACGGATCCCAAGGTGATCAAGGCGCGCGTCGACCTGATGCGGCGCGAATACGCCTTCTGGATGGACGGCGCGGAGGACCTGAAGCCCGGCGAAGCCCATCGCCGCGTGGTGGCCATGGCCGACGGCGGGGTGCTGAACCGCTACTGGGACGATCGCGCCACGCCGCGCGACGAGTCTTATCGCGAGGATCTCGAGACGGCCGCCAGGAGCGGCCGTGCGGCGCCCGAGGTGTTCCGCGAGCTGCGGGCCGGGGCCGAGAGCGGCTGGGACTTCTCTTCGCGGTGGATGGCCGACGGCAAGACCCTGTCGACGATCCAGACGACCGCGATCGTGCCGGTCGATCTCAACAGCCTGATGTACGGCCTGGAGAAGGCGATCGCCAAGGGCTGCGCCCAGATCGCCGACGCCGATTGCGTGCGCGATTTCGAGCGCCACGCCCAGAACCGCGGCGAGGCCATCGACTTCTATCTCTGGGACAACGCCAAGGGCGGCTATGTCGACTATCAGTGGAAGACGGGCCAGCACCTGGGCTTGAGCGCGGCGACCTTCTATCCGCTGTTCACCGGCGCGACGGACGAGCGGCAGGCGCATGTCGTGGCCCAGAAGGCCTGGGACGCGTTTCTGGCTCCCGGCGGCCTGCGCACGACCACGGAGCGCACCGGTCAGCAGTGGGACGCGCCCAACGGCTGGGCCCCGCTGCAGTGGGTGGCGGTGTCGGGCCTGCGCCGCTACGGCGAGGACGCCCTGGCCGGCGAGATCGCCAAGCGCTGGCTGGCCACGGTCGAGCGCGAGTACAAGGCCAGCGGCAGGATGCTGGAGAAGTACGACGTCGAGGAGGTCAAGGCCGGCGGGGGCGGGGAGTATCCGACCCAGGACGGCTTCGGCTGGACCAACGGCGTCACGCGGGCGCTGATGGAACCTGCAGGGTTCGGACGATAACCGCTCGCAGAAATCGTGATTCCTGTCACGAAATCTACGCAAGAATTCCCTAAGAGCGACGCAAAGTTAATAAGGCGCTGAGCGTCCGAAGGGGATATCCGGTTTAGGTTTCGTTTTACGACGGTCTGATGACTGTGCGCGATGCCGTGCGCCTATGCTTTATCCTCGTGCGCCACGCCGACGCGTTTGCTTCCCAAGGGGAGCCGGTACTGTCGGGGATGAGTACGATGACGAACCACAAGTCGCGCCTGAAGCACGGCCTGGCCTTCCTGTTCTCCAGCACCATGCTGCTGACCGTGGCCCAGGCTCGGGCGGCCGATCTGGCCAACACCGCCGCCGAGCCCGCCGCCGCCGCCGATGCCGGCCGTATCGAGGAGGTGATGGTCACCGCCCGCAAGCGCTCGGAGAACGTCCAGACCGTCCCGACCCCGGTGACGGTGATCTCGGGCAACGAGATCCAGCGCCAGAACCTGCTGAACTTCACCAACTTCCAGTACAAGTTCCCGGCCTTCTCGGTCTATCTGACCAATCCGAAGCAGCAGAACCTGGGCATCCGGGGCATCGGCAACAACGGCTTCAACACCGACGGCATCGACGGTTCGGTCGGCATCTTCGTCGACGGCGTCTATACCGGCCGCCAGGGCATGGTCAGCGGCGACTTCAGCGACCTGGCCGACATCGAGCTGCTGCGCGGCCCGCAGGGCACGCTGTTCGGCAAGAACACCACGGCCGGCGCGGTGATCATCAACTCCAAGCTCCCCAGCTTCACCCCGGAAGGCTCGGTCGAGGCGACCGTCGGCGAGGACAACCTGCGCCAGGTCAAGTTCGGCGCCTCGGGCCCGATCCTGGGCGACAGGCTGGCTGGCCGCATCTCGGCCTTCTACAGCGACAAGGACGGGACCTATCCCAACCGCGCCGGCGGCCCGGCCGCCAACGCCCGCCAGAGCGAGGGCGTGCGCGCCCAGTTCCTGGCCAAGGTCGGCGACGACGTCACCTTCCGCCTGATCGCCCAGCACACCGAGCAGAACTTCAACTCGACCGGCCCGGTGACCCTGTCGGTCTACAACCCCGCCGCCCTGCAGGCGCGCATGACCGCCGCCGGCTACACCCTGCTGGTCAGCGACGTGAACAAGCGCGAGGTGAACATCGACGCCCCGCTGACGGCGACCACCCACGCCAACCTGGTCAGCGGCGAGCTGAACTGGGACCTGGGCGAGAAGGGCGCGATCACCTCGATCAGCGCCTTCCAGAACTGGACCTGCTTCACCAACAACGACAACGACTACACCCAGCTGAACGCCATCCCGGACTACGGCTCGTGCAACGTCGAGCGCCAGTACTCGCAGGAACTGCGCTGGGCCTCGGCCAAGGACAAGCCGGTCGAGGCGGTCGCGGGCGTCTTCCTGTCGACCCAGTACCTGGGCGTCAACTCGCGCATCCGCTTCGGCAACCAGTACTACATCTGGGCGGCCAATCCCTCGGCCTCGGCCTTCCCGACCCTGGGCGGCAAGACCTGGGCCCAGGGCGCCTATGCGGACGCCGTGGCCGGCTTCGGCATGCGCTCGTACGCCAGCTTCCACACCGACACGGCCGCGCTCTTCGGCAATGTCGTCTGGCATCCGGACGCGGCCCGCAAGTGGTCGGTGAACCTGGGCCTGCGCCAGACCTGGGAAGATCGTGACTACGCCTACAGCGGCTGGGTCGAGAGCAACCTCGGCAACCTGACCCAGGCCCAGATCAACGCCATGTCGGCCGCCGGCGCCAATGCCCAGCTGGGTCGCGCGACGGACTCGCTGAAGGACAAGTCGCTGTCGGGCCAGGTCGGGGTCAGCTACCGCCCGACCGAGGACTTCATGGCCTATGTCACCGCCGCGCGCGGCCACAAGTCGGCCGGCTTCAACCTGCTGCCCTTCGACCCGGCCACCTCGATCTACGGCGCCAAGCAGGACGTCGACGGCGAGACCTCGGACAACATCGAGGCCGGCCTCAAGAGCGAGTGGTTCGACCGCCGCCTGCTGCTGAACGTCACCGCTTTCGACACCGAGGTGAAGAACTACCAGGCCAACCAGGCCATCGGCGTGGGCAACACCGCCGTCCGCTTCCTGGCCAATGTCGGTTCGCTGCGCTCGCGCGGCGTGGAACTGGAGAGCGAGGCGCGCCTGGGCGAGCTGCGCGTGAAGGGTCTCGTCGGCTACAACGAGGCCACCTACAAGAGCTTCCACAACTCGGTCTGCCCGGCCCAGTCGACGGCCCTGACCTGCGACCTGACCGGCCGCCAGGTCGCCTGGGCCCCGAAGTGGACCAGCAGCGTCACGGTGAACTACGAGCACTCCTTCGTGTCGGGCACCACGACCTACGCCACCTTCGACGCCAACTGGCGCTCGACCCAGAACACCACCATCACCCTGGACCCGGCGGCGCAGATCAAGAGCTACGCCCTGGCCAACCTGCGCGTGGGCACGCTGTTCATGAACGACAGCCTCGACCTGCAGGTCTGGGCCGAGAACCTGTTCGACAAGGCCCACTACATCAACCTGCTGGGCCTGACGAAGTCGACCGGCATCGTCCAGGGCTATCCGGGCAACCCGCGCACCCTGGGCGCCACCGTCCGCTACCACTTCTAAGGAGCCCGACCGATGTCGCGCGCGCGCCTCGCTGGAACCGTCGCGGGCGTTGTCGCCCTGGCCCTCGCGGCCCCAATGGCCACGGGGGCCTCGGCCCAGTCCCAGACCTACACGACCGCCCACTGGGACAAGAGCCCGGGCGACGTGAAGGTCCAGTTCGGCGGCAGGACCTATGTCAACCACGGCCTGGTCGCCGTGGGCTGGCTGCCGGCGGCGACGCGCGACTTCGCCGGCGAGAGCCTGGGCTCGTTCTCGGGCATGGCCCTGGCCGACTGGAAGAAGACCGCGGACGGGTCCTACACCGGGACCCTCCGCACCCTGCCGGATCGGGGTCCCAACAGCGTCGGGCCATTCAAGGGCACGACCGACTACGCCAACCGCATCCACGAGCACGCCATCAAGCTGGTTCCGGGCAAGGGCCTGACCATCACACCGACCGGCGGCTTCCTGCTGAAGGACCAGACCGGTCAGCCGTTCACCGGCATGGACCCGGGTTCGAACGTCGTCGAGCGCGACGGCGTCCGCTACCCGTCGCCGGTCAGCGGCGAGGGCGCGGGCAAGCTCAGCCTGGACAGCGAGGCCATCGCCTACCTGCCGGACGGAAGCTTCTACGTCTCGGACGAGTACGCGGCGGGCATCTACCTGTTCGACAAGACCGGCAAGCTGACCGGGGCCATCCAGACCGTGCCGGCCCTGCTGCCGATCAGGAAGGGCGTCCTGAACTTCGGGGCCGAGAAGGCCCCCGACCAGGGCCGCCGCAACAACCAGGGCCTGGAGGCCCTGACCATCAGCCTCGACGGCAAGCGCCTGATCGCCGTGCTGCAAAGCGCGGCCATGCAGGACCAGTCGTCCAGCGCCGCGACCCGCAACAACACCCGCGTGCTGGTCTACGACATCAGCCAGACCCGGCTGCCCAAGGCTCCGGTCGGCCACTACGTGCTGCAGCTGCCGACCGTGCGCGAAAACGGCGACGGGCAGCCGACCGACATCACCGCCGCCCAGTCCGAGGCGGTGGCGCTGAGCAACGACCGCCTGCTGGTGCTGGCCCGCGACGGCAATGGGCGCGGCAAGGGCACGGCCAATGCGCCGGTCTACAAGAGCATCCTGCTGGTCGACCTGGCCGGGGCCACCAACCTGGCCGGCACGCCCTACGAGCTGGACGCCAGGTCGCTGGCCAGGGATGGCGTGCTGAACCCCGACATCAAGCCGGCCGCTCAGGCCGAGCTGGTCAACATCCTGAACCCGGTCCAGCTGGGCAGGTTCGGGATCAACCTGTCGGTCGACCCCTCGACCCCGACCAGCCTGCCCGAGAAGATCGAGGCCATGGCGCTCGCCCCAACCTTGGACAAGACGGGCGACGTCTTCCTGCTGGTCGGCTCCGACAACGACTTCGCCACCGGCGCGGGCCACGTGAACGGCCAGGATTTCGACGCCTCGCTGCACGGCGAGACCGGGACCGGCGACAACGACAACCTGGTGCTGGTCTATCGCCTATCCCTGCCAAAGTGAGCTTGCCGAAATAGGCTTGGGGGCCTAGGCGAGGCTGCATGAGCGACACCGTTTCCGAAGAAGCCAAGAACGCCCGCCATAACGCCAAGATGAAGGTCATCCAGGCGGCGCGCGCCAAGATGATGGCCGAGAAGCAGATCGAGAAGGGCCTGCTGATCGTCCACACCGGCGCGGGCAAGGGCAAGACGACGGCGGCGCTGGGCATGGCCGCCCGCGCCATCGGCCACGGTCATCGGGTCAGCGTCATCCAGTTCATCAAGGGGGCGATGACCACCGGCGAGAAGGTGGTGTTCGACGCCTTTCCGGACCAGGTCGAGTTCCGGCCCATGGGCGAGGGCTTCACCTGGGACACCCAGGACCGCGCCCGCGACATCGCCGTGGCCCGCGAGGCCTGGGAGGTGGTGAAGTCCCGCATCCTCGACCCCGAGGACTGGGACATGGTCATCGCCGACGAGCTGAACATCATCCTGCGCTACGACTACCTGCCGCTGGCCGAGGTGCTGGAGGTCGTTGCGGCCAGGCCCGAGGGCAAGCACGTGGTGATCACCGGCCGCAACGCACCGGACGCCCTGATCGAGCTGGCCGACCTGGTCACCGAGATGGCCCAGGTCAAGCACCCGTTCCGGACCCAAGGCGTGAAGGCCCAGGCGGGGATCGAGTTTTGACCCTGCTGCGCGCGGCCGACGACGGTCCGGCGGTGGTGGTCTGCAACACCTGCCGCCTCTCGGCCGAAGAGCGCGAGACCCCCGCGGGCGTGCGCGGTGGCGCGCTGCTGGCGGCGGAGCTGCGCGCGGCGGCTGCCGGAAGCGGCGTGGCGGTCCAGGAGATGCCGTGCCTGTTCAACTGCACGCAGCACTGCTCGATCCACCTGCGCGCGCCGGGCAAGATCGGCTACGTCCTGGGCCGGTTCGAACCGACGGCCGAGGCCGCGCGGGCGATCGTCGACTACGCCGTGGCCTATGCCGCCAGCGAGGAGGGCGTGGTGCCGTACCGCCAGTGGCCCGAGGGCGTGAAGGGCCACTTCATCGTCCGCGTGCCGCCGGCGGGGAAGCTGGTGGCGGATTGACCCCCCTCTCGCATGGAGAGAGGGAGGGGCCCGCCGCGAAGCGGTGGGAGGGTGAGAGGGTACGCCGGTCGACGGCGTGCCGGCGCTCCGTCGGGCCTCGTAACCTCGTATCCCAACTCGAGAGAGGGAGCCTTTATCCGAGCCCCTCCACCGCCGCCTGCTCGGCCGGCCAATGGTCGAAGCTCATGACGATCTGCTGCGCCGTCGCCTCGGCGATCAGGGCGCCGTCCTCGCGGCGGAACTCGGCGCGGACCGTGATCAGCTGCCGGGTCTGCGCCACCACTCGGGCCTTGATCGTCAGCGGGCCGTCGCGCCCGACCTTCAGGAAGTTCAGCTGCAGGTTCACCGTCCGATACAGGCGATCGTGCGGCACCACGGTCATGGCCGCGAAGGCCAGGACCTGGTCGGCCAGCGCGGCCAGATAGCCGCCGAACAGCGAGCCGTCGGCGGTGGCCAGCTCGGGCAGCGGTCGCCAGGACTTCTTCACCCAGCCTTCGCCCCAGTCGTCCAGCTGGCCCAGTCTCAGGGTCTCGACGATCGGCGGCGGCACGGCGGTTCCGGCCTTCAGCGCGTCAAGGCGTTCGGTCGCCCAGGTCATGTCGTCCTCCGTGGTGCTGCAACGGAAGGCTAGGGGAGGCGGCGGGGCTCTGTTACTCGACTTTCCAAAGGACGGGGAGCAGTCATGAGCGCCGTTGAAAACATGCGGAAAATCCCGCGCCAGCACCGCGCCCAGGCGTCGGTCGACGTCGTCCTGGAAGCGGCGGCTCAGCTTCTGGAGGCCTCGGGCGAGGCCAACTTCAACACCAACGCCGTGGCCGAACGGGCGGGGGTCAGCATCGGCACGCTCTATCGCTACTTCCCCGACAAGCAGGCGATCCTGCGGGCCCTGGCCGAGCGCGAGCGGCAGGCGCATCTGGCGGTGGTCAGGGACGGCGCGCCGGGCCTGGCGCGCGACCGGGCGATGATCCGCGCCTTCGTCCAGGCCTTCGCCGGTCGCGAGCGGGCGCGGCGGATCGCGACCTCGGCCCTGCTGGCCAGCGCCGATCCCGTCGCGCTGGCCGAGGGCTTCGCGGATGTCGAGGCGGGGATTACCGACGCGGAGGGCAGGCCGCTGACCCGCGTCCAGGCCTTCGTGCTGTCGCGGGCGATCCACGGCGCCCTGCGCGCGGCGGTGCTGGAGGGCGTCGACTTCCTGCAGAGCCGCGAGTTCGAGGACGAGCTGGTGCGGCTGGGCCGCGCCTATCTCCGGTCCTAGCGCACCGGCCGCCGCACGGCCCAAACCAGCAGCGCCGCCGACAGCAGCACGCCGCTCATGACCACCCCGAATGTGATCAGGCCTTCGCGCGTGGCGCGGGCCTCGGCGCGGGCGCGGAACGGGCCGGCCTGGGCCTCGGTGAGGGCCGACAGGTCTTCACGATCTTGGTCTTCACGAGCCAGGTCGTCGGACATGTCGGTCTCCCTCGAGGTCAGGATCAGGGGCGGGGCTCGGGCGGCGGCGGGGCCAGTGGCACGCCGCTGTTGGGGGCGGCGGGATCGGGGGCCGGCGCGGCTGGGGTCAGCGGGGCCAGCGGCAGGCCGTCGGGACCGATCTCGCCTTCCAGCGGCAGGCCCAGGTCGTCCAGCGGATCCTCTTCCACCGGTGCGGCGACGTTTCGGCCCAGAGCCGACAGCATGAAGGCCTTCCAGATCTTGGCGGGCTCGCCGCCGCCGACCACGCCGTTCATCGAGCTGTTGTCGTCGTTGCCGACCCAGACGCCCACGACCAGGTCGTCGACGTACCCGACGAACAGGGCGTCGTGATAGTCCTGGGTGGTGCCGGTCTTGCCATAGGCGCCCTCGATGGCCGCCTCCAGGCCGGTGCCGCGATGGGTGGCCGAGCGCAGCAGGTCACGCATGCCCAGCAGCACCTTCGGGTCATAGGCGGTGGTCTTGGGCTTCTCGAACGTGTCCAGGGCGTGCGGCACGATCGGATACTCGCCGGCCGCGATCGAGGCGTAGGCGGCCGTCAGGCGCGTCAGGCTCATGCCGCCGGTGCCGAGCGCCATGGTCAGGTCGTTGGGGATCTTCTCGGTGACGCCCAGCTGACGGGCGACCTTGATCACCTTGGCCGGCCCCAGGTCGTGGGCCAGGCGCACGGCCGCGACGTTCGACGAGGCGGCGAAGGCGCTGATCAGCGGGATCTCGCGATCGCGATACTTGCCCTCGTGGTTCTTGGGCGTGTAGCCGCTGACCTGGACGGGGGTGTCGAGGATCGGGCTGGTCGTGGTCATGCCCGACTGCAGGGCCGCCAGATAGACGAACAGCTTGAACGACGAGCCCGGCTGGCGCTCGCCGTCGGCGCGGTTGAACTGGCTGGTCTTGTAGTCGCGGCCGCCGACCATGGCGACGACGCGGCCGTCCTTGCGCATGGCCACCAGGGCGCCCTGGGTGATGTTGAGGACCTTGCCGTCGCGGTCGATGAAGTCGTTGAGGATCCGCTCGGCCTTCTCCTGAAGCTCGGGATCCAGGGTCGTCTTGACGATCGTCTCGCCATAGCGCGCGCCGATGGCGGCGCGCGCCTGGGGCAGGGCCCAGTCGGCGAAGTACGAGCCTGTCGGCAGCTTGTCCTGGCCCTCGACCGGCGAGACGTCGCCCACCGCATCGGCTTGCGCCTGGGTGATGATCTTGGTCTCGACCATGGCGCCCAGCACCACGCGCATGCGCTCGCGGGCCCCGTCGAGGTTGTTGGTGGGGGCCAGGCGCGAGGGGGCCTTGACCAGGCCGGCCAGCATGGCGGCCTCGCCGATCGACAGCTGCTCGGGCGGCTTGCCGAAATAGTGGCGGGCGGCGGCGCGCAGGCCGAAGGCGCCGTCACCGAAATAGACCGACGAGAGGTAGCGCGACAGGATCTCGGTCTTGGTCAGCCGGGCTTCCAGATAGACGGCGATAATCGCCTCCTGAGCCTTACGGCGCAGGTTGCGGTCGCTGCTGAGGAAGGCGTTCTTGGCCAGCTGTTGGGTGATGGTCGAGCCGCCTTCCGACACGCCGCCGGCCTGGGCGTTCTTGCCCAGGGCGCGGGCGATGGCCTTCGGGTCGACGCCCATGTGGCTGTAGAAGCGCCGATCCTCGATGGCGACGAAGGCGCCGGGCACATAGGCCGGCAGCTTGGCGACGTCGATCGGGGCCTCCTTGTACGAGCCGCGGCGGGCGATCGGCGAACCGTCGTCGGCGACCAGCACGATGGCCGAGTTGTTCAGCGGCTCCAGGGCGCGGCTCAGCGGCAGCGACCAGAAGAGCGAGGCGAACGCGACGATGACCAGCAGCACGGCGACGGCCGCGCCGATCAGCCAGGCGGGACGTTTCCAGATCGGCGGCTTCTTCGGCGCTTCCGGCGGGGCCGGGGAGAGGGCCGCTTCCGGCACGGCCTCGACGGCTTCAGGCAGCTCGGTCTCGGCGGTCTCGGGCGGGGCTTCCTCGGGGAGGACTTCGGGCTCCGGCGCGACGACCGGTTCCTCGGGAGCGGCTTCGGCGACGGTCTCCGGCTCCGGTGCGGCCTCCTCGACCACGCGGGCCTTGCGCGGGCGGCGGGTCTTGGGCGCGGCGGGTTCGGCCGGAGTTTCCGGCTGGGTTTCGGGCAGGGCGGCCGCGTCGGTCATCGCGGCCTTGGCGCGCGACTTCCGAGGCTTCGGCGCCGGGGTCTCAGGATGGGTGTCGTTCGGATCGGCAGGATCGGACATGAGACTCGGCGCTCGCTTCGGGCGCAGGCCCTCAATCGTGGTCGGGCTCAATACCACAGGCCCGGATCAAGCCAAGCGCGCGGAACGGGAAGTTTTTTCGGCCGCCCCCTTGAACCGCATTTGTATGACTATAAATGACAACCCGTGAGGCCCACAGAACCTGTTCGAACGAACAGGTTCTGTTGTTGGAGCTTGGAGCGTGGCGGTCGCCGAAGCCGGTAACCACCTTCCGCTGCCACGCTCTGCGCCTCTGCCCTTCCTGGGCGTTTCCTCCCTAACTCCTTAAGCCCGGACGGTTCTCGCCCGGGCTTTTCTTTTGCCCGCTTACTCGGCGGCGACGGCGATGCCGCCGAAGCGCTGGGCGCGGGCGGCGCTGGAGCGCAGGTCCGAGAAGCTCTGGGCGACCAGCGGATAGTCGGCCGGCAGGCCCCACTTGGCGCGGTACTGGTCGTCGGTCAGGCCCAGCTGGTTCAGGTGCCGGCGCAGCGAGCGATAGCGGCGGCCGTTCTCGAAGCTGACGATGGCGTCCGGCGTGACGCTGGCGGCGATCTCGTCGGGGCTGGGCGTCGTGACGACGGCGCGGGGCGTCAGCTCGGAGGGCGCGGCGAACACCGCCTCGAGGGCGGCGAAGGTGCGGGCGCTGAGCGCGGGCAGGTCGTCGGGCGAGACGGTGTTGCGGCTGAGATAGGCGCACAGCACCTGGGCGGCGATCTCGGCGGCGCGTTCCTGGGCCTTGGTCATCTTGGGATGGCTCTTCTGGCTGGATGACAAAAAGTGGCCCGGAAGCGCGGTGGACGCTCCCGGGCAGGGGTGGTGGGATCAGTGGGCGCCGGCGGCCCGCAGGCGGTCGCCGAAGGCGCAGGCGGGGGGCAGCTCGACCTTGACCCCGGCTCTGGCCTTGCCCTTCAGCCAGTCGCTGAGGGCTTCGGCCACCGTGTGGTCCAAGCTGGTCAGCCCGCGGGTGTCCAGCTTGACCCGGCCGTTGTTCGGCGCGCCGTCCAGGACCTTGGCGATCTTGGGCAGCTGGATGAACGTGGCCGCGCCTTCCAGGCGGATCTCGCTCTCGTCGGGGCCCAGCTCGCGCTGGAACACCTTGAGGCGCATCTTCTTGAGGTTGGGGATCAGCTCCAGCAGGCTCAGGGCCATGCCGACCAGCACGCCGGTCAGGAGGTCCGTGGCCACCACCATCACGAAGGTCGCCCCCCAGATCAGGGCCGGCAGCAGGCCGTAGCGGGCGAACAGGTGACGGACGTGCTGCAGGCTGACCAGCTTCCAGCCCGTGACGACCAGCACGCCGGCGAGGGCGGCGCTGGGCACCTGGCGCAGGACGAAGGGCAGCAGGGCGACGAAGGCCAGGATCCACAGGCCGTGGAAGATGGTCGACATCCGCGACACCGCGCCGGCCTGGACGTTGGCCGAGCTGCGCACGATCACGCCGGTCATCGGCAGGGCACCGACCAGGCCGCACAGCATGTTGCCGACGCCCTGGGCGCCCAGCTCCTTGTTGTACTTGGTGCGCTCGCCGTCGTGCATGCGGTCGACGGCGGCCGCCGACAGCAGGGTCTCGGCCGAGGCGATGAAGGCCACGGCGATGGCGGTGACCAGCAGGCCCGGATCGGCCATGCGGGCGAAGTCGGCCACGCCGGGGACGGCGATGGCGGCGGCGATCGATTCCGGCACGGCGATCTTCTGGACGTCCAGGCCCAGGATCGCCGCCAGGAAGGTGCCGGCCAGCACGCCCAGCAGGGCGCCGGGGACCAGCTTCAGCTTGGCGGGACGGAACTTCTCCCAGGCGATGATCGAGCCGATGGTGACCAGGCCGACGGCCAGGGCCGCCTCGACCGCGCCCAGGCTCGAGAACGAGACCCCGCCCAGGGCGGCCGGGATGGCGGTCAGGTTCTCGACGCCGTTGGCGCGCGGCTTGGCGGCGAACAGCACATGGAACTGGCCCGCGACGATCAGCACGCCGATGCCGGCCAGCATGCCGTGCACGACGGCCGGCGAGATGGCCCGGAACCAGTTGCCGAGCTTGGCCGCGCCGGCCAGCAGCTGGATCAGGCCGGCGACCATCAGGATCGGGCCCAGCATCGACAGGCCGTGCTTGGCGACGATCTCGAAGACGATCACCGCCAGGCCGGCGGCAGGGCCGCTGACCTGCAGGGGCGAGCCGGCCAGGGCCCCGACGACGATGCCGCCGATGATGCCCGTGACCAGGCCGCGCTCGGCCGGGACGCCGGAGGCGACGGCGATGCCCATGCACAGGGGCATCGCCACGAGGAAGACGACGATCGACGCGATCAGGTCGCGCGACAGGATCGTGGAGAACCCGAGCTTACCCGCCGGGGAGGGGGCGGCGGCTTGGGTCATTCGGCGGCGATGCCCAGGTGGTCGGCGGCGACCATGCGGCGGGCCGGACGCTGGGCGACGGGCAGCGGCGCGCCTTCGAAGACCTGCTCGAACTGGCCGGTGTCGCCGTTATAGGCCTGGATCAGACCGGTCTCGATCTCGAAGAACCAGCCGTGCAGGGTCAGCTCGCCCTTGGCGATGGCCGAGGCCACCGACGGGTGGGTGCGCAGATGATTGATCTGGACGACCACGTTCTCCAGCGACAGGGCGCGGGTGCGGCCGTGGTCGTCGAGGTGGCCGTAGCACGAGCAGACGACGCTGTGGGCGGCGTGGGCGTGACGCAGCCAGGCGGCGACGTTGGGCATCTTCTCCAGGGCCGACGGGTTGGAGAAGGCCTTCATGGCGCCGCAGTCGGAGTGGCCGCAGACGACGATGTCGCGCACGCCCAGCGCCATGACGGCGTATTCGACCGCCGACGAGACGCCGCCGTTGGCCTGGCTGAACGGCGGCACGATGTTGCCCGCGTTGCGGCAGACGAACAGGTCGCCGGGATTGGCCTGGGTGATCAGCTCGGGCACGACCCGGCTGTCGGCGCACGAGATCATCAGCGCCTTGGGGCTCTGGCCATGGCTGGCGAGGCGTTCGTAGAGGGCGCTCTGGGCGGGGAAAACCTGGCCGCGGAACAGGGCGGCGCGTTCAAGAAACTGTTCCAAAGGGACCTCCGTGAGGATGGACCGCCGCGACGCCAGGAAAAAGGGGGGACGAACGTCGCGGCGGGCGTCTCGGCGTTGAGGGCCTGACGCATCAAGGAAGGTCGGTTTTGGGTTTTGCTGCGATGCAGCGGCTTTGTGACAAAGGATGTCTGGGGCGTCCTCGCCCTTCGACAGGCTCAGGTGAGGACGGTTTTTGACCCGGTGTCTTCCGTAGAAACCTCACCCTGAGCTTGTCCAAGGGCGAGGTTGCGAGCCTATAGCGCCGGCAGCCGCAGCTCCACGCGCAGGCCGCCTTGCGGGCGGTTCTTCAGGACCAGCACGCCGCCCTCGCGCAGCAGGATCTGCTGGACGATGGTCAGGCCCAGGCCCAGGCCCGCGGTGTTGCGGGCGCGGGCGCTGTCCAGGCGGTGGAAGGGCTGCAGCACCTCGGCCAGCTCGGCATCCGGGATGCCCGGACCGTTGTCCTCGATGGCCACGACGGCGGTGTCGCCCTCGCGCGTCAGGGTCAGGGCCGCCTCGCCGCCATAGTGCAGGGCGTTCTCGACGATGTTGCTGATCGCCCGCTTGATCGACAGGGGGCGGGCCTGGACGGGCAGGTGGTCGAGGCCGGCATACGTCGCGGGTCGGTCGGCGTCGGCGGCGTCGCCGATCACGGTCATGGCGATGGCGGCAAGATCCATGCGTCGCGGAGGCTCGGGATCCTCCTGGCCGCCCAGATAGGCCAGCAGCGAGTCGAGCATGGTCGTCATCTCGTCGACGTCGGCCTCCAGCGCCTCGCGGGCCTCGGCGTCCTTGACGAAGCCGGCCCGCAGGCGAAGGCGGGCCAGCGGCGTGCGCAGGTCGTGGCCGACGGCGGCCAGGGCCTCGGTGCGGGCCCGCAGCAGGCCGGCGATGCGGTCCTGCATGGCGTTGAAGGCCTTGGCCACCAGCATCAGGTCGCGGGCCCCGTGCTCGGCGATGCGGACATGGGCGCCCTGGCCGACCTTGTCGGCGGCCTCGGCCAGGGCGCGCAGGGGGCGGGACAGGTTGCGCAGCACCAGGGCGGCGGCGGCGATGACGCCCAGGCCCAGGATGAAGGCCGAGCCGACGCTGCTGAGCAGCACCGCCCAGGGCGCGGCGCGGATCTTGGTCTTCAGGGTCAGCCAGCTGCCGTCGCGCAGACGCAAGGCCGTCTTCAGATGGGTGTCACGGGGCAGGGCCCGATCGGTGTCGGCATTCAGCCGCAGGTCGCGGCCGCGCAGGCTGGGCTCGGCGTCCTGGAAGCGGGTGCGCAGGTCGTTCTCGGCCGTGCGGTTGCGGTCGACCAGCTGGGGCAGGGGCGACCAGGAAAGCTCGGCGGCGCGGGTGGAGATCTCGGCCGCCTGTTCCGCGCGCTGCTGGGGCGGCGCGGCCTCCAGGAACATCTCGGCCGTGACCAGCTGCTCGGCGGCGCGCCGGACCTGGTTGTCGCGATTGGGGTAGAGGCGGCTGTTCTCGAACAGGATCGAGCTGCCGATGAATTCCAGGGCCACGGCCAGCATCAGGACCAGGGTGACCTGGCCGACCAGACGCTGCGGCCATAGCCGCAGAAGCTTCATCGACGCTCCCAGCTCATCGGCGTTCGACCGCCGCGGTGAAGATGTAGCCGACGCCGCGCACGGTCCGCAGCAGCGACTCGGCCTGGCCCGTGACGGCCAGCTTGCGACGCAGGCGGCTGACCAGCACGTCGATGCTGCGGTCCGAGGCGTCGGAGAAGCGGGCGCGCGACATCTCCAGCAGGCGCTCGCGGCCGATCACCCGCTGGGGCGAACTGACGAAGGCCAGCAGCAGGTCGAACTCGGCGCCGGACAGGTCGACGAAGGCGCCGTCGGGCGACAGCAGTTCGCGGCGGCCGGGATCCAGGCTCCAGCCGGCGAAGGTCATCTGCTGGTGGCCGCGCGGCTGGCTGGCCTGCTGGCCGTTCTGGGTGCGACGCAGGATGGCGCGGATGCGGGCGATCAGCTCCTTCTTGCTGAAGGGCTTGCCGATATAGTCGTCGGCGCCGAGCTCCAGGCCGATCAGGCGGTCGGTTTCGTCGTCGCGGGCGCTGAGCATGACGATCGGCACGTCGCTCTCGCGGCGGATGCTGCGGCACAGGTCGAAGCCGTTGCTGCCCGGCAGCATGACGTCCAGCAGGATCAGGTCGACGGTGTTGGTTTCCAGCACCCGGGCCATCTCGGCCCCGTGGCCAGCGCTGAGCGGCTGGAAGCCCTCCTCGCGCAGCAGCCGCATCAGGAGGGTGCGCAGGGCCGGATCGTCCTCGACGATGAGGATGGTGGGCGCGAGCGGCGCGGTCGCCATCTCGCGCGGCAAGGCGATCGTTCCGTGGCCTGAAGAATCCATACGCTTGAGCTACTTAGGCGCGGCCAGGCCGCAGGCAAGGGGGAGGTGGCGATTTTCTGTGCGTCTTCACCCGAAAAGGGGAAGGGGCCCTCGCGCGCATTGCAGGTAAGGGGACGCGCGAGGGCTGACCGCCGGACTTCAGGGTCCGGACAGCCGTTCCGGAGCCGGGCCTAGCTGGCGCGGCACGTTTCAGGGGAAGCGCCGTCCGACTTGGCGTCGGCCTTGGCGGCGTCGCCGGTCTTGGCCACACAGTCGGACGAGGCCTGGGCCTTGGCCGCGGCGCGCTTCTTCTCGAGGTTCTTCTTGGCGACCTCCTCGGTGAAGGTCAGGCCGGTGCCCTGCGGACCGGCGAACGCCGGGGAAGCGACCAGGCAGGCGCCCGCGAGGGCGAGGGAGGCGAGGATTTTCATGGGGATACCAACTCTTCAGGAACGCTAGCGGGGCGGATTAGCCGCCCGACGCGGTGTCGGCCGCCGCCTGGGCGGCGGGCAGGGTGCGGCGGTAGCCGTCGACGGCCTTCAGCAGGCCCTCGATCTCGGCGTGGGTGATGGCGGTGCGGTGCTCGTAGCCCTTTCTGGACGTGAACTTGAAGTTCCAGGCGCCCGGGGTGGCGGCGGCGCGGCGCAGCTCGCTCTCGGAGACGCCGAACGAGACTTCCTCGCGGCAGACTTCCGGCGCTTCGAACAGGAAGCAGTGGCTGGCGTTGTCGCGGATCTTGGTCAGCGGCGTCGAAACCGGCCATTGGCCCGTCTGGTACGAGACCTCGCCGTAGCCGCGCACCGAGCCCGGATACATCAGGGTCTGGCGCACCTCGAAGCGGGTGGCGCCCGAGCGCTTGTCGACGAAGGCGCGCAGGTGGTTGTCGCTGGCCGGCGACTTGAGCAGGCCCTGGCTGGTGCGGAAGCCATGCTCGGAGCTGATCACCGTCTCGATGTTCAGCGGGTCGTCGAGAACCTGGGTCTTGGCGTGGAAGTGGTCGGCGCTCAGGGCGGCCTGCTTGGCGGGCAGCTTGTGCGGCTCGGCGGCCGCCGCGCCGGCCGCGGCCACGCCGCCGACCAGGGCCAAAACCATCAAAGTGTTACGGGTCGTCTTCATCCTTGTTCTCCCGAACAGGGGCCGCTCCGGGGGGCGAGCGGCCCTGCTACGGGTTGGAGATTGGCGAGGCCGCCTTTCGGCTCTGCATCGCGTTTGTGACAAAGGATGACAGGCCAACCTTCTGCGGACTTGCCTTAGAGTTTCAGCTTCTCCGCGATGGCCGACCAGGGAACGAGCTTGAAGTTCTGGTGCTCGGGCGGGGAGATGTTGCGGCCGTCCTGGGCCACGAACGCGCCGCCTTCCAGGCCCGCGCCCAGCGAAGCGCTGGTCACGTCCAGGCCGTCGGTCTCGGAAATCCCGTCGACGCCGTTGTCGCCGTTGGCGGTGACCGCGAAGCTGCCGACATAGGCGTTGTCGCCCTCGCGCCGGAACACGGCGTAGGTGTTGTCGCCCTGGCTGGAGACGACCAGATAGCCCTTGCCGCCGGGTTGCGCATAGAGGCTGACGCCTTCCAGGTCGTCCTTCAGGGCCGGATTGTCGGCGACACGGGCGACGGCCTTCCTGGCTTGGCCGGCCTTGGCGTCGGCGCCCAGCCGCCACAGGGCCACGTCCTCTTCCGCGACATAGAGCGCGCCGGTCTCGTCGTCGGCGACGCAGCCCTCGGTCTGGGTGTCGAAACGCAGGTCGCGCACGGGCTGGGCGCGGACCTTGCCGGCGGGGGTGGCGGTCAGCTTCCACTGGCGCACCAGGCCGTCGGGATCGCCGACGAAGACAAAGGTCGCGCCCTTTCGGTCGCGGTGCATGCACAGACCGTACGGGTCCGAAAGGTTCGTGGGCTGAAGACCGTCGGAGACATTGCTCAGCAGGCGGGTGTCGGGATCGATCGTGTAGAGCGCGATGGACTTGTGGGTGCGGTCGCTGGCGGCGATCAGGGTGACGGATTTGCCGGCCAGCTTGAAGCCGCCGCGCAGGTCGACATTGTTCATCTTGCCGTCGGCCAGGAACTGCAGGCGCTTGCCGGACAGGTCGTAGACCGCCAGGCCGCCCTTCTTGTCCGTGCCGATGATGGCGCTCTTTCCGGGATCGGTCGGGTGGACCCAGATGGCCGGATCGTCGGCGGCGTCGCCGTCGTGGTCGACCGGCTCAGTCTCCATGGTCGCGTGGACCAAGGCCAGCCTGCTGGGCGGGGCGGTGGGCGCGTCCACGCCGGTCGGCAGCTTCAGGGCGGCGGCGATGTCGGCCCAGGACAGGATCTTGCTGTGCGCGCCCTGCTTGCGGTCGTCGGCGATCAGCAGGCCGCCGGCCGGCAGGCCCGGACCGACCGGCGCGCGCAGGCCGAAGAGAGCCGAGGGGTTCTCGACCGTCCCGGCGCTGAAGGCGCCCAGGAACGTGTCGCCGGCGCTCCGGTCATAGACGTTGAACCCGCCCGCGCCCGGATTGGCGGCGACCAGGTAGTCGGCGCCCTTGCCGCCGTTGACGACCGCCAGGCCGCCGACCTCGCCGGCGATGTGGCCCAGGCGGTTGATGTCGACGATCACCGGGACCGGCTCGGCCTCGGGATCGGCGTCGTAGCGCCAGACGCCCACCGCCGCCTGGGCGACATAGAGCGCGCCGCTGGCGTCGTCGGCGACGCAGTACTTGGCCTCGGACGACAGGCGCAGGCGGCGCACGACGCGGCCGTCCAGCTTCCCATCGGCGGCCTGGAACAGCAGCCACTGGTCCAGCTGGCCGTCGCGACCCAGGGCGAAGGCGTACAGTGCGCCGTCGCGGGCGCTGCGGTGCAGGCAGAGGCCTTCGCCCGAATAGCCCAGCATCAGCGGCTTGGCGTCGATGGCGTCGACCTTGCCGCTGGTCCAGTCGCGGGCGAACAGGCGCAGGCGGCCGCCCTGGCTGTCCAGCACGGCCAGTATGGCGCGGCCGTTGTCGTCGCGGGCGTCGACGGCCTCGACCTCGCCGCCGGGAATTGAGGCGATCCGCTGGCCGTCCAGGCCGTAGACCTCCAGGCCCGCCAGCTCGGCGCTGGCGGCGATCACGCTCTGCCTAGGCTCGGTCGGGTGGCGCAGCAGAACCACGCCGTTAGCGCCGCCTTGGGCTGTCGGGGCGGTGGTTCCGATCGCGGGAACGACGGGCGAGGGGGGCTGCGCCAGGGCCGGCGCGGCGGCGGTCAGGGCCAGCAGGCTGGCGGCGAGTTTCAGATGGATCACGGTGCAGCGCCCCTCTTGTCACGTTTGCGTCTTGTCCATCGCCTAGACGCGGTTGGCTGACGTCCGGCTGACGAAATCCGTGATCTGAAGAAAAATTCCATTCATATTGTAAAATGGAAAATCTGTTCGTATCGTGAGGCCACAGGCAACGGCCCCATAAAAACAGGTGGCCCACAGGGGAGATGCAGATGGCGAGGCTTCGCAACGCCTTGATGACGGCCGCAATGGTCCCGCTGCTGGCGGGAACCGCGCAGGCGGCGCCGGGTGGCGGTCCCACCGGAGACCTCAAGCTGGAACGGATGGTCATGGTCATGCGCCACAGCGTGCGGCCGCCGACCAAGATGCCCGCCACCCCGGCAGGCACGACGGCCCAGCCGTGGGGCGCCTGGACCACGCCCTATGGCGAACTGACGCCGCACGGCGCGGAGGGGGCGCGGCTGATGGGCGTCTACTACCGCACCTTCCTGGGCGCGCGAGGCCTGCTGCCGCGGGACGGCTGCGCGGCCTCGGGCGACATCGTCGCCTGGGCCAGCGGCAAGCAACGGGCGATCAAGACCGCCGAGATGTTCGTCGAGGGCCTGCAGCCCGGCTGCGGCCTCAAGGTCGCCCATCCGGACAGCGAGGAGAACGACCCGATCTTCCACCCGGCCGAGGGCATTGATGGCGACCTCGCCCTGAAGGCCGCCCAGCGCCAGAAGCCCGGCGTGCCGACCGAGGCCAAGGTCCACGCGGCCGACTTTGCGGTGTTGCAGCGCGTGCTGGGCTGCGATCCCGCCACCAAGGCCGGCTGCGGCATCGCCGGCAAGCCCTCACAGCTGACGCCCAACAAGGGTGACACCCCCGACCTGGGCGGCGCGCTGTCGGTCGCCTCGACGGCCGGCCAGACGATCCTGCTGGAATATGTCGAAGGGAAGCCGATGGCCGAGGTCGGCTGGGGCCGCGCCTCCAAGGCCGACATCCAGGCCATGCTGCGCTTCCACCCGGTGAAGTTCCACTATGAGGTCGGCGCCCCCTACATCGCCGAGCGCTACGCCGCGCCGGTGGCCAAGGAGGTTCTGAACGCGCTGAAGGGCGAGGCCGGCACGGGCGGCAAGCTGACCATGCTGGTCGGCCACGACACCAATATCGCCGCCCTGCGCGGCTTCCTGGGCGCGCACTTCACCGCCGCCGACTATCCGCGGGACGATCCGCCGCCCGGCGGGGCCATGGGTTTCGAGCTGTTGAAGGACGGCGCGGGCAAGCGCTTCGTGCGGGCCTTCTACACCGCCCAGAGCATGGATCAGCTGCGCGAGCTGCAGCCGCTGACCGCCAGCAACCCGCCGGCCTATGCCTATTTCCCGGTGCCAGGCTGCGGCGTGGCCGGCCAGCCGACCCTGTGTCCGCTGGAGACCTTCCAGACGATCGTCGGCGGCAAGCTGGCCAACCCGGCGAAGAACTAGATCGATCCCAACAGGCGATAACTGTAGCGGCGGCTCTCCTGCGGAGCCGCCGTTTCTTTTTGTCCGCGCACACCAAAAAAGGGGCCGCCGAGGCGACCCCTTCGTATCGAGTGGCGAGAGGGTAAATCCTACAGCTTCACCACTTGCCCGCTCTTCGCCGACTGGCCGGCCGCCTCGGCCAGGGCCAGGGCTTCGACGCCGTCGACATAGCCGACCGAGGGCAGGGCCTCGCCGCGGATGATCTCGGCGAAGTGCGCCATCTCGCGGCGATAGGCCTCGGCGTAGCGGTCGAGGAAGAAGTTCTGGAAGGCGTCGCTGGACGCGCCGGCCTCGCCCCAGACGCTGACCGTGCTTTCCATGACGTTGTCGGCGCGGACCAGGCCCTTGGCGCCGAACGCCTCGATGCGCTGGTCGTAGCCGTAGCCGCTGCGGCGACTGTTGCTGATCATGCAGATCTTGCCCGAGGCGGTGCGCAGGATGATCTTGGCGGTGTCGACGTCGCCGGCCTCGCCGATGGCCGGATCGACCAGGCAGCTGGCGGCGGCGTAGACCTCGGTCACCGGCTCGTCCAGCAGCCAGCGGGCCATGTCGAAGTCATGGATAGCCATGTCCTTGAAGAGGCCGCCCGACACCTTCACGTACGAGACCGGCGGCGGGGCCGGGTCGTGGCTGGTGATGTGCACCGTCTCCAGCGCGCCGACCACGCCGCCCGACAGGCGGGCCTTCAGGCCCTGGAAGTTCGGGTCGAAGCGGCGGTTGAAGCCCAGGAACAGCTTCACGCCCTTACCGCCCAGCTGGTCCTGCGCCGAGCGGGCGCGGGCCAGGTCCTGGTCGATCGGCTTCTCGCAGAACACCGCCTTGCCGGCCGCGATGGCCTTCAGGCTGTAGTCCAGGTGGGTGTCGGTCGAGCTGGCGACGATGACGCCGGCCACCGATGGATCGTTCAGGGCGGTGTCCAGATCGACCACGGTCGCGCCGGTCTCGGCGGCCAGGCCGTCAGCGGCCGCGGCCACCGGATCGACCACATATTTCAGGCGCAGGCCGGGCTGGCCGGCGACGTTCTTGGCGTGGATGCGGCCGATGCGGCCGGCGCCCAAAATGGCGATGTCGTGCATGGGAACCCTAATGCGTTTGCCGCGCCGATGCTTGGTAGTCGCGCTTGGCCTTCCTCTAGTATGGAATAAAAATTCCTTCCAGATGAAAAGTGGAATGAAGCGCTGTTCCGGCGGCGTTTGTGTTCGGCCTCGGAATGGATATTCTAATTCTGAAGCGATCATATCGGGGCGGACATGACCGAAGATACCCAGCTGGCCAGCGCGCCGGCTACGGCCGAGGAACTCAGGGCGGCGATCCTGGAGCGCTACGATTCGCTGAGCAAGCGGTTGCAGCAGATCGCCCGCTACGTTCTGGACGAACCCAACGAGATGGCGCTGGAAACCCTGGCGGTAATTTCCGAGCGCTGCGGCGTGCAGCCCTCGGCCATCGTCCGCTTCGCCAAGACCTTTGGATATCCCGGCGCAAGCCAGATGCAGCGCCTGTTCCGCGACGGTCTGCTGTCGGGCCATGCGGGCCTGGGCTACGGCGAGCGCGTGCGCCATTTCAATGAAGCGGTGGCCCGCAAGTCCGAGGGCGGGGCCGATGTGCTGGGCGAGTTCGTCGAGGGCAACACCATGGCCCTGCAGAACCTGACCCAGACGGTCAGCGAACAGGACATGAAGGAGGCCGTGGCCCTGATCGACCGCGCCGAGACGGTCTATGTGGTCGGTTTCCGCCGCTCGTTCCCGGTGGCCTCGTACCTGGCCTATTCGCTGCAGCAGGTGAACAAGCGCACCCTGTTCATCGACGGCGTGGCCGGCCTGACCAAGCAGCAGGTCCAGACCATCGGCCCGCGCGACCTGCTGATCGCCGTCAGCTACCACCCCTATGCCGAGGAAACGGTGCAGGCCGTCGACATGGCCACCCAGCGCGGGGCGCGCATCCTGTCGATCAGCGACAGCCTGGTCAGCCCGATCGCCAAGCCGGCCGAACTGGTGCTGCACGTGCGCGAATCGGAGGTCCGGACGTTCCGCTCGCTGGCCGCTTCGATCTGCCTGGCCCAAGCCCTGGTGATCGGCTTCGCCTTCGAGGCCAACAAGGACAAGAAGAAGCAAAAGAAGGGCGCCTGAGAGGCCGAGCAGACCGTCCATTCCATTCCAAATCCAAAATGAAATGGATGTTGCAAGCGTTCCAGGTTTGGAATATGCGTTACATATCGCCGACGGGGAGGTCGGCTCGGAGTGACGTGGAACCGGCATGGCGCAGGACGCAAAGACCCTTGATCTGATCGCCATCGGCCGGTCCTCCGTCGATCTCTACGGACAACAGGTGGGCGGCCGGCTGGAGGACATGTCCTCCTTCGCCAAGTACCTGGGCGGCAGCCCGACCAACACCGCCGCCGGCGGCGCGCGCCTGGGCCTGAAGACGGGCCTGCTGACTCGCGTCGGCGCCGACCACATGGGCCGCTTCATCCGCGAGCAGCTGGAACGCGAGGGCGTCGACGTCGCCGGCGTCCTGTCCGATCCCGACCGCCTGACGGCCCTGGTGATCCTGGGCATCCGCGACCGGGTGAACTTCCCGCTGATCTTCTACCGCGAGAACTGCGCCGACATGGCGTTGCAGCCGTCGGATGTCGACGAGGCCTGGTTTGCCAAGGCCGGGGCGGTGCTGATCAACGGCACACACCTGTCGCAGCCGAACGTCTACGAGACCAGCCTGAAGGCCGCCCGCGCGGTTAAGGCTGCCGGAGGGCGAGTCGCCTTCGACATCGACTACCGTCCCGTGCTGTGGGGCCTGACCGGCAAGGACGCCGGCGAGAACCGCTTCGTCGAGAACCAGGACGTCACAGCCAAGCTGCAGGAAGTCGTGGCCCTGTGCGACCTGATCGTCGGCACGGAAGAAGAGATCCACATCCTGGGTGGCACGACCGACACCATCGCCGCCCTGCGCGCCATCCGCCTGGGTTCGCCCGACGCCCTGCTGGTCTGCAAGCGCGGCCCCGACGGTTGCGTGGCCTTTCCGGGCGCGATCCCGGACACCCTGGACGAGGGCGTCAGCGCCCGCGGCTTCAAGGTCGAGGTGTTCAATGTGCTGGGCGCTGGCGACGCCTTCATGGCCGGCTTCCTGCGCGGCTGGCTGCGCCACGAGCGCGTCGAGACCTGCTGCGAGTGGGGCAATGCCTGCGGGGCCATCGTGGTCTCGCGCCACGGCTGCACCCCGGCCATGCCGACCTGGGTCGAGCTGGAGGCCTTCCTGTCGGAGCGGGAGCGTCCGTTCCGCCTGCGCGAGGACGTCGAGCTGGAGCACATCCATTGGGCCACCACCCGCTCGGGGGTCTATGACGAGCTGACCGTGCTGGCCATCGACCATCGCGCCCAGTTCCTGGACCTGATCGCCGAGACCGGCGGTGATCCCGAGCGCATTCCGGCCTTCAAGACCCTGGCTCTGCGCGCGATGCAGCAGGTCGCCGGCGCCGACGAGGCCCGCTATGGCATGCTGCTGGACGGCCGCTTCGGCTTCGAGGCGCTCGCGGAAGCCGCCGATCACGACTACTGGATCGCCCGCCCGATCGAGCTGCCCAAGTCGCGGCCGCTGGAGTTCGAGAGCTCGGCCGACGTCGCCACCGAACTGACCGAGTGGCCAGCCGGCCAGGTGGTCAAGTGCCTGGTCTTCTACCATCCCGACGACGAGATCGCGCTGCGCGAGCGCCAGGAACGCCAGCTGCTGCGCCTGTTCGACGCCTGCCGGAAGACCCGCCACGAGCTGCTGCTGGAACTGATCCTGCCGACCGGCATGGCCAGCGACAGTCACACCGTCGCCCGCGCCATCCGCCGCCTGTACGCGCTGGGCATCCGCCCCGACTGGTGGAAGCTGGAGCCGTTGCAGGACGCGGTGGCCTGGCGCGAGACCGAGATCGCCATCAACGAGAACGATCCGCTGTGCCGGGGCGTGGTGCTGCTGGGCCTGTCGGCGCCGGAGGCCGAGCTGCTGGCCTCGTTCGAGGTCGTGGCCCCGTTCCCGATCGTGAAGGGTTTCGCTGTCGGCCGGACCATCTTCTACGATGTCGCCCGCGATTGGCTGGCGAACCGTATCGACGACGAGGCGGCGGTGGCCGCGCTCGTCGCAAAGTTCAAGGTGCTGGTCGACGCCTGGAAGCGTCTGCGCCGCGCCGCGGAGAAGGCCGCGTAACATGGCGACTGTCCGTCTCACCGCCGCCCAGGCGACCGTCCGCTGGCTCTCGGCGCAACATGTCGAGACCGGGGCGGGCGAGGTTCCGTACTTCGCCGGCGTCTGGGCGATCTTCGGCCACGGCAATGTCGCCGGCCTGGGCGAGGCCCTGCACGGCGCCCGCGACGTGCTGCCCACGTACCGCGCCCACAACGAACAGGGCATGGCCCACGCGGCCATCGCCTTCGCCAAGCAGTCGCGGCGCGAGCGGGCCATGGTCTGCACCACCTCGATCGGCCCCGGCGCGACCAACATGGTCACCGCCGCCGCTTTGGCCCACGTGAACCGCCTGCCGGTGCTGTTCCTGCCTGGCGACGTCTATGCCAGCCGCCGACCCGATCCGGTCCTCCAGCAGATCGAGGACTTCGGCGACGGCACGATCAGCGCCAACGACTGCTTCAAGCCGGTCTCGCGCTATTTCGACCGTATCGTCCGCCCCGAGCAGATCCTGGACGCCCTGCCGCGGGCTCTGGCGACCATGCTGGATCCGACCACCTGCGGCCCCGCGACCCTGGCCTTCTGCCAGGACGTCCAGGCCGAGGCGTTCGACTATCCGGAAGCCTTCTTCGCCAAGAAGGTCTGGCGCATCCGCGCGCCGCGTCCCGATCCGCGCGAGCTGGCCGATCTGGTCGCGCTGATCAAGGCGGCCAAGCGCCCGCTGGTCGTGGCCGGCGGTGGGGTGCTCTATGCCCGCGCCGAGGCCGCGTTGGCGGACCTCGTCTCCCGCGCCGGCCTGCCGGTCGCCGAGACGCAGGGCGGGAAGGGGAGCCTGGCCTGGGATCACCCGTTGAACCTGGGCGCGGTCGGCGTCACCGGCACGACCGCTTCGGTGGCGGCGTCGGAAGAGGCCGACCTGATCATCGGCGTCGGCACCCGCTTGCAGGACTTCACCACCGGCTCCCGCGCCCTGTTCGGCGCCGAAGGCCGCAAGCTGGTGCAGATCAATGTCGCCCCGCACGACGCCCACAAGCACGGCGCGACCAGCGTCGTCGGCGACGCCCTGGCGGTGGTCGAGGCGCTGTCGCAAGCGCTGGGCGGCTGGCAGGCGCCCAAGGCCTGGACCGACAAGGCGACCGGCGGCGTGAGCGGCTGGAACGCGATCTTCGACGCGGCGACCCTCGCCGACAACCGCCCGCTGCCGGCCGACGCCCAGGTGCTGGGCGCGGTGTGGCGGGCCTCGTCCGACGACAGCGTGGTGGTCTGCGCCGCCGGCGGCCTGCCGGGCGAGCTGCACAAGCTGTGGCGCACGCGCCAACCCGGCGGCTACCACGTCGAATACGGCTTCTCGTGCATGGGCTACGAGATCGCCGGGGCCGTGGGCGTAAAGATGGCCGCGCCGGATCGCGAGGTCCACGTGATGGTCGGCGACGGCAGCTATCTGATGATGAACTCCGAGCTGGCCACCTCGGTGATGCTGGGGGCCAAGCTGATCGTCACCGTCCTCGACAACCGGGGCTTTGGCTGCATCAACCGCCTGCAGGCGGCGACCGGCGGGGCGGCGTTCAACAACCTGCTGGCCGACGCGCGTCACGAGACCCTGCCCGACATCGACTTCGCCGCTCACGCCGCCAGCCTGGGCGCGCGCTCGGAGAAGGTCGCCAGCCTGGCCGAGCTGGAAGCGGCGCTGCAACGCGCCAAGGCCAGCGACCGCAGCTATGTGGTGGTCATCGACACCGACCCGATGCCGACCACCGAGGGCGGCGCCTGGTGGGACGTGGCCGTGCCGGAAGTCTCGGTGCGTCCGGCGGTGAACGCCGCGCGCGTCGACTACGAAGACAAGATCAAGCAACAGCGTACGGGAGACTAGGCCCATGACCATCCGTTTCGGCGTGAGCCCGATCGCCTGGATCAACGACGACATGCCCGAACTGGGCGGCGACACCCCGCTGGAGACCGTACTGGCCGATTGCCAGGCCATCGGCTTCTCCGGCGTCGAGCTGGGCGGGGTCTTTCCGCGCGATCCGGCGGTGCTGAAGCCGCTGCTGGACCGCTACGGCCTGGACCTGGTCGGCGGCTGGTACAGCGGCAACCTGCTGGCCCATTCGGCCGACGACGAGATCGCGGCCCTGCAACCGCACCTGGCCTTGCTGAAGGCCATGGGCTGCTCGGTGTTCATCCACGCCGAGACCAGCAACGCCATCCACGGCGACCGCGCCAAGACCCTGTCGGCCACCCCGCGCCTGGACGCCGAGGGCTGGAAGGAATTCGGCGCGCGCCTGACCAAGGTGGCCGACTACATCGCCAGCCAGGGCCTGAAGTTCGCCTATCACCATCACCTGGGCACCGTCGTCGAGCGGCCCGAGGACCTGGAGGCCTTCCTGGCCCATACCGGTCCCTCGGTCGGCCTGACCGTCGACACCGGCCACGCGGCCCTGGGCGGCCTGGATCCGGTCCAGGTGATCCGCAGCTATCCGCACCGCGTCGCCCACGTGCACTGCAAGGACATCCGTAGCGAGGTCTTCCACAAGGTCGTCTCGCGCGGCGGCGGCAGCTTCCTGGACGGCGTGCTGGCCGGCATGTTCACCGTACCCGGCGACGGCTATCTGGACTACGCGGCGGTCATGCAAGCGCTGGCCGAGATCGGCTACTCTGGCTGGATCATCGTCGAGGCCGAGCAGGATCCGGCCATCGCCAATCCGCGCCAATATGGCGAGATGGGCCTGGCGACCCTGAAGAAGGAGGCCGCCGCCGCCGGCCTGAAGGCCGCGTGATGAGCCCGCTGCTCGTTCGCCCGCACGCGCCCGACGCGCACGGCTCGGTGCTGGAGATCACCCCGGAAAGCGCTGGCTGGACCCATGTCGGCTTCCAGGTCGTCAAGCTGGCGGCCGGCGAGACCCATGATGGTTCCGAGCCCGGCCGCGAGACCTGCGTCGTCGTCATGAGCGGGACCGCTGAGGTCTCGGCCGAGGGCGTCTCGTTCGGCAAGATCGGCGGCCGCGCCAATGTGTTCGAGGATCGCGCGCCCGGCGCGGTCTACGTGCCCGCCGCCACGCCCTATGCCGTGACGGCCGTCACCGACGTCGAACTGGCCCTCTGCACCGCCCCCGGCAAGCCGGGCGGCCAGGCGCGCCTGATCGCCGAGGGCGACATGCCGCGCGAGGTCCGCGGGAAGGGGACCAACGTCCGCCACGTCCGCAACATCCTGCCCGAGACCGCGCCGGCCGACGGCCTGCTGGTCGTCGAGGTGATCACCCCGGGCGGCCACTGGTCCAGCTATCCGCCGCACAAGCACGACACTGCCGCCGAGGGCGAGGAGACGGCGCTGGAGGAGACCTACTACCACCGCCTGAACCCGCCCCAGGGCTTCGCCTTCCAGCGGGTCTATACCGACGACCGCAGCCTGGACGAGACGGTCTGCGTCCAGGACGGCGACGTGGTCATGGTGCCGCGCGGCTACCACCCGGTCGGCGCCCCGCACGGCTACGACCTCTACTACCTGAACGTCATGGCCGGGCCGCACCGGAAGTGGATCTTCCGCAACGACCCCGCCCACGACTGGATCATGAGCAAAGCCTGATCCGATCCGTCTTCCTGCGTGCAGCCTCAGGCCTCGGACCTTCGGTCCGGGGCCTTTCTTTTTCCGCGTTCCAGGTCATTCCTTGTGTGGAATAAATCTTCCAATCTCTGTCATAATGGAATAGCGTTGTTTCGAAACGGCTGATCGTCTCGCCACGTAGCGGGACGGGAGCAGGGGGAGACGAAGATGCTGACCTTCTTCGCGCGGGGGGCGGATGCGCCGCCGCTGAGCGATCCGGCGACGATCGACGCGCTGTATCGGCGCCATCGCTTCCGGATCATGCTGGCCATCACCCTGGGCTACGGCATGTCCTACACCTGCCGCCTGGCGCTGGGCATGGTGAAGAAGCCGCTGATCGATGCGGGGGTGTTCACGCCTACGGAGCTGGGTCTAATCGGCTCGGCGCTGTTCTACGCCTACGCCTTCGGCAAGCTGACCAACGGCGTCCTGGCCGACCACGCCAACATGAAGCGGTTCTTCGCCTTCAGCGTGCTGATCTCGGGCCTGGCCAATGTCGGCATGGGCTTTTCGACCACCGTGGCCCTGTCGGCGGCGCTGTGGGGGATCAACGGCTGGTTCCAGAGCTTCGGCGCGCCGGCGGGCGTGGTGTCGATGAGCCAGTGGTTCAGCAACCGCGAGCGCGGCCGCTACTACGGCGTCTGGAGCACGGCCCACTCGATCGGCGAGGGCCTGACCTTCGCGGCGGTGGGCGGCATCGTGGCGGCGTTCGGCTGGCGATACGGCTTCTGGGGGCCGGCGGCGATCGGCGTGCTGGTGGCGATCGCCGGCTACCTCCTGATCCAGGACCGACCCCAGACCCTGGGCCTGCCCGCCGTCGCCGACTGGCGCAACGACCACTGGCAGGGCGACAAGCCGAAACAGGAGGCCGGCAGCGTTTTCAAGACACAGCTACAGATCCTGAAGATCCCGGCCGTCTGGGCCCTGGCCCTGTCGTCGGCCCTGATCTACGTGACCCGCTACGCGATCAACAGCTGGGGCGTGCTGTATCTGCAGGAGGCGCGGGGCTACAGCCTGGCGGCGGCCGGCTCGATGCTGATGATCTCGACCCTGGCCGGCATCGTCGGGGCGATCAGTTTCGGCTTCGTGTCCGACAAGCTGTTCGGCGCGCGCCGTCCGCCCGCCAACCTGCTGTTCGGCCTGCTGGAGCTGGCAGGCCTGGGCCTGATCCTTTACGGCCCCAACACCGGGCCGGTGCTGATCACCGGCATGATCCTGTTCGGCCTGGGCATGACGGCCCTGGTCACTTCGCTGGGCGGCCTGTTCGCCACCGACATCTGTCCCAAGCGCGTGGCGGGCGCGGCCGTCGGCCTGATCGGGGTGTTCAGCTATCTGGGCGCGGCGATCCAGGAGCATGTCAGCGGCGTGCTGATCGAGCGTGGCATGCGTGTCATCGACGGCGTGCGACACTACGACTTCGGCCCCGCCATGATCTTCTGGATGGGCGCCTCCGTCGCTTCCCTGACCCTGGCCGCCGCCCTGTGGCGCACCAAGCTGAGAGACTGATCCCGTGACCGAGCCTTCCCCGCTGCTGCAGACGATGATCCGCGCGGCGCGCGCCGCCGGCGATCGCCTCCGGCAGGATTTCGCCGAGATCGCCACCCTGGAGATCCAGCACAAGAACGGTCCCGCCGACCCCTTCACCATCGCCGACGTGCGCGCCGAACAGACCGTGAAGTCGATCCTGTCGGAGGCCTATCCCGACTACGGCTTCCTCGGCGAGGAGGGGGGGCTGGTCCAGGGCGCAGACCCCTCCAACACCTGGATCTGCGATCCGCTGGACGGCACGGCCAACTTCCTGATCGGCCTGCCGATCTGGGCGGTCAACGTGGGCCTGCAGCGCGACGGCGAAATCGTCGCCGGGGTGACCTACATCCCCATGCAGGGCGAGCTGTTCAGGGCCGAGAAGGGCAAGGGCGCCTATCTCAACGACACCCGCATCAAGGTCTCCAAGCGCCAGGGCCTGGAGCAGGCCATCCTCAGCGTCGGCGTGCCTTTCCTGGGAAAGCCGCGCCAGGAACAGTTCCACGCCGAAATGCAGCGCCTGACGCCCAAGGTCTCGGGCGTGCGCCGGCTGGGGGCGGGGGCCGTCGACATGGCCTATGTCGCCTGCGGCCGCTTCGACGCCTATTGGGAGCAGTCCGTCAGCGCCTGGGACATGGCCGCCGGCGCGGTGATCGTGCGCGAGGCCGGCGGGGTGGTCACCGACACCCTGGGACGTGAGCTCGATGTCATGAACGGCACCGTGCTGGCGACCACGCCGCAACTTCTCGACAGCTTGTTGCACGAATTGCGGCCTGTCGACGAAATCTAGCGCCGTAATTTCGCTATAAAATTCATGACGGTGTGGTCCTCGGAGCGCGCCGCAGCTATCGTGTGCGCCAAAGGACGCCGCCGCCATGCTCGATCTCGTCACCGTCACGCCCGAGGAGTTCGCCGATCTCCGCGCCAGCCTGCCGGCCATCACCGACCGCTATCTGTTCGACGTGTTCGGCATCAGCGAGACCACCTGGGTCAAGCTGCGCAAGGGCTTGCCGATCAAGCGCGTGACCCTGGACCGGGCCCTGGCCAAGCGCGAGCGCTGGCGGGCCATGGGCGGTGGCGGGCGCATAGCCGCATAAGCCGCGTGGCCTAGGTCACACGTCAGGGGCATGTCAGGATGGGTGTGGAATCGTCCCGCCCATGATCCTGATCCGACACCCGTTCCGCAGTCTTCTCGCCGCCGCCCTGGCCGTCTCGGCGCTGGCCGCCACCGGCGCGACCGCCGACGAGCACAAGAAGCAGAACCACGAGGCCGCGCGCCAGGCCCTGCTGCGCAAGGAAGTCCTGCCGCTGACCCGCATCCTGGCCATCGCCGCCCAGCGCGCGCCCGGTGAGGTCATCGAGGTCGAGCTGGAGCAGGGCGATCACGGCCGCCTGAAGTACGACCTGAAGATCCTGGCCAGGAACGGCCGCATCCGTGAACTGGAGCTCGACGCCAAGACCGGCGCGACCCTGAAGCTCGAGGACGACTGAGTGCGCGCCCTGGTCGTCGAGGACGATCCCGTCGTCGGTCCCGACCTGGCCAAGGCGCTGGGCGCGGCCGGCTTCGTGGTCGACCTGGCCCGGGACGGCGAGGACGCCGCGTTCAAGGGCGGGGTCGAGGACTATGCCGTGGCGATCCTGGACCTGGGGTTGCCGCGCCTGGACGGCCTGACGGTGCTGCGCCGCTGGCGGGCCGAGGGGCGGGCGTTTCCGGTGCTGATCCTGTCGGCGCGCGGCGACTGGACCGAGAAGGTCGAGGGCATCGAGGCCGGCGCCGACGACTACCTGGCCAAGCCGTTCGAGATGGGCGAGCTGCTGGCGCGGGCCAGGGGCCTCGTCCGCCGCGCCGCCGGCCGCGTCTCGCCGGTGATCGAGGTCGGCCGCCTGACCCTGGACACCCGCCGCATGTCGGCCACCCTGGACGGGGCGCCGATAAAGCTGTCGCCGCTGGAGTTCCGGCTGCTGGACTGCCTGGCGCACAATCCCGGCCGCGCGGTGTCGGCCGGCGAGCTGGCCGAGCAGCTGTACGGCGTGGCCGAGACCGCCGACGCCAACGCCATCGAGGCCCTGGTCACCCGCCTGCGCCGCAAGGTCGGGGCCGAGGTGATCGAGACCCGGCGCGGCTTCGGCTATCTGCTGATGGGCGTCGGCGCGTGAAGGGGCGCTCGCTCAGAGGTCGCCTGATCGTCGGCGGCATGCTGGCGATCCTGGCGGCCCTGGCGGTGTCGTGGCTGGCCATGACCTGGCTGTTCGAGCGTCACATCGAGCGGCGCGAGATCGGCGAGCTGGTCCGCACCGGCCAGGAGTTGGCCGCCCATGTGCGCCCGGCGCCGCTGGATGACGTGATGGTCCAGACCCTGCTGACCGAGCCGCGCCTGCTAAAGCCGATGGGCGGGCTGTACTGGCAGGTGTCGTCCTCCAAGGGCATGCAGCGCTCGCGGTCGCTTTGGGACCAGACGCTGAAGCCGCCGGTCAGCGCCCCCTCGGACGCATGGGCCTCGCGCATCGCCGCCGGGCCGTTCGGCGACCGCCTACTGCTGGTCGAGCGCTCGGTGCGGCCAGATCGCAACGGCCCCGCCGTGCTGATCCAGGTGGCCAGCGACGAGAAGGTCCTGCGCCTGGCCCGGGCCGAGTTCGGTCGCGATCTGGCCCTGTTCCTGGCCGGGCTGTGGCTGGTGCTGTCGGCCGCTGCCGCCTTGCAGGTGACCCTGGGGCTGTCACCCCTGGCTCGCGTGCGTGATGATCTCTCCCGCCTGCGCAAGAGCCCGTCGGCCCGGATGTCCGACGATCATCCCCGCGAGATCGCCCCTCTGGCCGAAGCGATCAACGCCCTGGCCGAGGCGCGGGAAGGGGACTTAGGGAGAGCGCGCCGCCGGGCCGGCGACCTGGCCCATAGCCTCAAGACCCCGCTGGCGGCGCTGTCGGCCCAGAGCCGGCGGGCCCGCGAGGCTGGAGCCACCGAGGCCGCCGACGGCCTGGACGAGGCCATCGCCGCCGTCGGTGCGGCCCTGGAGGCCGAGCTGGCCCGGGCTCGCGCCGCCGCCGCCCGCGAGGCCGCCTTCGCCGCCGAGGCTGCTCCCCTAGGTATCGCCGAGCGCCTGGTGGCGGTGCTGGAGCGCACGGCCGACGGCGAGCGGCTGATGTTCGACGTCGAGATCCCCGGCGACCTGCGGGTCCCGGCTTCGGAGGACGCGGTCACCGAGATGCTGGGCGCCCTGATCGAGAACGCCGCCCGCTTCGCCCGCCGCCAGGTGAGGGTGTCGAGTGCTCCGGCGGCGGACGGTTTTGCGCTGTTGGTCGAGGACGACGGGCCCGGCATGGACGAGGGGCGGGCCGAGGCGGCCCTGGCGCGCGGCGCAAGGCTTGATGAAGCCGGACCCGGCCATGGCCTGGGTCTGGCGATCGTCCGGGATCTGGCCGAATCCTCCGGCGCCGTCCTGTCCATGGATCGCTCGGCGCTGGGCGGCCTGCGCGCCGCGATCACGTGGAAATCGTCCGTGTCCTGAAAAACCTTTTACAGCAAAGGGTTTGCACCAAATTTTCTAATCGATTTGCAAAATAGAAAATTTGTTCGTATCGTCCTCTCAGCGACCCAGAGCGCCAAATGGCGCCGTGGCGGAGTCGTTAACAGGGAAAGGGGAGGATGATGAACGCATCCCGACTCGTGGGCGCGTTGCTGCTCACGTCATGCATCGTCGCGCCCGGCATGGCCGCAGCGCAGACCACTCAAACCACCACTGTCGAAGAGGTCGTCGTCACCGGACAGCGGGCCTCGGACCGGGACTCGCTGCAGAAGAAACGCGAGGCCGTCAGCGCCGTCGAGGTGGTCTCGGCCAACGACGTGGGCAAGCTGCCCGACCAGAACGTCGCCGAGTCCGTCCGCCGCCTGACCGGGGTGTCGGTGGCCACCGACAAGGGCGAAGGCCGCTACCTGATCATCCGCGGCATCGAGCCGAACCTGGCCAACGTCACGATCAACAACCAGACCGCCTCGGCCCCCGAGCCGGAGTCGCGGAACGTGAAGCTGGACGACATCCCGTCGGCGCTGATCGGTTCGGTGACGGTGGTCAAGTCGCTGACCGCCGATCTCGACGCCAACGCCATCGCCGGCCAGGTCGACATCAACACTCTGACGGCCTTCGACAAGAAGAAGAACATCCTGTCGGCCCGCCTGGTGCGCGGCGTCTACGAGAACACCGACCGCAAGGCGCGCGAGGGCGACATCTCGGTGGGCGGCAAGTTCGGGCCCGAGAACCAGTTCGGCCTGGTCCTGGCCCTGAACTATTCCAAGCGGCCGTCCTATTCGGAGAACGTGCTGGCCACCAGCCGTCAGGTCGTGGGCGGCGTCGACCTGCCCGCCGAGCTGGACAGCCGCATCTATGATCCGGCCTGGCGCACCCGGAAGGGCGCGGTGGCCAATTTCGACTGGCGTCCGAACGACAGCGTCAAGCTCTACGCCCGGGTCATGTACTCGGAGTTCGGGGACGCCGAGAGCCGCAACCGCTTCCGCTTCTTCTTCCCGGGCTCGGCCAGCAGCTACACCAACCTGACGGCCGACGGCGGCGACATCAACGTCGGCTCGACCACGGCCCGGCGTCTCTTCCGCCAGCGCAGCGAGACCACCGACACCACCACCTTCTCGGTCGGCGGCGACGTCTACTGGGGCCCCGGCACGCTCACCGTGCAGGCCACCCATGCGGAGTCCAACAAGAAGGACCCGATCCGCGACGAGGTCGAGTTCCGCGCCTCGGCCTCCACGGGCCTCGGCGCCAGCTTCAGGCTGGGCGACGAACTGATGGACAACGTCACGGTCAACGCCGCGGCGCTGAACCCGGCCAATTACCGCCTGAACAACTACAAGCGCGTCTCGCGCAAGGCGAGCGAGGAGCTGAACCAGGTTCGCGTCGACTACAAACTGCCGATGTCCAACTGGGGCGAGGGCAGCTTCCTGAAGTTCGGCGCCAAGTTCCTCAAGCGCGACCGCCTGCAGGACCAGACCGGCCGGACCTTCACCGCCACCGGCGCGGCCGCCGCCCAGACCCTGGCCGGCTTCGTGGCGACCACCACGCCGACCATCTTCGACGGCAGGTACACCTATGGCCCGACGATCAACTTCGCCGCCGCCCGCGACTATGTCGACGCCAACCAGAGCCTGTTCACGGTCAACGCCAGCGACCAGATCTCGCAGTCGGTGACCTCGGACTACAACGTCATCGAGAAGGTCTCGGCCGGCTATGTGATGGCCAGCATCCGCCGGGGCGACCTGACCATCATTCCGGGCGTGCGCGTCGAGCACACCGAGGGCGACACCAAGGCCATCGCCTTCACCCCGGCCACCACCCTGACCAGCGGCTACAACTCGTTCGGCGGGTACGACTACACGAACTACTTCCCCAGCCTGAACCTGAAGTACGAGTTCTCGTCGCGCCTGCTGGCGCGCGCGGCCGTCACCACGGCCCTGGGCCGGCCGCCGTTCGTCGACCTGGCGCCGACGGTTTCCGTCGACGTGTCCAGCAACACCGTCTCGATGGGCAATCCGAACCTGAAGCCCCAGAAAGCGACCAACTTCGACTTCTCGCTGGAATACTATTTCCCCAGCGAGGGCGGCATCTCGATCGGCCTGTTCCACAAGGACATCGAGAACCCGATCTTCAACTCGACCTCGACCGGCCAGAGCGGGACCTACGGCGGCGTGGCCCTGACCAACGCCATCGTCAACTCTTACGCCAACGGGACCAGCGCCAAGGTGACGGGCCTGGAGTTCAGCATCCAGAAGCCGCTGACCTTCCTGCCGTCGCCGCTGGACGGCTTCGGGGTCAATTTCAACATGACCTTCACCGACGGCTCGCTGAAGGTCCCCGGTCGCAGCGTGAAGACGCCGCTGGTCGGTCAGGCCGATCGGATCGCCAGCGCCCAGGTCTATTACGAGAAGTACGGCTTCTCGGGCCGCGTGGCCTTCACCTCGCGCTCGGCCTATCTCGACACCGACGGCGGTCTGAACGTCAGCGATGCGTCCGGCAAGTCGGACGGCTATTTCGGGGCCATCAAGACCCTGGACGCCAAGATGGCCTACAAGATCACCAGGCAGTTCGAGGTGTTCGCCGAGGCCAACAACATCAACAACGCCACGGACTACTACTACTTCAGGACCTCCAACCGCTTCCGCGAAGGCGAGAGCTACGGCCGCTCGTACCGTTTCGGCCTGTCCTACACCTACTGATCCCTCGCAACCTGGAGCCGGCCGCTAGCGAACGCCGCGGCCGGCTTTTTCATGCCCGGAAGCAAGCCATGTCCCGCCTGATCGTCGGCAATTGGAAGATGAACGGCGGGCTGAGCCTTCTGGACGTGCTGGCCGCCGGGCTGAGCGGCGGCGGTTGGACGGGCAGGGGCGTGGTCTGCCCGCCGGCCACCCTGCTGAGCGAGGCCCATCGCCGGCTGGCGCCCCTGGGCGTGGAGATCGGCGGCCAGGACTGCCACGTCGCTGCGCACGGAGCCCACACCGGCGACGTCTCGGCCAGCCTGCTGGCGGCGGCGGGGGCCAGGCACGTGATCGTCGGCCATTCCGAACGCCGCGTCGCCTATGGCGAGACCGATCCATGCGTGCGGGAAAAGGCGCTGGCGGCGGTCGAGGCTGGCCTCGCGCCGATCGTCTGCGTCGGCGACACGGTGGAGGATCGCGCCTCCGGCCAGGCGGTCGAGGTCGTCGCGCGCCAGGCGGCGGCCGTGCTGGACGAAGGTCTGGCGGGCCGGCCCTGGGCCCTGGCCTACGAGCCCGTCTGGGCGATCGGCTCGGGGCGGGCGGCGACGCGCGACGACATCGTCGAGATGCACGCCATCCTGCGCGCCGTGGTCGGGGCCGGTATCCCGATCCTCTATGGCGGCTCGGTCACCGCCGACAACGCCGGCCAGATCCTGGCCTGTCCCGAGGTGGGCGGCCTGCTGGTCGGCGGCGCGTCGCTGCGTCCCGACCAGTTCGCGGCCATCCTGCGGGCCTAGGCCAGCCGCATCGACAGCTCGACATCCTCGGCGAACGGCACGGAGAGGTAGCCGGCCATCGGCGAGCGCACCCGGGCCATGTAGTCGGGAGCGTAGTCGGCATTGTCGGCCACGATCAGGGCGCCCGGCCGCAGGCGGCCTTCCAGCAGGGCCAGGATCTCGGGATACAGCGCCTTGGCGCCGTCCAGCAGGACCAGGTCGATGCTGTCGGGCAGATCGGTCGCGAGCGTCTGCAGGGCGTCGCCCTCGCGGATCTCGACCAGGTCGGCGACGCCGCCGGCCGCCAGGTGCTCGCGCGCCTTGGCGACCTTGGAAGCCTCGAACTCGGTGGTGATCAGCCGGCCGCCTCCGTTGTCGCGCAGGGCCGCGGCCAGGTGCAGGGTCGAGAGGGCGAACGAGGTCCCGAACTCGACGATGGTCCGGGCGCGGATGCTGCGAGCCAGTATGTAGAGCAGGGTGCCGGTCTCGCGCGACACGGCCAGGGGATAGGCCTTCAGACGGTCGTAGAGCTCGCGATAGTCGGTCTTGCTGCGCATCAGCCGCCCGTGCTCCTCGGGCGTGACATGGGCAAAGGCCGGATCGTTCGCGGGCGAGGTCTCATCGGCTTCGGCGAACAGGCGCTCCAGCAGCGGCGCCAGAGGGGCGTTGGTCAGGGTGGTCATGGGTCTTTTCGATCCGAAAGGGCGCGTCCTTGCGCCCCTCCAGAAATACGAATAATTCGTCAGGTTCTGGTATTCGCATTGCGGGCAGCATCGATGAGCGATCAGCCAAGTCCTCGGATTTCCTCACGAAAGCAGCCTCGCCAGGCCCGCTCCACTGAGCTGGTGGCGACCATCCTGGAGGCGGCTGTTCAGGTTCTGGCCAAGGAGGGCGCGCCGCGCTTCACCACCGCGCGGGTGGCCGAGAAGGCCGGGGTCAGCGTCGGCTCGATCTACCAGTACTTCCCCAACAAGGCCGCGATCCTGTTCCGGCTGCAGAGCGACGAGTGGCGCCAGACGAGCGACCTGCTGCGCGGCATCCTGGAGGACGCCAGCCGACCGCCGCTGGAGCGTCTGCGGGCCCTGGTCCACGCCTTCGTCCGGTCCGAGTGCGAGGAGGCCCAGGTGCGGGGCGCGCTGGACGACGCCGCGCCCCTCTACCGCGACGCGCCCGAGGCCCAGGCGGCCCGGCTGTCGGGGACGCGGACCCTCCAGATGTTCATGGTCGAGCTGATGCCGGACGTCACCGACGCCCAGCGCGCCCTGGCCGGCGACCTGGTCGCCAGCACCCTGAAGCACGTCGGCAAGGCCTTTTCGGAAACGCCCCGGACCTCGGCCGAGATCGACGCCTATGCCGAGGCCATGGCCGACATGTTCGCCGCCTATCTGGCCAGCCTGGTGAAACCGGCGGGCGCGGCAGGTTGATTACAAACCCCTAAGTTGACGAAGCGCCGCCGTGTCGCGGTAATCCCTTGCGTACAAGGGGATTGCTCATGACCGCCACCGCCTGTCTTCGCCTCTGTCTTGCCGCCGCCCTGCTGGCCTCGACCTCGGCGCACGCCCAGACGCCGGAGGTCGAGCAGCGCATCCAGGCGGTGACCTCGGGCCTGCGCCCGGCGGTGGTCATCAAGGGTCAGAAGGCGACCCGGAGCCTGGCCGACGAGATGAAGGCGCTGCACGTGCCCGGCGTCAGCATCGCCGTGATCAAGGGCGGCAAGCTGGACTGGGCGCGGGGCTTTGGCGTCACGCGCGAGGGCGGGGCGGCCGTCACCGCCGAGACGATGTTCCAGGCCGGTTCGGTCAGCAAGCCGGTGGCGGCGGTCGCCACGCTGCGCTTGGTGCAGGAGGGCAAGCTGCCCCTGGACGCCGACGTCAACGCGACGCTGAAGAGCTGGAAGCTGCCCGCCAGCCCGTTCACGGCGACCACGCCGGTGACGTTGCGGGCGCTGCTGTCGCACACGGGCGGAGCCACGGTGCACGGCTTCGCGGGCTATGCGGCGGGCGAGCCGGTCCCGACCTTGACCCAGGTGCTGGACGGCGCCGCGCCGGCCAATTCCAACCCGGTGGTCGTCGATCAGGCGGTGGGTCAGGCCTATCGCTATTCCGGCGGCGGCTACTCGATCGCCCAGCAGATGGTAGTCGATGTCTCGGGGCAGACCTTCCCGGCCGTGGTGCGTCGGACGGTGTTCGCCCCGCTGGGCATGAGCCACAGCACCGAGGACCAGCCGCTGGACGCCGCGCGCCTGGCGATCGTCGCCTGGCCTCACGACCCGTCGGGCGCGCCGATCGCCGGCGGGCCGCACACCTATCCCGAGATGGCGGCGGCGGGCCTGTGGTCCACGCCCAGCGACCTGGCCAGGTTGGTCATCGACCTGCAGCGCTCGGCCAAGGGCCAGGCCGGCGGCGTGCTGACGCCCGAGATGACCAGGACCATGCTGACCCCGATCAAGGGCGGCTACGGCCTGGGCTTCAATGTCAGCCATAGCGGCGGCGAGACGTCCTTCAGCCACGACGGCTCGAACGCGGGCTACAAGGCCACCCTGGTCGGCTACGTCCAGTCGGGCGATGGCGTCGTGGTCATGACCAACGGCGATCAGGGCTACCAGCTGGGCGAGGAGATCGTCCGCGCGGTTGCCGCCGCCTATGACTGGCCCGACCACAAGCCGGTTGAGCGCGAGGCTGCCGCCGTCCCGATCGCCGATCAGGCCCGCTATGCCGGGACCTTCACGATCCAGGGGCCGGGCGACTTCACCATCCGCCGCGACGGCGACCGGCTGGTGGCCGAGATCTGGAAGGGGGTGGGCGACCCGCTGTACCCGGCCTCGGACCGCGCGTTCTTCATCACCTCGCAGGACCTGAAGATCGAGTTCGCCTCGTCGCGGGATCCCGACCACGGCACGATCAGCCTGGGCAACTTCAGCGCTCCGTTCACGCGCAAGGTCGGGAAGTAGGGAAGGGGGCTCAGGCGCCCTTCGGGCCGAACGCGGCCATGAAGGTGGCGACCGCCGTGTCGACCTCGGCGTTGACCTCGTCGGGCGTTGGTTCGGGGATGTAGTTGACCAGCCGTCCCTTCAGCATGCGGTTCTGGCACAGGCCGATGAACTGGTGGGCGGCGACGATCGGATCGTCGACGTCGATCCGGCCCTCCAGCTTCATCCGGGCCAGGAAGCCGCCCAGCAGACGGGCGCCGCGCAGAGGGCCCACTTCGTAGAAGGTCCGGCCCAGATCCGGGGAACGCTCGGCCGCCGTCGCGATCAGGCGGAAATGGCGCATGTTGCGGTCGGACATGACATTGGTCACGTAGCGCTGGCCCAGGCGCGTCAGCGCCGCGCGCAGGTCGTCGACCTCGCTGTCCAGCAACTGGAACATCTCCGAGCCCAGCCAGCCGCAATAGCGCTCGATGTGGGCCTGGAAGATCTCCTCCTTGCTCTTGAAGTAGTTGTAGAGCGTACTCTTGGACCCGCCGACCTTGGCCGCGATGGTGGACATCGAGGCGGCGTCGAAGCCTTCTTCCAGAAACACCTCGGCGGCGACGTCCAGAATGGCTTCGCGGCGGGCGTCACGATCGGGGCGGGGCTTGGCGTCGGTCATCGAATTTCTTTCCGACCGTACGGTACGGTCGCCTTGACTGTAGCGCAGGAGAAGCCTACTTGCACCCCAGCATATGACTATACCGTACGGTCACATCAAGGCGCCTCACCATGCCGACCTTCTCCCTCCGCCGTAACGCCCCTTACTTCGCCGCCGCCAGCGCCCTGGTCCTGGCGGCCTGCGCCAGTCTGCCGCCCGCGCAAGCCGCCCGCGTCGCCAAGGTTCCTCAAGCCTACGAAACCACCCGGGCCCTGGCCGCCCCCGCTGCGGAGTGGCCGGCCGATGCGTGGTGGGCCGGCTATGGCGACGTCCAGCTGAACGCGCTCGAGGACGAGGCCCTGAAGGGTTCGCCGACCCTGGCCGCCGCCGAGGCCCGCCTGCGTCGCGCCCAATCGCTGGTCGCCCAGGCCAAGGCCGCCGACCTGCCGCGCGTGGGCCTGGGCGCCGACCTCGCCGAAAACAAGCAGAGCTACAACGCCGGCATCCCCCCGGCCTTCGTGCCGCACGGCTACAACGACACCGGCCGCATCGCCCTGGACGCCAGCTGGGAGCTGGACTTCTTCGGCAAGAACCGCGCGGCCATCGCCGCCGCCACCTCGGAGGTCAAGGCCGCCCAGGCCGACGCCGCCCAGGCCCGCCTGACCCTGTCGACCGCCGTCGCTTCGACCTACGCCGAACTCTCGCGTCTCTACGCCCAGCGCGATGTGGCCGAGCAGGCCGTGCGCTTGCGCCAGGAGACCAGCAACCTCGTCGCCAAGCGCGTCGCCAACGGCCTGGACACCAAGGCCGAGAGCGAACAGGCCGCGGCCGGGCCGCCGGCCTCGAAGGCCGAGCTGTCGGCCCTGGACGAGCAGATCGCCCTGACCCGCAACGCCCTGGCCGCCCTGGTGGGCGCCGGCCCCGATCGCGGCCTGGCCATCGTTCGTCCGGCCCAGGCGACGATCAAGCCGTTCGGCCTGCCCGCCAACCTGCCGGCCAATCTGATCGGCCGCCGTCCCGACGTGGTCGCCGCCAAGTGGCGCGCCGAGGCCGCGACCGCCCGCACCCGGCAGGCCAAGGCCGCCTTCTATCCGGACATCAACCTGACGGGCTTCATCGGCGTGCAGTCGCTGTATCTGGACAAGCTGTTCTCCAGCGGCTCGGACATCGGCCAGATCGGTCCGGCGCTGCGTCTGCCGATCTTCGAGGGCGGCCGCCTGCGGGCCGGCCTGCGCGGCGCCGAGGCCGATCGCGACGCCGCCGTCGCCGCCTATGACGGCGCCCTGACCCAGGCCCTGCGCGACGTCGCCGACGTCACCGCCAGCGAGAAGGCGCTGGCCAGCCGTCTGGCCGACGCCCGCCAGGCGCTGAGCGCCAACGAGAACGCCTACCGCATCGCCCGCCTGCGCTACGAAGGCCAGCTGTCGACCTACCAGTCGGTGCTGCTGGCCGAGCAGTCGGTCCTGGCCCAGCGCCGGGTCGTCGCCGACCTGGAAAGCCGGGCCTTCGCCCTCGACGTCGCCCTGGTCCGCGCCCTCGGCGGCGGCTTCACCGGCGCCTGAACCCCATCACGACATCCGCTCGCTAGGACTTGCACCTATGTCCGATCAACAACCCGCTGCTGCGGCCCAGGCCGCTTCCAACGCCAAGCGTCGTCGCCAGCTGACCCTGCTGGGCGGCGCCGTCGCCGTCGGCGTCGTGGCCTACGGCGCCTGGTGGCTGGCCTTCGACAGCCACTTCGTCGAGACCGACGATGCCTATGTCGGGGCCGAGACCGCCCAGGTCACGGCGCTGTCGCCTGGCCCGGTGGCCAAGATCTTCGTCTCCGAGACCCAGGCCGTGAAGAAGGGCGACCCGCTGGTCGTCATCGATGACGCCGACGCCCGCATCGCCGTGGCCCAGGCCGAAGCGGCCCTGGGCCAGGCCGAGCGCAAGGTGAAGGGCTACTTCGCCAACGACACCGCCCTGGGCGGCCAGTTCGAGGCCCGCCAGGCCGACGTCACCCGCGCCGACGCCCAGATCACCGCCGCCCGCGCCGACGTCGAGCGCGCCCGCGTCGACCTCTCGCGCCGCCAGGCCCTGGTGGGCGAGGGCGCCGTCTCGGGCGACGAGCTGACCGCCGCCCAGAACCGCCTCGCCAACGCTCAGGCCGCGCTCAACGCCGCCCAGGCCGTCCGTGCCCAGGCCCTGGCCAGCCGCGACGCGGCCATCGGCTCGCGCGAGGCCAACACCGTGCTGATCTCCGGCGCCTCGGTCGGCGAGAACCCGGAAGTGAAGGCCGCCCAGGCCCGCCTGGACGCCGCCCGCCTGAGCCTGGCCCGCACCGTGGTGCGCGCACCGACCGACGGCGTCGTCGCCCGCAAGTCGGTGCAGGTCGGCCAGCAGGTCGCCGTCGGCGCGCCCATGATGGCGGTGGTCCCGACCGCCCAGGCCTATGTCGACGCCAACTTCAAGGAAGTGCAGCTGGACAAGGTGGTCCCCGGCCAGCCGGTCGAACTGGTCTCCGACCTGTACGGCGGCCATGTGAAGTTCCACGGCAAGGTCAAGGGTTTGGCCGGCGGCACGGGCTCGGCCTTCTCGCTGATCCCGGCCCAGAACGCCTCGGGCAACTGGATCAAGGTGGTCCAGCGCGTTCCGGTCCGCATCACCCTGGATCCCGCCGAACTGGCCAAGCACCCGTTGCGCGTGGGCCTGTCGATGAAGGCCAAGATCGACGTCGCCAAGTAGTCCTGCGTCAGCAAGGAGCCGCCCTATGGCGTCCGAACCCTCTCAGGCGGCCGGTCCGCCGCCGATGACCGGGATTCTCCTGGCCGTCACCTCGATCGCCCTGGCGCTGGGCACCTTCATGCAGGTGCTGGACAGCACCATCGCCAACGTCTCGATCCCCACGATCGCCGGCAATCTCGGCGTCAGCTCCAGCCAGGGCACGTGGGTGATCACCGCCTTCGCCGTGGCCAACGGTGTCTCGGTGCCGCTGACCGGCTGGCTGATGGGCCGCTACGGCGTGGTCAAGACCTTCGTGGCCTCGGTGATCCTGTTCACCATCGCCTCGTTCCTGTGCGGCATCTCCTGGAACCTGGAGTCGCTGATCTTTTTCCGGATCCTGCAAGGCGCGGTGTCCGGACCGATGATCCCGGGCTCGCAGGCCCTGCTGATCATGATCTTCCCGCCCACCAAGCGGGGCACGGCCCTGGCGATCTGGTCGATGACCACCCTGGTGGCCCCGATCTGCGGGCCGATCCTGGGCGGCTACATCTCCGACAACATCTCCTGGCCGTGGATCTTCCTGATCAACGTGCCCGTCGGGATACTGTGCGCCGTCATCTGCTGGCGCAACATGGCCAGCCGCGAGACCCCGACCCGCAAGCTGCCGATCGATCGCACCGGCTTCATGCTGCTGCTGGTCTGGGTCGGCGCGCTGCAGGTCATGCTGGACACCGGCAAGGAAGCCGACTGGTTCTCCTCGCCCGCCATCGTGGTCGAGATGTGGATCGCCATCATCGGCTTCATCGCCTGGGTGATCTGGGAGTTGAACGAGAAGCACCCGATCGTCGACCTGTCGCTGTTCCGCTCCAGCAACTTCGCCATCGGCACGATCGCCTTCTGCCTGGGCTATGCGGTGTTCTTCGGCAACAACCTGCTGCTGCCGCTGTGGCTACAGACGCGGATGGGCTACATCGCCACCTGGGCGGGGCTGGTCGCCGCCCCCAGCGGCGTGGTCGCGGTGTTCCTGACTCCGTTCACGGCCCGCCTGATGACCAAGGTCGACGCCCGCTGGCTGGCGACCCTGTCGCTGGCCGCCTTCGGCCTGTCGTTCTTCATGCGCTCGGGCTACACGCCGGACGCCAACTTCTGGGCGCTGGTCATGCCGATGCTGGTGCAGGGCGTGGCGATGAGCACCTTCTTCATCTCGATGGTGACCATCTCGCTGAACGGCATTCCGCCTCAGCAGACGCCGCAAGCCTCGGGCCTGTCGAACTTCTCGCGGATCACCGCCGGCAGCTTCGCCGCCTCGCTGGCCACCACGATCTGGGACCGCGGCGAGGCCGTGCACCAGACCCGCCTGGCCGAGACCATGAGCTCGGGCAGCCCGGCCTGGATCGACGCGGTGAACAAGCTGCAGGCGGCGGGCATGACCCATCTGCAGGCGGTCGGCGCGGTCACGAACCAGGTGATCAACCAGGCCTATACGCAGGCGGCGCTGGACTTCTTCCGCGTTTCGGCCTGGCTGTGCGTGATCCTGATCCCGCTGATCTGGCTGACCAAGAAGGCGGCGGCCAGCGGGGCGGCCCACGCGGCGGCCGACTAGAGCGCGCGACTATCGACGAACGGCGCGGCCGGCCAGCGATGCTGAGCCGGCCGCATTCGTTCCCACGCGCGCGCCAGGGCCAGCACGCCCAGGTCGTCGAAGCGCCGGCCGACGATCTGCAGTCCGATCGGGAGCCCGCCCTCCGTGTAGCCGCAATTGATCGAGGCCGCCGGCTGCTCGGTCATGTTGAAGGCGACGGTGAAGCCGATGTGCTCGAACGGCCTGGCCGGGTCATTGGTCGGCGAGGGCAGGTGGGCGTCGAAGGCCGGCGCCGGCGCGGTCGGCGAGATCACGAAGTCGAACGGCTGGAACGCCTTGGCCCCGGCCTCGCGCATCCGCTGGATCTGGTTGAAGCCGCGATAGACCGCGATCCCGTCCGCGCCCCGCGCCGCGCGGGCCCACGCGAGGATGTAGGGCAGGGCGCGCTCGGCGCGTTCCGGGCCCAGGGCGTCCAGGTCGTTCAGCGAGCGAGTGCGCCAGAAGAGGTCCAGGCCGTCCAGCATCTCGCGGGTCAGGTAAGGGGCGAAGGGCTCGACGACAGCGCCGGCCATCTCGAACAGCCGGGCGGCGGCAGCGACCGCTTCGGCGACTTCCGGCTCGACCGGCAGGCCGACGCCGGCGTCCAGCATCAGGCCGATGCGCAGGCCCTTCAGGTCGAGGCCGAGATCGTCCCAGGCGATCGTCGCCGGCGGCAGGCTCATGTAGTCGCGCCAGTCGGGCCTGGAGAGCACGCCCATGGCCAGGGCGGCGTCCTCGACCGTGCGGGTCATCGGCCCGGCGCAGCGGCCGATATAGGGCGGATCGATCGGGATGCGGCCGTTGCTGGGCTTGAAGCCGAAGATCCCGCACCAGCCGGCCGGCAGGCGGATCGAGCCGCCGATGTCGGTGCCCAGGTGCAGCGGCCCGTAACCGGCCGCGGCCGCCGATCCGGCTCCTGCGCTGGAGCCGCCGGGCGTCTTGGCCAGGTCCCAGGGATTGCGCGAAAGCTTGTGGAAGCTCGACAGGCCCGACGACAGCATCCCGAAGTCGGGATTGGTGGTCTTGGCCAGGATCACCGCACCGGCCTCGCGCAGCCGGGCGGCCGGCGGGGCGTCGACGGGCTCGGGGACCAGGTCGGAGGCGGCGGAGCCGACGGGCTTGGCGACGCCGCGCGTGGCGATCAGTTCCTTGATGGTGACGGGTACGCCGTCCAGCGGGCTGCACGCTTGGCCGCCGCGCCAGCGCGTCTCCGAGGCGCGAGCCGCGTCCAAAGCCGCCGCGGCGTCCAGGGCCCAGGTGGCGGCCAGGTCCGGCTCCCAGGCCTCGATCCGCGCCAGCACAGCCTGCGTGACCTCGACCGGCGACAGGCTGCCGTCGTAGTAGAAGCGGGAGAGCTCGGTCGCCGTCAGGTCGGGAAGGGCGGTCATGCAGGAAGACTAGGCCCGCTGCGGCTGCCTTCGCTAGAGTGCGCGCGACTCTTCGGAAGGACTGTGCCTTGCCTAAACCCGGCCCGCTCAATCTGCTGACAGACGTGCCCGGCCTGACGGTCGGCAACGCCACGGACGAGGCGGTGGCCAGCGGGGTCACGGTCGTGCATTTTCCGGGCGGCTGGACGGCGGCGGTCGATGTGCGCGGCGGCGGACCGGGCGTGCGCGAGACCGAGACCCTGTCGCCCGAGAACGGCTATGCCAAGCTGCACGGTCTGACGCTGAGCGGCGGCTCGGTCTTCGGCCTGGGCGCCGCGGACGGCGTCGTCGCCGCCCTATCCCAGGCCGGGGAGGGTTTCCCTGTCCGACCCGGTGCGCCCCGCGCGCCGATCGTGGCGGGGGCGGTGCTCTATGACCTGGCCAATGGCGGCGACAAGGACTGGGGACTGGAACCGCCTTATCGCCGTCTGGGTCAGCAAGCCCTGGCGTCGGCCGATACGACCTTCGCTCTGGGCGCGGTCGGAGCGGGGCGCGGCGCCCGGGCGGGCCTCGTTCAAGGCGGGCTCGGCTCCGCGTCGCTGGACCTTGGCGACGGTCTTGTCGTGGGGGCGTTGGCGGCCGTGAACCCGGTCGGTTCGGTGTTCATGCCCGATGGCGAGACCTTCTGGGCCTGGCCGTTCGAGATCGACGGCGAGTTCGGCGGCCGCGTCCCGACGGGCCCGTCGGGCGCCGTCGAGCCGATGCCGGACGACTCCCGGTTGGCCGGTCAGGGGCGTCTGACCCAGGGCGCCAACACGACCCTGGCGGTCGTGGCCGTCAACGCCGACCTGACTCCCGCTGAATGCAAGCGGGTGGCGATGATGGCGCAGGACGGCCTGTCGCGCGCCGTGCGTCCGGCCCATACGCCGTTCGACGGCGACGTGGTGTTCGCGGTCGCTTCGGGCGCCGTCGGCCTGGGCGGGGCCGAGCGTCTGCGTCGCATCGCCCGCATCGGTTCGGCGGCCGGCGACTGCCTGACCAGAGCAATTGCGCGCGGGGTCTATGCGGCGCGGGGCTAGGCCCGAGCCGCCAGGGCTCTCGCGAGGTTCGGCGTCGCGGCGATCAGCTGGGCCGTGTACGGGTGTCGCGGATCGGCGAAGACCTCGGCGGTCGGGCCGCTCTCGACGATCTGGCCCTTTTGCATGACCAAGACCCGGTCGGTCAGGCCGCGCACCACCCCCATGTCGTGGGTCACGAACAGATAGGCCACGCCCAGCGCGTCGGAGAGTCTGGCCAAGAGGTCCAGCACCTCGGCGCGGACCGTGACGTCCAGGGCCGAGACGGCCTCGTCCAGGGCGATGACGTCGGGCTCGACGACCAGGGCGCGGGCGATGGCGATGCGCTGGCGCTGGCCGCCGCTGAACTGGTGCGGATAGCGGTCGGCGGCTTCGCGCGGCAGGCCGACCTTGGCCAGCACGGCTTCGACCCGGGCGCGACGCTCGGTGGCGGAGAGCTTGTCGTCCAGCAGGTGCAGCGGCTCGGCGACCAGGCGCTCGACCGTCCAGCGCGGATCGAGGCTGCCGTTCGGGTCCTGGAAGACCAGCTGCAAGGCGCGCCGGCGCTGGCGGGGCGAGGATGGCGTGAAGACCTCGCCGGCCAGCCGCACCTCGCCGTCCTGGACCGGATCCAGGGCCAGCAGGGCGCGCAGCAAGGTCGACTTGCCGCTGCCGGACTCGCCGACCAGGCCGACGATCTCGCCGGGGCGGATCTCCAGCGACACGCCCGGCAGCACCCGCACCGGCGCCCCTTTGCGCAGGAAGCCGCGCGGGCCGGGATAGTCGCGGACCACCTCGCGGGCCTCGAGGACCGGGGCGGCGGCCGGATCGGGCTTGCGGGCGCGGACCGGCATGCGCTCGGCGTCGGCGGCCAGCTGGCGGGTATAGGGATGGGCCAGGGCCTGGAAGAGGGCGGCGGTGTCGCCCTGTTCGACGATCTCGCCGTCCTTCATTACCGCCACCCGGTCGGCGGCCTGGGCGACCAGGGCCAGGTCGTGGCTGATCAGGATCAGCGACGCGCCGTCCTCGCGGACCAGGCGCAGCAGGAGGTCCAGGATATGGGCCTGGGTGGTGACGTCCAGGGCGGTGGTCGGCTCGTCGGCGATCAGCAGGCGCGGACAAAGGACGACGGCGATGGCGATCGCGACCCGCTGGCGCTGGCCGCCCGACAGCTCGTGCGGATAGCGGCTCAGGGGGATGTCGGCCAGCCCCACGCGGTCCAGGGCCTTGCGGGCGGCGGCGCGGGCCTCCGCGCGCGAGGCTTTGCGGTGCAGGCGCACGACCTCGGCGACCTGGGCGCCGATGGTCATGACCGGGTTCAGGGCCGTCATCGGCTCCTGGAAGACCATGCCGATGCGGTCGCCGCGCAGCCTGGCCAGTTCGGCGTCAGGCAGGCCGAGGAGATCTCGACCCTCGAAGCGGATGCTTCCCTCGACCGTCGCCCCACGCGGCGGCAGGCCCAGGATCGAGAGCGCGGTCATCGACTTGCCCGAGCCGGACTCGCCGACCACGCCCAGCACCTGGCCGGCGTCGAGGCCAAGCGTCAGGCCCTTCAGGATCAGCTTGTCGCCGAGGGTGAGCTTTAGGCCCTGAATCTCCAGCATCTCAGCGCTCCTCATCCAGGCGCGGGTCGAGCCGGTCGCGCAGGCCGTCGCCCAGCAGGTTCAGGCCCAGCACGGTGATGACGATGGCCAGGCCCGGGAAGATCGCCTGCAAGGGCGCGACGGCGACCAGGGTCTGGGCGTCGGCCAGCATCCTTCCCCAGCTGGCCGCCGGCGGCTGGGCGCCGAGACCGACATAGGACAGGCCCGCCTCGGCGATGACGCCCAGCGAGAACTGCAAGGTCGCCTGGACGATCAGCAGGCTGGCCAGGCCGGGGGCGATGTGCTCCAGCGAGATCCGCATGGGACCTTTGCCGGCCGCGCGGGCGGCCAGGACATAGTCGCGGGTCCACAGCGAGAGCGCCGAGCCTCGGGTCAGGCGCGTGAAGACCGGCACGTTGAAGACGCCGATGGCGATCACGGCGTTGATCGCGCCGGGGCCCAGCACGGCGGTGATCAGTATGGCCAGGATCAGGGCCGGGAAGGCGAAGACCACGTCCGAGGCGCGCATGACCAGCTCGTCGACGAGGCCTCGACTGGCGGCGGCCAAAAGGCCCAGCGGCACGCCGACGCCAGCGCCCAGCAGCACCGCCACCAGCGACACCGAGAGCGCGTTGCGGGCGCCCAGCAGGATCATCGAGGCGACGTCGCGCCCGAAATGGTCCAGGCCCAGCCAGTGGGCGGCGGTAGGGCCTTGCAGGCGGTGGCCGATGTCGAAGGCGGTGACGTCGTACGGCGTCCAGACCAGCGAGACCAAGGCGGCGGCCACGAAGGTCACGCTGATCGCGGCGCCGATGATGAGCGTGGGGGAAAGGCGCGAGCGGCTCATGATCCGCGCCTCCGCAGGCGGGGGTCGACCAGCACATAGGCCACGTCGACCAGGAAGTTGGTGGCGACCACGGCGAAGACCAGCAGCATGACCACGCCCTGCACGACGATCAGATCGCGCTGGGTGATGGCTTGCAGGACGAGACGGCCCAGGCCAGGGAGAAAGAAGACGTTCTCGATGATCACCCCGCCGGCCAGCAGGAACGGGAACTGCAAGCCGAGGATGGTCAGGATCGGGATCAGGGCGTTGGTCAGGCCGTGGCGCCAGAGGGCCTGGCTAGCGGTCAAGCCCTTGGCGCGGGCGGTGCGCATATAGTCCTCGGCCAGGGTGTCGATCAGGGCCGAGCGGGTGACGCGGGCGATGATCGCGGCCTGGGGCGCGGCCAGGGCCAGTGAGGGCAGGGCCAAGGCCTTGAGCGCGGGCAAGAGGCCCGCCTCCCAGCCCGGGAAGCCGCCGGCCGAGACCCAGCGCAGGCCGATCGAGAACACCATGACCAGCAGCACCGCGAACCAGAAGTTGGGGATGGCGACGCCGACCTGGGTCAGGCCCATGACGATCGTGTCGGCCGCCTTGCCGCGCTGCGCGGCGGCCAGGGCCCCGATCGGCGCGCCGATGGCGATCGACAGCGCCATGGCCAGCAGGGCCAGCGGCAGGGAGACGCCGATCCGCTCGGCCACCAGGGCCGCGACCGGGGTCTGGTAGGTGTAGCTGACGCCCAGGTCGCCGTGCAGCATTCCGGCCAACCAGGCCAGGTAGCGCGAGACTGCCGGGCCCTCGAGGCCCATCTGGTGGCGCAGGTTGGCGACGGCCTCGGGGCTGGCGTTGAGGCCCAGCATATAGGCGGCGGGATCGCCGGGCACGATCTGGATGATGCTGAAGACCACGAGGCTGGCGGTCAGCAGGGTCAGGGCCATCACCGCCGCCCGGCCGCCCAGCCAGGCCGCGCCGAAGCGGGCGGCGAGCAGGGTCAGGCCCCCGACGACCGCCAGCGCCAGGACGCCGCTAAGGATCGCGCCGAGCGGTCCGGTCTTGGCGTCGACAGTCGCTTCCGCGCCGTCCGCGCCGTCGAACGCGGCCGCGTGCAGGTCGATGGTCTGGGTCGGGGAGTTGACCCAGAAGTCCCTCAGCCGCGCGTCGAAGACGCCCAGGCGCGGGAACTGGAACAGGAAGCCGTTGACCGCGTCCCCGGCGATGCGGCGCTGGATCTGGCCCAGGATCGCCGCGCGCTGACCCTCGTCGGTGGCGCCCTTCAGAGCCTGCATCAGACCGTGGAAGGCGTCGCTGTGATAGCCGAAATAGTAGCCCTCCTTGTCGTAGATGGCGTAGTCCATCGGCTCGGCGTGGCTGACGATGGTCAGGTCGAAGGCATGACGGCCATAGACCTGGTCCAGCCACTGGGCCCACTCGATGGTCTCGATCTTGACCCGGATCCCGGCCTTGGCCAGCTGGACGGCGACGATCTCGCCGCTGCGGCGGGCATAGTTGGGCGGCGGCAGCTTCAGGGTCAGGTCGAAGCCGTTCGGATAGCCGGCCTGCGCCAGCAGCGCCTTGGCCTTGGCGACATCGTGCGGATAGAGGCCGTTGAGGTCGACATAGGCCGCGTTCTGCGGCGGGAAGTGGCTGCCGATCGGCGTCCCATAGCCGTACATCGCGCCGTCGATGATCGCCCGCCGGTCCAGGGCGTGCTGTATGGCGCGGCGCACGCGCACGTCGGCCAGCGGGCCGGTGCGCTCGTTGATCGCCAGGATCACCTCGCCCTCGCTGGAGGCGGTGACCACCTTCAGCGCCGGATCGGCGCGCAGCTGGGCCAGGTTCTCCGGGGCGGGATAGTCGGGGAAGGCGTCGACCTCGTGGGTCTTGATCGCCGCGAAGGCCGCCGCCGGGTCGGCGATGAACTTGAAGCGCACGGCCTTCAGCTTGGCGGCCTGGCCCCAGTAGCCGTCATTGCGGGCCAGGCTGACCGTGTCGCCGCGCCGCCAGCCGGCGAACTTGAACGGGCCGGTGCCGACCGGCGCGGTGGCGAGGCTCCCGGCCGACTTCGGCGAGACCATCACGCTGTCGCCCCAGGCCAGGGTGTAGAGCAGGTCGCTGTCGGGGCTGGCCAGAAGCAGGCGAACGGTGCGCGCGTCGACGACCTCGACCTGGCGGATGACGCTCAGCGCCTGCTTCTGGACGTTGGTTGAGCCGGCGGCGATGGCGCGTTCCAGGCTGAACTTGACGATGCCGGCGTCGAACGGTGTGCCGTCCTGGAACCTCACCCCGTCGCGCAGGTGGAATGTGTAGGTCAGGCCGTCGGGCGCGATCTCCCACCAGGTCGCCAGCAGCGGCTTCACCGTCCCCTGGGCGTCGAGCCTGACCAGACCCTCGAACACCGTGCCGTAGACCACCTCGTCGGTGGCCACCGCTGCGCCGGAGGTCGGGTCCAGGTTCGGCGGCTCCAGCTGCAGGGCGACCGTCACCGTGTCCTTGGGCGCGGCTTGCGCGGCCGGGGCCAGGGCCAGCAGGCAGGCGGCCGCAAGACCGATCAGCGCGCGGAAGCTCACGCGATGCGCGCCCGGGCCTTGGCGGCCTCGCCGGGCAGGCCCAGGCGGTCGTAGACGCCCGCCAGAGCGCGGTTCAGCGGGACGCCGTCGGGATCGAAACCGCGCCGCAGCTCCAGCACCTGCTGGGCCTCCGACAGGCGGTCGGCGCGGATCAGGGCGTCCAGGATCAGCTGTTCGAAGAGGTCGCGCTGGGCGTGGCTGCCGCCGATTTCGGCCAGGCGGGGCAGGGCGGTGCGCAGGCCGCGCAGGGCGCTGGCGAAGTCGCCGCGGGTGTGGGCCATCAGGCCCTCGGCGGCGGGCAGGGCGACCTCGCGCCAGGTCTCGCGGACGTGGTCGGGAGCCTCCAGCGCCGCGCGGCGTACAGCCGCCAATAGGCTGTCGGCTTCGGGGCGGCCGGCGCGAGCCAGGCCATACAGGTACTGGAGGGTCAGGAACGGCTGGACCACGTCGTCGGCGCGGACGGCCAGGCGGTCGGCGACATCATCCCACCGATCGCTGACATCGACGCCGGCCAGCTCCAGCCGGGCCAGCAGCGACACCGCTCCGACCTGATCCTGCGAGTAGTCCTTCTCCTGCGCCCAGCAGTGATCGTCATAGGCGGCCAGGGCCGCGTCGAACTTGCCTTGGCTGAGATAGAACAGCGCCAGGTGCCACCACAGGTGCGTGTCCATGAACGAGTTCAGGCCAGTCCAGGTGTCCTGGACCCCCTTGAGGAACGCCACGCCCTCGGCGATGCGGCCCTGGGTCAGCATCACGTGAGCCAGAGCGTGCTGGGCCCAGGGCTCCTTGCGCTTCAGCGCCAGGGCGCGGCGGGCGGCGGTTTCGGCCTCGTCCAGCAGATGGCACTGCTCGTAGGCGAAGGCCAGCATGCCGTGCAGCTGGGCCACGTCCTGCGCATGGGGCAGGGCGGCGACGGCGGCGCGCAGCATGGCCGGGAAGTCGCCGTGGTTGAAATCGTGATAGTGCCGGAGCTTCAGCACCAGCAGGTCGCACGGCCAGGCGGCCAGGATCGTGTCGGCGATGGCTAGGGCGGCGGGGATGGCGTCGGCAGACCAGGCGGCGACGAAGTCGACGAAGGCCAGCTCGCGCGGATGGGCTCCGGCGGCGGCGGCCTGGGCGCGGGCCAGATACGGCGCGGCGCGCTCGGCGGCCTCGGGCGCTTCCAGCAGCAGCCACAGGGTCGCGGCGTAGGCGTTCAGCAGCACGCTGTCGGGGTGCGCCTCGGCGGCGCCGATGACCTCGGCCGTCCGGGTCTCGTAGCTCAGGAAGCCGTCGACGAAGCTGTCGACCGCCGCCAGGGCCGTGTCGGAGGTCCCGCTGACCGGGTTGCCGAGATAGTCGGTACGCATAAGAGATACTCTAGTGGACGCTTGCGGCTTCCAGGAAGGCGGCGACGTCATCGGCCGTGCGCTGCGGGATCTCGACCTGGGGCAGGTGGCCGACTTTCGGATAGACGATCAGCTTGGCGCCGGGGATGGCCTCGGCGAACCTGTGGGCGCCGGCGACCTCGATCAGCGGGTCGATTTCGCCCCACAGCACCAGGGTCGGGACCTTGATGGTCGCGAGAACCGCCTTGGTCGCCTGGCTGTGCTTGCCGGGCTGGATCGACATCAGGATGGCGCGGTGGCCGGGGGCGCGCTGCAGCTCGGCCCAGCGGGCGATGAAGGCGTCGGTGATCACCGACGGATCGCCGACCTCGCCGCGCAGGCCCGAACGGATCAGCGGCGTATTGTCGATCGAGCGCAGGAAGGCGCGGCCCCAGGAGTACTTCAGCAGCTTGAAGGCCAGGGGCGGCTTCTTCAGCGTCGTGGCCGGCCAGCCGGCGGCGTCGGCCAGGATCAGGCCGTTGACGCGGTCGGGATGGCGCACGGCGACCTGCCAGGCGACGCCGCCGCCCATCGAGTTGCCGGCGATGGCGAACTTCGGGAGATTCTCCTTGGTCGCCAGGGCGTCGATCAGGTCGGCGAAGCCGTCGGCCGAGGCGACATAGCCGTCCGGCGCGCGGGTTAGGCCGTGGCCGGGCAGGTCGACGGTGATGATCCGGTAGCGATCGCCCAGCCGCGTGACCCAGCCCTCCCACGAGAAGTGGCTGTCGCCGAAGCCGTGGACCAGAACGAGCAGCGGGTCCTCGGCCTTGCCCTCGTCCTTGTAGTGCAGGCGCACGCCGCCGGGCAGGTCGGCATAGTGCGAGGCCTTGGTGGCGTACTTGGCCTCCAGGGTTTCGTAGGGGATGTCGGGGCCGCGCAACAGCAGCCAGCCGAAGAAGCCGGCGAGCACGATCACGGCCAGGAGGCCGCCCACGATCAGCAACAGGGTCTTCAGCATGGGCGGTCTCCCTTAAGCGCCACTAGAAGCGATACTGGGCGCGGACGCCATAGGTGGCCGGCTGGCCCGGCGCGGCGATGTCGATCAGCGGCAGGAAGAAGTTTCGCGTCAGGTCGTACTTGGTGTTGAAGACGTTCCTGGCGAACGCCGTCAGCGCCCACGGACCCTTGGCCGGCGACACCGTCAGGCTGGCGTTGGCCAGCCAGTAGCCGTCGACGTCGTAGCGCGTGCCCAGCAGCAGGGGCTTGGTCTTGTCGTGGAAGGCGTAGTTGCCCTGCGCCTCGACCTCGTAGTCGCCCACGGCCCAGGTGTAGGACACGTCGCCGCTGTAGCTGAGCGGCGGGAAGCCGACCTTGGCGCCGGTGCGCGAGATGTAGACCGCCTTCTTGGCCGCGACGCTGGCCGGGATGTCGAGGTCGTTGGTGTACTTGTCGAACTTGCCGGTCTTGTAGCCGATCGACTGGCCGATCCGCAGACCTGGGGCCGGACGCCAGGTCAGCTCCAGCTCGCCGCCATAGATGTGCGACTTCTGGGCGTTGACTATGGCCCCGATCGGGCCGTTGTTGATGTCGTAGATCGCCGACTGAACCTGCTGGTCCTTGTAGTCGTAATAGAACACCGAGCCGTTCAGCTGCACGGTGCTGTCGGCGAAGGTCGACTTGAAGCCGGTTTCGTAGGCCCACAGGGTCTCGGGCCGGAAGCCGTCGACGGCCGAGGAATCGCCGACATTGTACGAGGTGAAGCCGCCCGACTTCGTGCCCTTGCTGGCGCTGGCGTAGATCAGCACGCCGTCGACCGGGCGGTACTCCAGAGCGAGCTTGCCGGTCAGGGTCCTGTTGTGCAGCGCCTTGTCGGCCGTCGGGCTGAAGTTGGTCGCCGGGGCGGCGGGGGCGAACACGCCGGCGGTGACGAAGTCGTACTGGTTGCGCTTCTCGTTCTCGCCGCGCAGGCCGCCGATCAGCTTGACCTTGTCGTTCAAGGCATACTCGATCTGGCCGAACAGCGAGGCCGAGCGGACCTTCTGGCTGTAGGTCGTGCGGGTGTCGAACAGCAGCGACTGGTAGAAGTCGGAATAGAAGGCCTCGTCGATCGTCTCGCGCGAATAGTAGCCGCCGACCAGCCACTGCAGCGGGCCCTCGCGCTTCGACGAGGCGCGAAGTTCCTGCGAGAAGACCTTGGCGTCGGTGTCGAAATAGGTCCCGGCATAGGCGTAGGGCGAGGCGTCCCAGTCGTTGTATTCCTTGCGGTTCAGCGTCTCGAACGCCGTGATCGAGACGAGGTCCACCGCGTCGGTTTCGGTGTGGGCCCGGAGCGAGACGCCGCTGCTGGTGGTGTCGTGAAACGGCTTGGCGTTGGTCGCGATGCCGGTCAGGCTGGCGAAGGCCGATGAGCCGCCCCAGCCGGTGTGCTTGCGGCTGCCGTCGGCGGCGATGGTCGGCAGACCAGCGTTGTAGCCCAGCGGATTGAACAGATAGAGGCCGGTCGGCTCGGACTTGTCGTAGCCAGCGTGGACGCTGAGCAGGAAATCAGTCCTGTCGGTGGGCGTCCAGGCCAACTGGCCGCGCACCGAAGTGGTGTCCTTGTCGCCGAGCTTCTGGCCCGTGGTGCGGTTCTTCTGCCAGGCGCCGCCCTGGTCGGTGACGAAGGCCAGGCGGCCGCTCAGCGTGTCGCCGATCGGGCCTGAGACGAAGCCCTCGGCCTTGAACGCGTCGTTGCTGTCGTACCCGGCGGTGACGCCGGCCGACAGCGTGTTGGTTGGGCGGTTGGTGATGAAATTGATCGCGCCGCCGGTGGTGTTGCGGCCGTAGAGCGTGCCTTGCGGGCCGCGCAGCACTTCCACCCGGGCGATGTCGAACAGCAGGCCCTGGGTCTGGGCCTGGATCGGATAGGCCACTTCATCGACGCTGACGCCGACGGTCGAGGAGTTGTTCGAGGCGTAGTCGTCGAAGCCGACGCCGCGCAGGCGGAAGCTGGGCTGGCCGCTGCCGAACTGCGGGGTGATTTCCAAGCTGGGCGTAGCGTACTGCAGCTGGTTGACCGTGGCGACGCCGCGCGCCGCCAACTGGTCGCCGGAAATCACCGACAGGGCCACGCCCACGTCCTGAGCCGACTGTTCGCGGCGCTGAGCGGTGACGATCACCTGTTCCACGGCGGTGTCGCCGGGGGCTTCGGGAGCCGCTTCGGCGAAGGCCGCGCCGGCGAAGGTCGCGCTGACCGCGCCGACGGCGGTCCCGATGAATAGACGCTTGATCACTGCAGATCCCCGGTTGTCGGCGCGTGATCCCGTTCGAGCGCGCCATCCTATGTCCGCGATAATTCCTATCAATTTGATAGGTGTTGAAATCGAGATTTCCTCCGCCCAGGCGAAGCTTCTCTAATCGGCGTTCAGTTTCGGCGCGCGGTATCGCAGACCAGGAGGTTACAGAAGAGCGGCGTGCTGGGCGACCAGATCGGCCAGGAAGTCGAGTACGGCCCGGACCCGAGGCAGGGGCGCCAGGTCCGCGTGAGCCGAGACCCAGTAGCTGCGCTGCAGGTTCAGTTGGTCTGGCAGGACGCGCTCCAGGCGCGGATCGCCTTGAGCCGAGAACCGGTGCAGCACCCCGAAACCCAGGCCCGAGGCGACGGCGGCCTGCTGGGCGGCGATCGAGTTGGAGCGGAACACCGTTGTCGCCCCCGCCGCCACCTGGTCCAGATAGCGCAGCTCCGGCACGTCCAGCATCTCGTCGATGTACCAGACCATCGGCCGTTCCAGCAGCTGGGCCAGGTCCTTCAGCGGCGGGGTGCGGGCCAGGTAGTCCTTGGCAGCGTAGAGCCCGAGGCTGTAGTCGGCCAGCTTGCGCGAGACGATGCGGCCCTGGGTGGGGCGGCTGAGGCTGATGGCGATGTCGGCCTCGCGGCGCATCAGGTTGACGCTGCGGGACTCCGGAACCAGCTCCAGCTGCAGGCCGGGGAAGCGCTGGTGGAACTGGTGGGCGGCCGGGGCGACCAGGTGGGCGCCGAACGCCTCGGGCGTCGACAGGCGCACCGTGCCCGCCAGGGTCTGGCCCACCGCGCCCAGCCGCTCGCCGGCGCTCATCAGCTCGGCCTCGATGCGCTCGGCGTGCTCCAGCAGGGTCAAGCCCTGGCTGGTCAGGCTGACCCCGCGCGGCGAGCGGTCGATCAGCTTGACGCCGAGGTCGGTCTCCAGCGCCGTGATGCGGCGAGCGACCGTCGTCTGGTCCAGGCCGAGCCGCCGTCCGGCCGCCATCAGTCCCCCGGCGCGGGCGACGTACAGCAGGACCCGCAGGTCGTTCCAGTTCGGCGTATGCAAATTTGCAGGCATGGTCGCGAAAATTCCGTCTCCCCGTGCAAGAATGTCAGGAGTAAGTCGGAAGCACAATTAGGGAGCTTCCGCATGCGCACCATTTCCCATTTCGTCGGCGGCCATGTCGTCGAGGGCACGTCCGGTCGCTTCGGCGACGTCTTCGACCCCAACACCGGCAAGGTGCAGGCCCGCGTGGCCCTGGCCTCGGCCTCGGAGCTGGACGCCGCCATCGCCAATGCCAAGGCGGCCCAGCCGGCCTGGGCCGCGACCAATCCCCAGCGCCGCGCGCGGGTGATGTTCGAGTTCAAGCGCCTGCTGGAAATCCACATGGACGAACTGGCCGAGCTGCTGTCGTCCGAGCACGGCAAGGTCATCGCCGACAGCAAGGGCGACATTCAACGCGGCCTGGAAGTCATTGAGTTCGCGTGCGGAATTCCGCACCTGCTGAAGGGCGAGTACACCCAGGGCGCCGGCCCCGGCATCGACGTCTATTCGATGCGCCAGGCCCTGGGCGTGGTCGCGGGCGTCACCCCGTTCAACTTCCCCGCCATGATCCCGATGTGGATGTTCGGCCCGGCCATCGCCTGCGGCAACGCCTTCATCCTGAAGCCCTCCGAGCGCGACCCGTCGGTGCCGGTGCGCCTGGCCCAGCTGATGATGGAGGCCGGCCTGCCGGCGGGCATTCTTAACGTCGTCCACGGCGACAAGGACTGCGTCGAAGGCATCCTCGACCACAAGGACGTCAAGGCCGTCAGCTTCGTCGGCAGCTCGGACATCGCCCAATCGGTGTTCCAGCGCGCCGGCGCGGCAGGCAAGCGCGTCCAGGCCATGGGCGGGGCCAAGAACCACGGCCTCGTCCTGCCCGACGCCGACCTCGACCAGGCGACGGCCGACATCATCGGCGCGGCCTACGGCTCGGCCGGCGAGCGCTGCATGGCCCTGCCGGTGGTGGTGCCGGTCGGCGCCAAGACCGCCGACGCCCTGCGCGAGCGCCTGGTCGAGGCGATCGGCGGTCTGCGCGTCGGCGTCAGCACCGACAAGGACGCCCACTATGGTCCGGTGGTCAGCGCCGCCCACAAGGCGCGCATCGAGAGCTACATCCAGATGGGCGTGGACGAAGGCGCCGAGCTGGTTGTCGACGGTCGCGGCTTCAGCCTGCAGGGCCACGAGGACGGCTTCTTCGTCGGTCCGACCCTGTTCGACCGCGTCCAGCCGACCAGCCGCTCGTACCAGGACGAGATCTTCGGCCCGGTGCTGCAGATGGTCCGCGCCGAGACCCTGGAGGAGGGCATTGGCCTGGCCTCGCGCCATCAGTACGGCAACGGCGTGGCGATCTTCACCCGCAACGGCGACGCCGCCCGCGAGTTCGCCGACCAGGTCGAGGTGGGCATGGTCGGGATCAACGTGCCGATCCCGGTGCCGGTCGCCTATCACAGCTTCGGCGGCTGGAAGCGTTCGGGCTTCGGCGACCTGAACCAGTACGGGATGGACGGCGTGAAGTTCTACACGCGGACCAAGACCGTCACCCAGCGCTGGCCCAAGGGCGGGGCGGTGCTGGACCAGAGCTTCGTCATCCCGACGATGCGCTAGAAACGAGAAGGGCGCTGACTGCGAGGTCAGCGCCCTTTTTGCTTGGCCTGGCGCTGGGCGTTTTAGGCCGCGACGCCGTCGATCCAGGTGGCGGTGACGTTGAGTTCCGCGTCGAGCAGGCAGAGGTCGGCGGCATGGCCCTGGGCAATGCGCCCGCGCTGGCCGTCGAGGCCCAGGAACGCCGCCGGG